>Ga0315284_10014920_pt1 | contig 11052 bp, 9 predicted proteins | sample YL17G09_16_MG_FD_203696 | JGI IMG/M metagenome (GOLD analysis project Ga0315284, IMG submission 203696) | Sediment microbial communities from Yellowstone Lake, YNP, Wyoming, USA - YL17G09_16 | ecosystem: Environmental > Aquatic > Freshwater > Lake > Sediment | place: USA: Wyoming | collected...
CTCCGGTCATCAAATCCTGCAAGCGGACACCAAACAGGCACAGCAAGGCGCCGCCGCCGAACAACAATAGATCACCGATCGGCTGTCCGATGAATTCTCCCCCGCTTCTGAGATACCAGAGCGCGCCAGCCGCCAGAAGCAGCGCGGGAAGGATGAGGAAATAATAGCCCACACGCTGGCCCGAGGTTTTGGCGTAAAAATACGCGATGCGCCACAGAAAGACGATCAATGCCCCGATCACGGTCCACGCATAGATGGTCAGGATCGTTCTGATCGTCTCCATTGGGGCACAGCCTCCTTTTAACCTCAGCGTCGCACAAAGGCCTGCACGAACGAATCCGCCATGCGCCGAGGGCTGCCGCTCATGATGCCTTCACGTCCTTCGAAGGGAGTGCGGACCTCGATGCCCCGGGAGGTGATCTCGAACTGGCGAATGCCCTTGTCGTGGTTGCTGCCCCGCATCTTGAGTACCAACAGGGCCTTGTGGATGGCGCTTTCGATCTCGACGTAACGGAGGAGGATGTAGGAATCCACAAGGAAGGCGAGGGCATCGTCTGCCCCCCCGGCTTCGCCCAGCAACGTCGTACTTTCTCGCGTCAGCACAGCGGTCAACCCTTCCCGCTTCAGTGCATTGATGAACCCATAGACGATGGACCGCAAGCGCACAGGATCTTCGCTGAGACGCTCAAAGTGAGACAGGCTGTCTACCAGGATGCGCTTGACGCCGATCTCCTGGACCAGGCTCTCGATTCGCCCCCCCACTTGTTCCAGGTCAGCCAGGCTGACTTCTGGGCTGGTCATGATCACGCGCAATTTGCCCTCTCGTTCCATCTGGCGAAAGTCCCAGCCGAAACCGGCTGCATCGCTGTAATACTGCTGCGGGAATTCTTCAAAGGTCAGTATGAGACCTGGCTCGCCACAGGCCACGATGCCGTGATAAATGAACTGCATTCCCAACGTCGTCTTACCCGTGCCTGGTGCTCCTTCGACTAGGTTGGCCGTCTGAGGTAAGAGGCCACCCCATACCATCTCATCCAGGCCCGGGATGCCGGTCTTTATCCGTTCCATACCCTTCTCCTTCCGATGTACTCATCGGCAATGTACTCATCGGCAATGTACTCATCGGCCCGATGTACTCATCGGCAATGTACCTATCGGCCTCCATCGGCCTTATCGCCGCGTGCCCCGAATGATGTGATAGATGGCTTTGACCCGGAATTGGCGGTCGTCAGAAGCATGCACGAATTTCGCCAGCAATTCCCTGGTCTGGCGATCCGAGGCCAACGAATATACGAGCATGTCACCCAGTTGGCTTTCCTCCAGGATCCCATCGTGTGCCAGTTCGATCAGTTCGGTGCGGATAGTCTCGACGCTGCGGCCAGCGTAACGGGCAACGTTGTCGGCTGTGTCCGTAGTGTGGGGATTGTCGTGGAAGAAGCGGACCAGGTCCCATTTGACGAAGGAGGTGATTTTCGTCCGCAGAAATTCGAGTAGTTGGGGATCCATGTCCGCCATCAAGCGACCTGTCAGGTCAAGTTCCATATCTTCCATGCATAATACCTCCCTCGGCCGATGTCCCGATGTACTCATCGGCCCTCATCGGCCCGATGTACTTCATCGCCCCGATGTCCCGATGTACTCATCGGCCCCGTCGCCACAAGCCCTGCTATCGCCGTCGTCGCTTTCGCCCGGGTACTTGAGGCGGCCGGGTGGCGGTGAGTTGGCCCTGTTGTGCTTCGGCCTCTTGGCGCATGTGACAATGCTTGTACTTTTTGCCGCTGCCACACCAACAAGGGTCGTTACGTCCCACCGCTTGTCCGGCTTCCTTCCGCGCTGGCCGCGCCTGGGGTCTTTCTCCTGACACACCAGGACGGACCGCCTGCAAGCGCTGTTGTCGCGGCGGTGCGAACAGCGCCTGAGGCACCAGGTAGGCAGAGCGCGCTACTGCCGTCTGGATTTGGGCCAGCAAGGCTTCGTACATCTCGTGCGCTTCCTTGCGGTAAGCCACCAATGGATTTTGCTGCCCGTAGGCTCGCAGCCCAATGCCCTCACGCAGGGCCTCCAGGTCGGTGAGGTGTCGCACCCACAGGCTATCTACCGCTCGTAGCAGGTTCTGCCGGTCACGGAACAGGTGGTAGGTGTCTATGAACGCTGCCTCGACTTGAGGCTTGACCTCATCGGCCAGCCGGCGCAGCGGTTGGGCAGCCACGTCGCCGATGAGTACATCGGTGAGTTGGTCAGGCTTCTTCCCCTCTAGCCGCTCAACCAGCCGCTGATAGACTAGCCGCCGTGCCGGATCGCTGCTCTCGGCCAGGCCTTCCAGCGTCACGTCTTCCTGTGTCGCCTGGCGGTATATTTCGTGTCCGATGCGGCGGCTGATGTCATCGTAGGCGCGCCCGGCCATGTCAGACAACTGCGTTTCGATCTCGTCGGGTGAGAGTTTCGTCCACTGAGAGTAGTTGAAGTTGAGTGGCAACGGGAAAAACGTGCGCAGGTCGTGGTAGAGGCCGCGCAGGTTCCAGGCGTCCGGATCGGGGCCGGGAGTGTGGGCGGCTATGACTCCACTGATCTCGCCCTGCACCATGCGCAGCACCTGCTCCCGCAGGTCGGGGGCTTCCAACACCTGCCGTCGCTGGGCGTAGACCACCTCACGTTGTTTGTTGACCACGTCGTCGTACTCTAGCACGTGTTTACGGATGTCAAAGTTATACCCTTCCACCCGCATCTGTGCCGACTCGATGGATTTGTCGAGCCAGGAGTGCTGGATGGGCATGTCCTCATCCACGCCCAGCCGGCCCATCAGGTCCTGCACTCGCTCGCTGCCGAAACGGCGCATCAACTCGTCCTCGAGGGAGATGTAGAACCTGGAGGAGCCAGGATCCCCCTGGCGGCCAGCACGCCCGCGCAACTGGTTGTCAATGCGGCGCGCCTCGTGCCGCTCGGTACCCAAAATGTGCAGCCCACCCAGGGACACCACACGCTCGTGATCGGCAGTACAATCGGCCACGGCCTGGGCCAACACCTCTGCCCATCGCTCGGGATAGACGTCGGCCACGGCCTGCCCCTGTCGCAGCAAGTCCAGCGCATGGTTCCAGTGGATCTGGTGGATCTGGGTCAGGTCGAAGCCCTCCCGGCGCAACCGCTCGCGGGCGACCCCCTCTGGGTCACCGCCCAATCTGATGTCCACGCCTCGGCCCGCCATGTTCGTGGCGAGGGTCACCGTGCCAGAACGGCCGGCCTGGGCGATGATCACGGCTTCATGTTCGTGCTGCTTGGCGTTGAGTACCTGGTGGGGTATGCCGTGCCGTTTCAGCATGCGCGAAAGCCGTTCCGATGTCTCGATTGCAATAGTCCCCACCAACACCGGCCGGCCGGCCTTGTGCAGCGCCTCGATCTCGGCTACCACGGCCCCGAACTTGGCAGGTTCCGATGCGTAAATCATGTCCGGCAAGTCGAGCCGCCTAAAGTAACGCCGGCCGTTCCCGTCGGGGAATTCGTAGGTGGTCACCTTGACGTCGCCCTGTCCGTTCAGTACGCCGGCGAACGTGACCTCCTCGATCTCGTCCATCTGTCGCTCGCAGGCGGTCAGATCTCCGTAGAGCGCACGGTACTCGACGTTGGTGGGGAGCACCACTACGTCCAGGTCGTAGATTCTCTGGAACTCCTCCTCCTCCGTCTTGGCCGTACCGGTCATGCCGGCCAATTTCTTATACATGCGGAAATAGTTCTGGAAGGTGATGGTGGCATAAGTCAGGCTCTCACGCCGCACCTCCACCCCTTCCTTGGCTTCGATGGCCTGGTGCAATCCTTCGGAGAAGCGCCGGCCATACATAAGCCGGCCGGTGAACTCGTCTACAATGATGGCCTCGCCGTCTTTTACGATATAGTCCTTGTCGCGCTCGTAGACGACGTAGGCCCGCAGCGCGTTATCGAGGTAGGGCAGCATGTGCGCGTGCTTGGGGTCGTAGATGCTCTCCTCCGGCCCGATTTCCGGGAGCATTCTCTCGACGTGCTCGGCCCCCTGTTCCGTCAGCGTGACGATCTGCGTTCTTTCCTCCAGCGCATAGTCGCCGTCCGGCTCCTCACGTTCGACGCTCTCAGGGCTGCTCGGTCGCAGGTGGGGGACGATCTGGGCGAAGCGGCGATACAGTTCCGAAGATTCCTCGGCCGGGCCGGAGATGATGAGGGGGGTGCGCGCCTCGTCAATCAGGATGTTGTCTACCTCGTCAACGATGGCGTAGTAAAGCTCCCGCTGCACCCGTTCGCTCAGGTCGCGCGCCATGTTGTCGCGCAGGTAATCGAAGCCGAACTCGTTGTTGGTGCCGTACGTGACGTCTGCCAGGTACGCCTCGCGCCGCGAGACGGGGCGCAGGTTCAAAAAACGATCGTCGGCACTAGGATAGTCAGGGTCGAACACGAAGGACCCTCGGTTCGGATCGGCGGCTGCCGACTGGATCACACCCACCGATAGGCCCAAGGCGTGATAGAGCGGGCCCATCCACTGCACGCCTACTTTGGAGAGATAGTCGTTGGGCGTGACCAGGTGAGCCCCTTTCCCTTCCAGGGCGTTGAGGTACAGCGGCAGCGTAGCGGCGAGCGTCTTTCCCTCGCCGGTTTTCATCTCGGTGATCTTGCCCTGGTGGAGGATGATGCCACCGATCAGTTGCACGTCGTAAGGGCGCATACTTATGGTGCGCCTGGCTGCTTCGCGCACAGCCGCAAACGCTTCCACCAGCAGGTCGTCGAGTGTCTCGCCAGCGGCCAGGCGCTGACCAAACTCGTTGGTCTTGGCCCGCAGTTGGGCGCTGTCCAGCGCCTGAAACTCCGGTTCGAGTGCATTGGTCTGTTCGACGACTTTCTGCAGCCGGGCAATCTCGCGCTGTTCAGCACTGCCCGTGACTTTCGCAAACAATCCTCGCAACATCAATCTCTAGTACCCCTTGATCTAGTCTTCCACTCATTATACCCACAGGTGCCGCAAATGCAAGCAGTGGCGCATTACAGTTGCGTGAACGGCGTATAACAATTGGCCGCACAACGGGGTTCAACTCGACTTGCATTGGTGCATTCCATTGAGTATAATATGAGTCACCATCATATTCACGATAGAAGGGGGTAGCGATGAAACTGGATCCAGTGGCGCGATATGCCAGGTCCCACGAGTGGGCCAGGCAGGATGGAAACGAGATTGTGTGCGGCATCACGGACCATGCCCAGGAATCCCTTTCGGACGTGGTCTACGTGGAGCTGCCGGAGGTGGGGGATACCTTCGACCAGGGGGACACTTTTGGTGTCGTCGAGTCGGTCAAGGCCGCCTCTGATCTCTACATACCCATGGGCGGGGAGATCAGCGCTGTCAACGAGGCCCTGGAGGACACGCCGGAATTGGTCAACCAGGATCCCTATGGCAAGGGCTGGATGGTCCGCCTACGCCCCTCCGATCCTGCCGAGTTCGACGATTTGATGGATGGGGCTGCCTATGAGGCATTCGTGGCAGAGGAGTCGTAGAGGCGACCACCCATAACATCGGCACGGAGGTGCCTGACATGCCGTATATTCCGCATTCCGACGGGGATCGGAAGACGATGCTGGCTGCCATCGGCGTCCGGTCCGTCGAAGAGTTGTTCGAAGACATCCCGGCGCATGCGCGGTTCCCCGAACTGAACCTGCCCCCCGCGCTCTCAGAAATGGAGGTCCGCTGGGAACTGGAGATGTTGGCGGGTGCCGACTTCACCACTGCGGACGGTCCCTGTTTCCTGGGGGCAGGAGCCTACCATCATTTTGTTCCTGCGGTGGTAGACGCATTTCTGCGCCGGGGAGAGTTTTACACCGCCTATACGCCCTATCAGCCGGAGATCAGCCAGGGCACGCTCCAGGCTATCTTTGAGTATCAGACGATGATCTGCGCGCTGACCGGCATGGAGGCGTCCAATGCCTCCCACTACGATGGTGCTACGGCTACTGCCGAAGCGGTCATCACGGCGATCAACGTTCATCGCTTGAAGCGGCGCAAGGTGGTTGTTTCTCCTTTTGTTCATCCCGAATACCGGGCCGTCGTGCGTACCTACACCCAGGGGATGGGACTGACGGTGGTGGGGGATGAGAACAGCGAATGGGCAAGAGGGACGGATCGGCCTGGCCGGTTGATGAGGCTGACCGAGTTACTCGATAGGGATACGGCGTGCCTGATCGTGCAGTATCCCGACTTTCTGGGACGGATCGAGGATTTAGGCTCCCTGGCCGAGGCGGCGCACGCGGTTGGGGCGCTCCTGGTGGTCGTGGCCGACCCAATCGCGCTGGGCCTCCTCAAGCCCCCCGGGCAGTTTGGGGCGGACGTCGTGGTAGGCGATGGGCAGGGCATGGGGGCCGGGCTCAACTTTGGCGGGCCGTACCTGGGCTTTTTTGCCACCCGCATGGAGCACGTGCGCAGGATGGCCGGGCGGCTGGTGGGCCAGACGGTGGACGCCGAGGGGCAGCGGGGGTTTGTCCTCACCCTATCCACCCGCGAACAGCACATTCGCCGGGAAAAGGCCACCTCTAACATCTGCACTAACCAGGGCCTTGTGGCCCTGGCGGCGGCGATCTACATGGCCACGCTGGGCCGGTGCGGGATGCGCCGGGTGGCGGAATTGTGCTACCACAAAGCCCACTATGCACGACAGCGGATTGGGGCAATCAACGGCTTTTCTGTCGTGGAGGATGCGGATGACGGACGTACCCCCGTCCGCTACATCCGGCCGTTCTTCAAGGAGTTCATAGTGCGCTGCCCACGGCCGGTCAAAGAGGTCAATGACTACCTGTTGAACGAGTGGGAGATCATCGGAGGCTACGACCTGGGGCGGGACTATGCGCACCTGCAAGGCCACATGCTCCTGTGCGTGACGGAGATGAATCCCCGGGAGGAGATTGACATGCTGGTGGAGGCGCTGGAGGAGGTGGCATCGTGACTGAGCCCTTGATCTATGAACTCTCCCGGCCCGGCCGCTGTGCGGCCACGCTGCCCGATCTGGACGTGCCACGTGCCGAGTTGCCGGAAGGGCTGGTGCGGGAGGATCTACCACTGCCGGAGGTGAGTGAGCCGGACGTGGTCCGTCACTATACTCACCTCTCCCAGATGAACTATGGAGTGGACGTGGGCTTTTACCCGCTCGGCTCCTGCACGATGAAGTATAACCCCAAGATCAACGAGGAAATGGCCCGCCTGCCCGGGTTCGTCCACCTCCACCCGTACCAGGACGAGGAGACCGCGCAGGGAGCGCTCTGCCTGATGTACCATCTGCAAGAGTTTCTCAAGGAGATCGGTGGGTTCGCAGGGATCAGCCTGCAGCCGGCGGCAGGGGCCCATGGAGAGTTGACGGGCGTGCTGATGATGCGCGCCTATCACCTGGATCGGGGAGATGCCGGGCGGGACGTGATCCTGGTTCCCGATTCGGCCCACGGCACCAACCCGGCCACGACGAGCATGAGCGGCCTGCGGGTGATCGAGATCCCCTCCGACGAGCGAGGCAACGTAGATCGGGGAGCGCTGGAGGCGGCGTGCCAGGAGCACAGCGGCCACCTGGTCGGCATGATGCTGACCAACCCCAACACGCTGGGGCTTTTCGACGAGCATCTGGAGGAGGTCACCGCATTGGTCCACCAGTACGGTGGGCTGATGTACGGCGACGGGGCGAATATGAATGCCCTCCTGGGGATCGCTCGCCCGGGCGACCTGGGCTTCGACGTGCTCCACTATAACCTGCACAAAACGTTCAGTACCCCTCACGGTGGTGGCGGTCCAGGCTCCGGGCCGGTGGGGGCCTCGACCCGCCTGGCCGATTTCCTGCCAGGGCCGGTCGTGGCGATAGATCGCGGGCGGTCGAGCGACGAGGGGGATTTCTACACGTTCGTGGACCTACCCAGGTCCATCGGCCGGGTCAAGTCCTTCTACGGCCACTTTGGCATCCTGGTGCGGGCCTACACCTACATTCGGATGCTGGGTGCTGCAGGCCTGCGCAGGGTCTCGGAGTACGCGGTGCTCAACGCCAACTATCTGATGAGCCAGATCAAGGGCACCTACCACGTGCCGTACGAGCGCATCTGCATGCACGAGTTCGTGTGCGAGGGCCGTTTCGCCGACGCTCCCGATGTGCGTGCCCTGGACGTCGCCAAGCGGCTCATAGACTATGGCTACCATCCACCTACCAACTACTTCCCCCTCATCGTCCACGAGGCGCTGATGATCGAGCCGACGGAGACGGAGAGCAAGGAGACGCTGGACGGTTTCGCCGAGGCGCTCCTGCGCATCGCTGATGAGGCCCACACCGCTCCTGCGCTCCTCCACGAGGCTCCCCACCGGGCTCCGGTGCGCCGGCTGGACGAGGTCCGGGCGGCCAAGGATTTGATCCTGCGCTGGCAGCCGAAGCAACAGTAGCTGTCATTCCGAGCGCAAATGGATGTACTCATCCTCGGAATCTTCCTATGACGAGCCTCAAGGGAATCGTCCGCAGGATCATTGCGCTGCGCGCCCGCGACGTGCGGATCACGCTCCTGGCCGTGTGCCCCAATTCGGATGCAGTATTGGAGGCGGCGGTCAAAGTGGCCGCCGCCAACCGTATGCCCATGCTGTTCGCGGCGACGCTCAACCAGGTGGACCGCGATGGGGGCTACACCGGCTGGACCCCACGGGCCTTCGTCGCCCGCATGCGCGAACTGGCTGCCAGGCACGGGTGTTCTGCCCCTCTCTACCCCTGCCTCGACCACGGAGGCCCCTGGCTGAAGGACGTCCACACCCGCGACCGGCTGAGCCTGGCCGAGACCATGGCCGAGGTAAAGGCCACGCTCACCGCCTGCCTGGAGGCCGGGTATGCGTTGCTCCACGTGGACCCGACGGTGGACCGCGCGCTTGCCCCGGGCCAGCCCCCGCCGATTGGCGTCGTAGTCGAGCGCACGGTCGAGTTGATCGCCCACGCCGAGATGGAGCGCGTACGGCTTGGGCTGCCGCCGGTGTCCTACGAGGTGGGCACAGAGGAGGTGCACGGCGGGTTGGTGGACTGGGACAACTTTGACCGGTTTCTCAGCGGCTTGCAGGCTCGCCTGGAGGCTGCCGGGCTGGCCGACGCCTGGCCGTGCTTCATCGTGGGCAAGGTGGGGACCGACCTGCATACGACCACCTTCGACCTGCAGAGCGCCCGCCGCCTGTACGAGCGGGTCGCTCCGCTCGGCTCGCTGGTCAAGGGCCATTACACGGACTGGGTGGCCAACCCGGCCGATTACCCGGCCACGGGGATGGGGGGGGCGAACGTCGGCCCGGAATTCACGGCGACCGAACTGGCGGCGCTGCACGAGCTCTGTGCGCGGGAGGGCCGGTTGTTGAAGGGTCAGCCGGGCCTGTCCCCTTCAGAGTTCAGGGAGGTCCTCATGATCGCCGTGCTGGACTCCAACCGCTGGCAAAAGTGGCTGCTGCCCGACGAGGTTGGCCGTGGCTTCGACCAACTGGCACCCTCCAGGCAGGAATGGCTGGTCGCCACGGGCGCTCGTTACATCTGGACCGACCCGCGGGTCGTGGCGGCTCGCCAGCGGCTGTACGACCACCTATGCCCCGCACTCCCCGACCCCCACGCCTTCGTCGTGGACTGCATCGCACAGAATGTTCAAGTGTACGTGGATGCCTTCAACCTGAAGGACTCTGTGGAGATCCTGGCCGGATGAGGGCTTATGCCCACGTCTTATCTGCGCCTCACAATCCAGGCCAGGCCGATTCCGATCAAGATGGGCAACACGCCGATAGAAGGTTTGAGTGTTGGCCCGAACCACAACCGCTTCCACGAACTGACCCGCGCGTTCTGTACATCCTGTGGATCGTACAGCACATTCACCTGACTACCCACTTCGTACTCGGCCGGGTAGGTGCCGATGCCGTCCGTGAAGCGCACCATTTGCTCATCGCGAGTCTGAAATTCAACCATTGGATCACGAACAGACTCTCCTGAATCTAGTCGGCATCCTCCGTAAGGGACTTGGACCTCCTCCGCGTTGCATACAACTCGGGGGCTTCTCGGACCAGGAGTTGACCGCTGGAAGACGGCTCGACCTTCTCGAACGCAAGATGAGCGCGGGAAAAGAGGTTCGATGTCTCGTCTCTCAGCCGTCGGGCAGCGATGCGGCAGTACTCGGCATCAATCTCTGCGCCGATACTGTTGCGGCCCGTCCTGAGAGCGGCCACCATCGTCGTGCCCGTTCCACAGAATGGGTCCAGCACCGTATCGCCGTGGAACGAGAACATGCGGACCAGGCGGTACGCGAGCTCTTGGGGAAACGGGGCTGGATGTTGGCGAGTGGAAGCGCCAGGGATGTCCCAGAACTGCCTGAACCACGCGTCATAGTCGCCCTTTTCTATCATGCTTAACTTGCGTTGCTCAGGAGTGGGGCTTCGGTATCCTCCGGGCTTGCGTTGCATCAGGATATACTCGATGTCGTTCTTGATGATTGCGTTAGGCTCATAAGGCTTGCCCAGGAACTTGGTCCCGTTCTTGACCTCATAATTCGCGTTCGCAATCTTGTACCAGATGATCGGATTGAGATTGTCAAAGCCAATCTTCCTGCAGATAACGGCGATGTCGGCGTGCAGTGGCATGACCAGGTGTCGCCCGTACTTCCGGCGCGAGAGACAGACGTCACCGACGACGCAAACCAGGCGTCCACCTGGAACAAGGACGCGGTAGCAATGCGCCCACACCTTGGTGAGCTCCTGCAGGAATTGCTCGTACTGCTCGATGTGGCCGAGTTGGTCGGGATTGTCGTTGTACCGCTTGAGGGTCCAGTACGGCGGAGACGTGACTACCAGGTGGAGGGAGTGGTCGGGGATGAAGTCGAGGCAGCGTGCGTCCGCCTGGATCAGGCGGTGGACAGTTTGTGACTGGTCAATGTCGTACTTACGCATAGGCCGCTGTGTTAAACTAAAAGGTGTCGCCTTTTGGAGTACTAATTGGAGAAGTGTGGTAGAGTAGGGATGGCAGCCGTAGCAGTGGGCGCTGGGGGAAGTGTGGGCAGCGCAGTTTGCTGTCCACACTT
>Ga0315284_10014921_pt1 | contig 11052 bp, 10 predicted proteins | sample YL17G09_16_MG_FD_203696 | JGI IMG/M metagenome (GOLD analysis project Ga0315284, IMG submission 203696) | Sediment microbial communities from Yellowstone Lake, YNP, Wyoming, USA - YL17G09_16 | ecosystem: Environmental > Aquatic > Freshwater > Lake > Sediment | place: USA: Wyoming | collected...
GAGTCCAGCAAAAAATGAAGAAAAAAAATGAAGAATAGTAAGTTTTTTATTATCGTCCTTTCAGCCTAGGCTATACGGATGGACAGTACCTTTTGTCTCGTTGGGGAGATGCACCTGAATAGTTACAGGGTTTCTTCTATAACGTTTAAGTAGTGTAACTGCATTTAGCCAGGAGATATGAATTTAAGAGATTTACATTATAGCAAATTTTACACTTCTGTCACCATTTTTGAATAAATATTGGTGAAGATATGCACTGCCTATTCTGTTTTAACTTTCAGATATAGCCTTGGTGGTTTATATTTATTAAACAAATACAATTATTTGTATAAAATGCGTTGATATAGTTTCCATAAATTAGCTATTTATTATTAATATTGATAAAATTACGTTATCCTGCTGAGTGATCATCTTTAGGTATCCTTCCTTCTTTTGTACTGACGAGAGTTTAAAGTTGAAGAATAGTCCTTGCCGGTGTATGGTAAAGTTTATATCAATTGCCTCAATTTTAGATTTTTTTTCTGCCAGTGTAACACCTGAAGGGGGTAAGAAGGGAATGAGAATTGTTTGTTTTAAAAGGGACAATGAAGTATGCTATGGAATACTTGAAGGGGATATAATCAATAGGGTGAGTGGGAATATCTTTAACCACTATGAGTATACCGATGAAAGATACCAGCTTGAGGAGTTAAAGGTTCTCGCACCATGTTATCCGACCAAGATTGTTGCTTTGGGACTCAATTACCGTTCTCATACGGAGGAACTAGGGATGAAACTTCCTGATGAGCCTCTACTATTTCTTAAACCTTCGACTGCGGTGATTGGCTCTAATGATACTATCATCTATCCTGCTATGTCGCGAAGGGTTGATTATGAGGCTGAGTTAGGGGTAGTGATTAAAAGGGTGGCGAAAAATGTTCCTGAAAGAAAGGTAAAAGAGTACATATTAGGATACACCTGCTTTAACGATGTAACCGCAAGGGATTTACAGGGAAAAGATAAACAGTTTACCCGATCTAAAGGGTTTGATACTTTTGCTCCTATGGGTCCATGGATTGAAACGGAGTGTGATCCTTCTGAACTTGTGGTTGAGTCCTATCTTAATGGAGAACTCAAGCAATCGGGTACTACTGCGGATATGGTATTTTCGGTATTTCACTTGGTCTCTTTCATTTCAAAGGTGATGACCCTTTTGCCTGGTGACGTGATAGCTACTGGAACACCAGCGGGAATTGGTCCTATGAAGGTAGGGGATATTATTGAGGTTGTGGTTGGTGGCATAGGAACTTTACGCAATCGAGTTGTGAAACCTGAGTAATTCCATCCCGTAACTAGCTTCACTTATCTTTCCTGGTCTTACCTCTTTCCCACCGCAGTATCTTCATAAAGGACGTAATCTCCACGGAAATCAAACCATAAAAGTATTTTCGATAAACACAATATAGTGTAGTAATAATATAAAAAATACAATATATTGATTTTTTTTCTTGACAAAAAGGAATATATTTATAATATATAACCTATAATTTATTGTAATATCAATTTAACTGAAGAAACGTGTTCAACTATAAGGAATTTTAGAAGGAGGTGATCCACATTGGGGAATAAAGTTTTACGCAGTATATATTTAGATATTGAACAGGTAGAAAAAATTAAACGGTTATCAGAAAGAACCAAAGTGCCTCAGGCAGTGTATGTAAGAGAAGGACTGGATCTCTTACTGCGTAAGTATGAGGAAAAATTCGATGTTAAGACCCCGACGGCTGAGGATAGAAGAGCGGGATTAGCATAACACGCTATCTTGAAAATTGCATGCTGCTGAAATAGTGCTGGCGATGGTAGTGCTCCTGCGGTTGTGCTTAATGTCTCTTACTGTGCGGGGTAGGAGGGAGGCAAAGGATAACTAGAACTGGATTTGCACTCCTGTGTGGGGGTAGCAGGTTAATTCCAGGAAAAGGAGGGCGTTATGCGTACCATAGCTGTAGTAAACCAGAAGGGTGGTTGTGGAAAAACCACCACTGCTATTAACTTCTCAGCGTGCTTGGCATCAAATAATAAAAAAGTGTTATTGATTGATTTGGATCCACAAGCCCATGCCTCGATCGGATTGGATGTCAAAGTTGAGGAGTTAGAAAAAAGTATCTACGATGTCTTTACTCCATCAAAGAGGAAATACATAGAGGATGTCATTATTACTCTCGAAGAGAATTTTGATCTTATCCCTTCCCAATTAATACTGAGCGCAGTGGAACAAGAATTAGCGGGAAAGGTGGGTCGCGAGAGTATATTAGCGAGGAGCATTCAGGAGATGGAGAGGAGTTATCATTATGTCATTGTTGATTGTCCACCGAATTTGGGGCTGCTTACCTTTAATGCGCTGCGGGCATGCAGAGAAGCACTCATCCCTATCGAGATGAGCGTTTTTTCATTACAGGGGGTAGCGAGACTACTTGAAATTATCGAGGTGCTTAAGGTTGAATACGGACACGAAATGAGGACCAAGGCTTTGGCTACCATTTGTAATCCGAGGACGTTATTTGCTCACGAGGTGCTGAAAAATATCGAACAGCATTTTGGGAAAGATGTGTATAAAACGATAATCCATGCTACGGTGAAACTGAAAGAAGCGGCGGGATACGGTCTCCCTATTCATAAATATGACAAGAACGGGAGGGGAACAGAGGATTATATGGCGTTGGCAGGTGAGGTTATTATTGAGGAGAAGCAGAAAGAACTTGCTACGGAAAGGATAGCCATGAGGTTATGTCCGCAGCAGGTAGGTGATGGAGTACTGCTCCGATACTATGACCCGAGTGCGCGGGAGGTAAAGATAGCCGGGGACTTTAGTAACTGGCAACCTGTGGATGATATTATGATTCAGCAGAAAGGCGATAAGGTATGGAAGGGTACCATCCATCTTACACCGGGCAAGTATGAGTATAAATTCATCGTGGATGGTAAGTGGAAGATTGATCCCAACAACCCTGAGGTGACCAACAACGATTTGGGTGTGGGTAATTCATTGCTGATTGTTCAGGAACACTAACCAGGTAGGAGTTTTTATCGAAGGGCTACTACTACTCAATTGTTCAACATGTGGATATGAAGCGGGTAAAAAGATTGGGAAGGGGGTTAGAGGATTTCTCTCACCTCTTTCTCTCGTCTAAATCTGAAAAAAGTGAACATTCAACTGGTGGTACACACGATGCGGTGAGTGAGCCAGAAGGTGCGCGTATCCTTCCCCGGGTAATCTGTATTACCAGTGACAGGAGGGTAGGGGAGCGCGCTTTTTTAACGGTCAACCTAGCGTGTGAGCTTGCAGAGCGTGGAAAGAGGGTACTGGTGTTTGATGCTGATTTCAGCCTTCCTCGGCTGTGTATGTTGATGGATATTCCCGCGCGTGGTTCAATGTTACAATTTATTACTAAGAATGGGAAAGAAGAAGTTATCGCTGGGGGGAAAGAGGAACTGAAGTTAATTACCCTGGATGTAGATATTTCTGATTTACGTTCCCTCGGGGAGCATGAGAGATCCACGCTCATACAATGTTTCAGACGTGCGGAAGAGGAATCTGATATAATGCTGATTAATGCTTCCCCTGGTTTCATCCACCACATGAGAGCTATCCTTAAGGCGGTCGCTGAGGTTATTGTGGTTACCCCTCAGCAGGTGGCAGAGATGATCAATGCCTATGGGGTGATTAAATTTATTTTCCAGGTCAACGCAGATGCACAGGTAGGAATTGTGTCGAGCAGGATTGCCAACCCTCCCCAGGCAGAGGTGGTATTTGAAAAGATGCAGAGAATTGTGAAAAGGTTTTTAGATAAACCGCTCTCTCACTTGGGTTATATTCCGGAAGATGAAGAGATAGGGTTGTCAATGGTGAGAAGAAAACCGCTCTCACATACCTCACCTTCCTCTGGAACGGTCAGGTGTATTACTGAAATCTCACACTCTATTCTAAAAATGAATGAAGGGGGCAATGGACACCCGCGCTATGGGGAGAACCATGGTAGCTTTGCTGAGAGGTTATTCAATAAGTCTCCTCTCTAAGGTGAATATGAGAGTGCTTCACGGCGTTCGCCATGACAAGCTCACGCAATAAGAAATAGTGAAAAACAATTAGTTCAAATGATATTCGGGACAGAATACTTATGACGGTTATTCTCAAAAAGGTTGAAGCCGCTTCCAAGGAAGAAATAGTACGTCTGATCGCTGAGCATTACAAGGTACTCGACCAGCACCTTGAGCTCATGGGAGAGGGTATAGGAACCAGAGAGGGGAAACTGTGGGATCTTACCGGTGTAGATAAAGACAAGAGGCTGGTGTTGATTAGTGTTGAGTTACGATATACCGATAAGCTGCTCTTTCACCTGGTGAATCGCATTGACTGGGCGTGGGAGCACTTAGAGAGCATTACCAAAATGTATCCTTCTTATAAGATACACAGTGACCAGATACCCCATGCCCTCATTGTTGCTCCCTCCTATCCACCATCCTTTAAAAAGTGCATTTCCTATCTTACCTACCGGGTGAAGATTTCACTTTTTTCCTACACCTATGTGGAGAGTGGCGCGGGTAGAGGTATCTTGTTAGAGCCAGTAGAGACAAGGGCACGGTATGAGTACACGCTTAAGGATGAGACTAAATATATGCCCTCTCTAGAGGTTTCTCACGATACTAAAGTCACCACGGAAGAGATCATGGAATTCCTCCAGTAGGCAATGAGGAACATCCGTTAGTCTCTTAGAAGACACACCTTACCATTCAGACAGACTGTGCCTGATTACCTGAGTGCAGGTAGACAGGTTTTTTATTCCAGTCCTACTTGAGGGTAATGACGCAGTTGCTGCCTCCAAAAGGGTTAGGAGCGATTGACTCGCAGCCAGGATCATTGTGCCATTCCCCATCAACTAAAAATTTGTATTCATACCTTCCTGGGGAGAGACTCACGCTGATCTTCCACATACCATTTGAGGTTCTCTGGAGAGGGTGAGCTTCAGGGTTCCAGTTGTTGAAATCCCCTGCCAGAAGCACATGCTGGGCCTCTGGAGCACTGAATTGAAACGTGGTTTTTTTGTGATTTGATTTTTTAGTTGATTCTTTCTTCTTGCTAGCCATAGAACCCTCCTTGGTGAAAATTAATGAACCCTAGCAAAACACTTCAAAATGTAGCTGAGGAAAGATATTATCCATCTGCTCGATTTGCTTAAGCCAGCGCTTATCAATATATCCGCTCTTTACCTGGTCATAGATTTTATTAAACCTGCTGATGTGATCATTGGTTCGTTTCACTGCATATTCAACCATGGTGCTGTTTTTCATAATAAAAGCCCAATCACTACTTTGCGCCAGCAGTAATTCCCGGGCAGCTTGATTAAGTGCCCTTCCTACAACCCCATTGACTCCCCGATAGCCTCGTGCCAGTTCAACCATCTTATCAGCAGCGCTATGGAGAAGGGGATAGATCCAATCATTGCTTCTGTTTAACCACACCTCATTATATCCTTTATAGCCCCAGCTCGCCGTGGAGGGTGAACACACCTGGTTGACAGGATGCCGTTCCAAGTAGTCCGAAGCTGTGGTGAGTTCAATAGTGTTCTGGTCATATACAATTTTACGAATCAGGAAGTTAATCCACTCGGGGCCCTCAAACCACCAGTGGCCAAATAACTCAGCGTCGTAGGGGGCAACTAGAATAGGAGGTCGGTCCATGAGTGAACAGAGGTGCTCGATCTGCTTTTCTCGATTAAACATAAAGTTGCCGGCGTGAGTGGCAGCTTTTTCTATCGCCCACTCAGGTATATAAGGTTCTTTATACTCTGTCTTGCCTGTAATCCGATAGTACTTGATGCCGGTAGTGATTCGTATACCATCTTTATGGATATAGGGCTTAATATAATCGAAGTCGAGGTCATAGCCAATGTCTCGATAGAATTCGCGGTAGTCGTAATCACCGGGGTATCCCTCTAGAGAACTCCACACCTGTTTGGATGATTCATGGTCTCTTCCAAATGCAGCGGTGCCATTGGTGCAGTAAAGAGGAGCGTAGTTTCCATAGTGGGGTTTGGGATCCGCATTGAGTATCCCATGGGTGTCAAGAATGAAGTATCTGATCCCTACCTCCTTGAGCATTTCTTCCAGCCCTGGGTAGTACCCGCACTCAGGAAGCCAGATACCTTGTGGTTTTCTTCCAAACACTTCCCGGTAGTGGTCAACTGCTATCTGAATCTGTGCCTTAACTGCGTGGGGGTTAATTCTGATCAGCGGGAGGTAGGCGTGAGTTGCAGGGCAGGTGATAATTTCTAATCTGCCCAGGTCTTGTAACTTTTTAAAAGCGGTAATTAAATTTTTCTGGTAGTGGGTGACGAAGAGGGTACGAGCTTCGGTGAACCTCTTATGGTACATAGTGGCGAGGGTGAGGAACTGAGGGCGCTCCCGGTTTCTCATTAGTTCTTTTTCTGCGAGTTCGATCAAGGTATCTATGTGCTTGATGTAGCGGGACTGAAGTAACGGGTCCTGCAACATAGAGATAAGGGTAGGCGTGAGAGACATAGTAATCCGGTAGGGGATAGCATCTCTGATGAGTCCTTCAAACACCTTGATCAGAGGGATATAGGTTTCAGTAATGGCTTCATAGAGCCAGTCCTCTTCTAGAAAATCATCGTGTTCGGGATGTCTCACGAAAGGAAGGTGAGCGTGAAGTATGAGAGAGAGATATCCTTTAGCCATGCTGCCTTTCTTTATCTGTATGAAACGGTAGCGTTAAAGATTTCAAAGTGCTCACTTCAGAAAGTAGGAGTTTTCTTTGTGCTCCGCCGCACCGCTTCTTCTTCCCATCGTATATCACTGCCGTAGTGGGTGTGCCTCACGCGGGGAACTTTTTCTCCCGATCGCTCTTTAAGCCGCGTATCACTCCTCGAGGTGAGGTGAGTGACGGGGGTGGTGCGAACCTTTGCCTCCTGACGCCTGCCTGTGATAAGTAATCTCTGGTAGTATGCTTTTACCTCGTCTTCTGATATCTTTTCTTCAGCTAGCTCGTTCTCCCTGGGGGTGCGGGTAGCAATGAAGGGATGGTGGAGCTGAAGTTGATCATGGGGATGGGGAAGGTGAGTTTCTCTCAGCGCAAATGCTCTTAGTTCACGTTCTTGCGGAGTGAGGAAGTGTTCACTTTCCAGTGTTTCTCCCTGAGTGGACGTAGCGTGATGAACTGAGGGTAGTCCAGGTGACGGTATCTTCAAGAAGGTGTGCGCGGGTGGAGTTTTTTCCAGTGGTGGTTGCGCAGGCAAGGGTGCAATTTGAGTTTCTCTCAGCGCAGATGCTCTTAGTTCACGTTCTTGTGGAGCGAGGAAGTGTTCACTTTCCAGTGTTTCTCCCTGAGTGGGCGTGGCGTGATGAACTGAGGGTAGTCCAGGTGACGGTATCTTCAAGAAGGTGTGCGCGGGTGAAGTTTTTTCCAGCGGTGGTTGCGCAGGCAAGGGTGCAATTTCTTTATAATCTCCTGTTACCTTCATCCATCGTTCTTTGCCGGAGAATGATTGAAACGCCCGAGGTGTTTCTATAAAGTTAGAGCGGGCGAGCAGATAAAAGTTCCCTTCAGCTGACTTTACGCCAATTTCAGCACACACTGATTTATGGGAGCTCCAAAGGTCAATGTACCAGTTTCCTTTATCCCTGTCGAGTTTGATATCGAAATAGCTATGGGCGTTATTGCCATCGAATTGAATATAGGTGACGTCATACACTCTCATAGTGAGCCTAGACAAGTGGGATGACCCATCCAGTTGAGAGAGAACCTTCTGCTTATCTCCCTCGCAAATTTCCCAGTACGCATGAAACCGGCAAGGGTCAATGTCCATCAGTACGATTCTACTTGGTTGAGATTGAGTAACCTGAGGTGGACTGGTGGGCACCCCCCGGTACTTTTCTTTAAACGGCTCCTGAGGTGGACTCGGTGGTGGAGGCGTGGTATGGGGAGGGGTGCCTTTTTTATTTGTTGCATGAACCGCTGGTGATGAGTTCTTTTTTAGGGAACGAACTCCCGGCGCTCCCGGCTTTTCTTGTGCGATAGTAAGTTGTTTCTTTTTAGCTTTCTGACTCACTTTCTACTTCTTTCTGATCTGCGGTTAATAGTTGATGGCAGATTCACTGAAGCGCACGCTCTGCGTCCATTAAAAAATGACGCGCGTGTTTCGTATTATCATACACCTTGGAAATCCATGAGTCACCCCAGAAGAAGTAGCAGCTCGTTTCAGACCGCAAGAGCCACTCTTCTGCCTGTTGGAGGAGAGCCTCAGCATGTACTGAGCGTCCTTTCTTTGACTGGCAATGTTTTTTCTTTAGTTGATGGTAGTGGGTACTGATGTCCCATACTTCTTTTATCGCCTTTCGCTGCGTTTCTGATCCTGCCCACTGGGAGAAATCATACCCACTGGTGCTACCCACATTCCATGCTCCTGTGCTCACTTCAACGTAATCATGTGGTTGGTGAGTTTTGAGGTAGTTACTGATCATTACCGGTGTGGTCAGTGCTTCCCGGGACCTCACTTTATGCATATAAGGTGCAAAATAGTGTCCCCAGAACCCCGCCTCTTCTGCCATTTGTCTGAACCAGCCTCCATTTTCCCCGTCAGACCAGGTTGTCACCAGACAGGGGGAGCAAGCTTGGCTGGTTTTGTGTACTACTTCATTATTAAACCAGCTCTCATCCATACCACTTTCTTGAGCGTTACTTAAGTCCCTGTCTCTGGGGATCACCATGATTTCGTAATTTTCATAGCGGGCGAGATGTGGCTGGTAGACAGTATCTTCTCTCTTTCCCCCTTGAGGGGCTTTCACATGCACGCTATCTACCACCACATATTCATAGCCGCAGCGTTTAAGTGCAGGTATCATCTCCATACAAAACGCCATCTCCGGGGGCCAGAAACCGCGTGGCTCTTTTCCGAATACCTCTTTTATTTTTTCTCTTCCCTTAAGGAGCTGGAGTTCCCAATCTTCCATGGGGATCAGGGGAAAGATAGGATGAAAATACCCCATGCCGATCCACTCTATAGTATCTATTTCTCCGTAGGCTGCCAGCATCTGGGGAAGATCGATGAGGTGACGATATCGGTCAACTATCTCAGGGTCAGTGAGTTGTTCCAGCAGGGTGCCGGAAAAACCAATGTTCACCCGAGCGACGTCTTGGTAGAGCTGAGCATACCGTAAGGGGCGTTCGTAGCAGAGGATGATCTGTTGAGCTTCCCACTGGTTTGTCTCAATTAAAAGACTGAGGTTGTGGGGGGGCTGGTGCATATGGAGCCCCAGCGCATGATATACCTCTGCCATCGTCCTCCCTACCTACTGGTAATATACATTAAGTATCTGGTCAGCAATACTGTTCCAGGAGAAGGCGTGTTCTACGGCATACCTTCCGTTTCTCCCCATCCAGCGCGCGTGTTCAAAATCTCTGAATGTGTTCCCAATGCCCCAGGCAATAGACTCAGGGTAGTCGTATATTTTGAGCCCGTCCACTCCATGCCAGACAAACTCAGAGGGACCACCATTACAGCTTACCACCACCGGTTTACCCGCACTCCAAGCTTCCAAAATTACAATGCCGAATGGTTCATTCCTGCTGGGAACACATACCACATCACAGGCTTTATAGATGTTGGTAAGTTCCTGCCCGGAGCGATACCCTAGGAATCTGGTAGCATGATAGACGCCGCGGGACCAGGCACGGTGCTCCACACTGCCACGCAACTCCCCATCGCCCACGAAGATAAACTTAGCCTGTGGATAGTAGTGCAGTATCATGGGAATGGCTTCCACCAGGAGATCAGGTCCTTTCTGGTAGGCCATTCTTCCCACAAAAAGTGCGGTAGGATCCATGGGGCCAATACCATAGCGTGCTTTGACCTCACCGGGATTGATCCACCCGTCGAAGTGGCGGTAGTTAATGCCATTGTACACAACACTTGCCTTCCAGTCAGGCACATTGTACATCCACATGATCTCATTTTTGAGGGCCTGGGATACGGTAATGATCCTTTCCGCACAGTAGGTGCCATGTCTTTCATGATCTCTGATACGAGCTGATGGTCCACCCCAGAAGTTATTACCACATCGTCCATATTCAGTGGAATGGATGCTAAGTACCATCTTTCTCCCTCTTCCCTGCTTAATCCACACCGCCGCATTTGATGCCAGCCAGTCATGGGCATGGACAATGTCGAATCTGCCTACATAGTTTTCGGTTTGGAATAAGTGGTGAACAAACGAGCGACACATATCATTGATTTCATCAACGAAGTTATGCTGGAGACGGAAAGGACAGCGATGGTAGTGAACACCATCGATCCGTTCATAGGTCGGCTGTCCGTTTGACATTCTGGTGAATACATGGACTTCATGACCTTTTCTCTCAATAGCTGCGGCAGTTTCAGTCACTACCGCTGATACTCCACCAACACTAATAGAGTGAAGAGATTCCCATGAGAGCATAGCAATCCGCATCGGGGTACCTCACGTTTTAGTAGATATGATTTTTAGTAGAAAAATACTATCTGCGCCGAGAGAGAAGAGATTTTTATTCAAAGAGATATATGACTGCTTGGTAAATATCAATTTGAATAAAGTTTGCATAAGAAGAAGATAAAACAGAACAGCATTTTCTTCACGAGTGACGAAATTATATCACTGTAAGGGATTAAGTCAAGTGTAATATAGTGGTGAATGGGAAATTAACACATAATTAGGCTCCTCCTACAGTTTTTTATTTTAAGAGATGAAATTTAATTAGGGATTTTAAGAGAGCATGTCATCATTTCTGGTGAGATTTCTTTTCTGAGCAATAGTTCTATTGTATTGAAAATACTTGACAAAATCATTATAGCGAGGTATAATGTATAAAAAATAAATCCAGTAAGAATATTTGTTTCATTGAAACACTTTAGATCTTTGAAAAATTAAGCGGCAGATTTGCAATAATTTTGTACGGGTATTTTTGAAGCGATAGCATTTTGTGCAGCCGCAAAGATAGTTTCTATAGGATTATCACCTTGGAGT
>Ga0315284_10014922_pt1 | contig 11052 bp, 10 predicted proteins | sample YL17G09_16_MG_FD_203696 | JGI IMG/M metagenome (GOLD analysis project Ga0315284, IMG submission 203696) | Sediment microbial communities from Yellowstone Lake, YNP, Wyoming, USA - YL17G09_16 | ecosystem: Environmental > Aquatic > Freshwater > Lake > Sediment | place: USA: Wyoming | collected...
TCATAAGACGATGATCCTCTTCTCCTGCCCGATCGGGCTAGATGGTCCCATATCCCCGAAGCCGTCGGCTACTTCTGACGCCTTCGGGAAGCTCCGGGAGCCACCTTTGCGGGCGCGTCGCCCAGGGCCCCCTCCAACTGCTCAATCTGCTCGGCCACTTCGGCCCGCCTGACGTAGAAGCTGGTGAGTCCGCAATCCACGCACACATCGGAGTAGAGGGCGATCAGCCCGCTGCGGCTTTCGCCCTCGCGGGTAACCACCTGGAGCTGTACCCCGGGCACCCGACAGCCCCGGATCATGCTCGTGCCCGCGCAACTCGGGCACTTGCGACGACGCCGTCGGTCCTGCTGAGACAGGTTCAAGTTGACCGCGGCGGCGCCTGGGCGCGCCTCTTCTCCGCTCCCGGCCGGCATTCTCCCACTCATATCACTCCGACCTTTCCGCCGGCGCCCATTGGCGCCGACCGTCCGCCGGAATCCCGACGGCTGTCGGTTATGCATTCGGCAGCCGATATCCCCTAGTGCACTGCCGGCGTCGACCCTTTGGGCGGCGCCGGGATCTCCCCGAACTGCTCCTCGTAGCGCCGAATGTTCTCCGCCAGGGCATCGCGGAAGGCCTTGGCGATGACCGGGTGCATGATCACCCTCACCTCGGTGGGCGCCGACTCGACCTCTCTGTTCTCCGGGCCCAGCCGCTTGAAGTCCATCAGGAACTCCAGCGCGACATGAGTGATCCTGACGAGGTTCGCGTAAACCGCCTCGAAATCGTGCTCTTCGGCCATCAGTTCCTCGCTCTCAGGGCGATCCGCGTTTCTTCGGTCCGGAGCTGCCGGCGCTGTGCCTGAGCACCAGCGTGACACGCTCGCCACCCTTGGTGAGCACCACTCGGTCGACACTGACTTCCGCTACACTGTACCCGCTCACCCGGTCGCCGCGCCTGACGTAGTAGCGGTCGCTGCCGCGGCGGATAGTGGCGAGGAGTTCGCTCCCCTGTCCCTGCACGACGCCAACCAGCTTCAGTTCCTCGGCGGGCTTCGGCTTCACTCCCGGAGTCACCTGGCCCGGCAGCGGCTTCCCTTTGAACGGGTCATGCTTCGACGACCCGGGTGGCTGCATGTCGGGTGGCTTCTGCACCACCGGCTTCGGCGCCGGCGGAGCCGGCTTGGCTCGACCTCTGTTCGAGAGGGATCGAATCCCCACGAACAGCGCCACTGCGATGGCGAGTATCGCCACCGCCAACGCCAAGAAGGCAACATCTTGCCGCTGCCCCGAACGGCTCATTCGATTTCCTCTCTTCCCGACGCCACCACGGGCAGCCCAGATGCCAGTGGTGTTACGGCCTCGGTCGTTCCTCTAGCGGCAGTGGCGTGATCCCCTTGACTTTCACTGTCATGGTCTTGCCCGAACGCCAGACTTCTGCTGCCGATACGGTTCCAGGCTTCACGGAATCCAGCGACCGCGCCAGAGACATGGGGTGCTGTACCGGTCGGCCATTGAACTCCTGGATGCGATCACCGATCTTGATGCCAGCGAGGTCGGCGGGACTGTTGGGAGCGACCGACGACACTCGCACGCCCTTGCCCCGGTCCTCTGCCAGCGGCGCCAGCACTGCTGTAATGCCCAGGGGCCCGAGGCCCAGACGCATCATCTTGATCTCTTGATCCGACACTTCTGGCTCGGGCGGTCGAGGGGGCTCAAATGACTCCGGTGGCGCCAGGCGAGGGTTGTGGAACAGCACCGCCAAGACCAACAGGGCCAGGATGATGAGCAGAGCGGCGATTGGCCCGCTGACCGACTTATTCACTAGGATCCCTCCACCATCGTCCGCAAGAGTGGTCCGAAGCCCGCGTGCGTCAGGCCCGTCAGTACGGCTTAGTGTACCATGTAAGTCGCACCTTGTTAATACGCGGGGCTATCCTAGAGCCTGCACGATGCCGTTCTCGCAGCCCACTGGTGGGCAGGTCGCATGCTGCGCAGGGGCATGGTGGTTGGCTCTGGCGGGATAATGGAATGGCGGAGCGCCCGAAGGCGCTCCGCCATCATCGTGCTTCCAGCAAGCAGGAGCCCTGCCTGCACCTGTCGCTGACCCGCCTCCGGTCTAGTTCGCGCCGGCCGGGCAGAGACCCCTGACCTTGCGGCCTTCCCTGATGATATTTCCGTTCGAGTCGCAATAGGGAGTCTGCGCGACCAAAGCATCGGCCGCGAACCAAGCGGCGTGACCGTCGGCGAATCCGACGTTGGAGCCGCCGAGGTGACGAGTGTACTTGGTGCGGAAGGTGGCGTCGGTGCGCCACTTATCGAGTAGGTTGCTGTCCAGGACGCACTCCGCGCTTCCTGGGTCGTTGGCCCAGTCGCCGCAGGCGCAGTCGTTGGTGCGGCAGAGGTAGTACAACATGTCCTCAACGCCATTGAAGTTCTGCCAGTGCATGGAATCGCCGGTGACGACCAGCCAGGATGGGTCCTGGACCTGAGATTCCTTCAGATCGTCGAGCGACCCGGAAACGCCGATGCTGGTGTCGAAGGCGCCGCTGGAATCGGAGGCCAGCGCCCTCTGCGCGATTGAGTCGGTGACGGCGCCGCCCCAACCAGAGGGGAAGGAAACGCAGCAAGGCCCACCGCCGCCGCTCTCGCCGCAGTACTGGTTGGCCTGACCCCATTCGCCCTGGCGAGCATCGAGATACTGCCACCAGACGCCACCGTAGTTGGGCAGGATCCAGGTAGTCGGAACTTCCTTCTGAGCGCTGGGGCAGCGCCACACATCGCGGTTCTTGACGTACTCATCGAAAATCACCGGCCAGCGCAGATAGGGGTTTGCGCTGTGGGCCTTCCAGCAGAAGTCACCCGAGGTGCCCCCGCCGCCGGGCGCGGTGTTGAACCACTCCTGAGCGCCCTGGTCGTGCATCCCAGGCGGGAAGCGGTCGTAGTCGCTCAGGTACATCTGAACTGCGGTCGCGATGTTCTTCACGTTGGCCAGACACTGAATCTTGCGGGCCGATTCGCGCGCCCTCGCAAACACCGGGAACAACATGGCTGCCAGGATCGCGATGATTGCGATCACAACTAACAGCTCTATCAGGGTGAAACCTGAACGTCGTTGTCTGCTCATGAGGTGTATTACCTCCTCGCTATGAGAGTCAGGAAGCTGAAGGCTCAGGAAGGAAACTCAGATGGCTGCTTCGACTCACCTCCCTTCGTCTTGACCCAACGGCCGATGCAGGGAGGAACGAGTATGACTGCAGAGCCGAATCCGGCGGCCGGGCCAAGAAGAAAGGCGCGCAAGTCCGCGCGCCTCCGCCATCAGCGTGAGCCAACCAGCACCAGCCACGATACCGAAGCAGCAGTGGGTCAACCCGGTTCTCAGCAATCCCTAGTATATCGATAGAGATTCCCATGCTGGGGGCTCGGCAAACCGGCTCGGGAGGCGGAAATGGGGACCTGGTGGACACTCTGGTCAGCCCAGGACTACCTGCGACAGACGGGAATCCAACCCCACTCTCGGCGAATGCGGGTATTAGGGGCAATGATCCCCAGCGGGGAAGGGCCTATGGCGCCTACTTGACAGGGCGCTGGCCCTCCTGTATTTTCTGCCGGAACACAGCTCCGCGTACCTGATGGGAGGTAGGCTTGCTGCCGAAGCTGACTCAACGAGGTCTGGGCCCGAACACCCCTTTCGTGGGGCGGTTGCTCAGCTTCTCCGAGCCCACCGACTTCAACCTAGAGGTTCATCACGGGTTCGAGGTTGGAGTCGTCTTCACGGGAGAAGGGGAGAGGCAGTACGGAGACTTCACCACGCTCGTGGGCCCTGGAGAGGCCTGGCTGACTGCCCCCTGGGAGCCCCACGGGTGGCGGGTAACCGTGTCGGGGACGCGGGAATGCGTTTTCCATTTCCTCCCCGAGTTCATCGCCGACCAGGTCTTCGAGGGACCCTGGTACCTGAGTCTGTTCTGGGCGGCGCCCAGGGACCGACCTGGCTCCAGAGTGAATGAGGACCGCGGTGAAATCCTGGAGATCGCAGGTGATCTCACCCGCGAGGTGTTGGCGAAGCGTAGGGGCTGGAGGAGTGGCGCCCAGCTCAGCCTGCTGCGCCTTCTCCATACGCTCGGGAGGGAGTGGGAGCCGCCAGGCTATTCGGTGGTGCGGAGCGGGGCGACCGCGGGCTTCGAGAGGATTGTCCCGGCGGTGCAGCTAGTCTACGACTCGCCGGAGCAGCGAGTGGCGATCTCGGAGGCGGCGGCAGCCTGTAGCCTGAGCCCCTCGCAATTCCGGTTCATCTTCCTGCAGACCATGGGACTGAGCTTCGGCCGGTTCTCGCGACGAGCGCGCTTAGCGTTCGTGACGCATCTGCTACTGAACACGAAGCTTGCAGTGGAATCGTGTGCGCAGAGAGCCGGGTTCGTGGACGGCAGCCACCTTCATCGCGCCTTCGTGAGGCACTACGGATGCACGCCGACGCAGTACCGGGATCGGGCGCTGAGGCCGCGAAGCGCGAGCGGAACGGGCGGCGCCAGTGAGCTGAGGGACTAGGCGTAGGCCCCGCAGATGCCGACCCGAGAGCATCGTGGGTGCACGGGTGACTGCGTCGGAGAGACGCCGGCTAACCGACGGGCTGCTTCTCGAGCGCGACGATGCGGCGAGCGATTTCGGCCAGCTTCTGGTTGTGATGGCTGCTGGTCCGTTTCAGCCACCGGTAGGCTTCCTGCTCGCCCACCTTCATGTCTCTCATCAGGATGCCCTTGGCTCGCTCGATCAGCTTCCGCGCCTCAAGCGCTCCCTTCAGGTCCCCCACCTCAGTTCGCAATAGCTGCAGGTCAGCGAAGCGGGCGCGCGCCGTGGAAATAGCAGCAGCGAGGCGCTGGCTGGTGATCGGCTTGAGGAGGTAACTGAACACGCCCACCTCAGCGGCCTCTTCCATCAGTTGCTGCTCGGCGTGGGCGGTCACGATGATGATGGGGACGAGGCGCTCCGCGGAGATTGCCTTGGCGGCCTCGATGCCGTTCATGTGGGGCATGCGAACGTCCAGGAGGATGATTTCAGGGTTGGTGGTTCGCGCAAGAGCGACGGCCTCATGGCCGTCGCGCGCCTCGCCAACCACCTGGTGGTTTAGCGCCTGGGACAGTTGGACGAGGAGGGCCCTAATGGACTCCTCGTCGTCCGCCACCAGCACCCGCAGACTCTCCACGGCATCCCTCCCTGGACTCCGTCGCACGTCCTCGCCACTTGCCTTATTCCACAAACCAGCCCCTTCGCGGGGCTGTGAGAGGCGGTTTGCTGTATTCGGGCGTCCGCGAGAAGCGCCGGAGCAGGCGCGACCTCGGTGGTCGGTCTCAATATCGACTGTTACTATGGAATGATATCCGCGGAACTTGTGCGGGACCGATCGCCGCAAGGGCCGTGACGCAGCGGCCCGATAGGCGGGAAAGCCATCTACTGGGAGCCATCCAGCCAGATGTAGGCGGATGGTTCCTTTTTGCTGCTGGGCGGAGGCGCGGCGGTGAGAAACGACCAGTTGGGGAAACGTGCCGCTAACATTCTGGACGGCACTATCGAGAAGCTCCATCGTATAGAGAGAATAGAAAAGAGGCTGTGGTTCCTGGCGCTTGGCCTCTTTCTGCTGCTAGCCGTGAGCCTGCTTGTGGTTGAGACCACCTCGGTGCTGGAGGACCACATCGGGCGCGGCGTGGCAGGTTATGCCATCGGGTTCCTGAGGGACTATGGCCTTTCGGGGGCGCTGCTAATCACCGCCTGGCTCATCTGTGCGTACTTCTATGAGAAGTTGCTGAACGTGCGCAGGGAGAACCGGGATCTCATCCAAGCGTTGCAGTCGGCGGCGCAGATCCTCTCGAACCGAAACCAGCAGCTCAGCACCTGGGCAGAGCTCAGTCATACCCTGATCACGAACTTCAACCTGCCGCGGCTGCTCGAGCTGGTGGCGAGAACGGCCACCGAGGTCACGGAGTCCGACTGCGCGGCTGTCATCCTGTCGGAGCGCGGGGTCCGACACCTTCGTCTCGCGGCCATCCACGAGCGAGGGCTCCAGATCGAGCTGGCGGAGCGGGTGGCGGCGATCGTGATCCGCAATGGGCACCCCATTTGCGTCTCGCCGGGCAATGTACCCGAGGAGATCGACCGGCCCGACCTGCCATGGGATGACCTGATCTCGCTGGCCGCGGAGCCGCTGGTATCGTCCGAGAAGGTTACCGGGGTGCTGCTGGTGGGGCGCCTGAAGCCCCGCGAACCATATTCGCACCACATGTTGGGGACCCTGGACTCATTCGCAAATCAAGCTTCTATCGCCTTGGAAAAGGCTCGTTTATATGCCGAGAATCAAAAGCAGTTGGACCGCCTGGGGAAGCTGCTCGATGACCTGCATGCCACGCAAGCCCAGCTCACTGAAGCAGAGAAAGTGGCTGGCCTCGGAGTGCTATCCGGAGGCGTGGCCTACGTGATCAACAACCCAGTCGCAGGAATCATGGCGCGTGCCGATCGCCTGCTCGCAGGCAAAGAGTTGAACCCCCAGGCGCTGTGGGAAGAACTGAGCACAATCCGTCGACAGGCGGGCCGGGTAGTTGAGACGCTTACCGGCCTGCTAGCGCTGGCGCGCCGGCCCAACAGCGGGCGGGCCGGCCGGGTCGATCTCAACCACGTGCTTCGTGTGACCCTGGATGTGATGCGCCAGGAGTACCGCGCGGCCGGCATCGAGATCGAGGAGTCGTATGACAGTCTGCCGGAGGTCCGAGCCAATGCCTCGCAGCTTCAGCAGGCGTTCCTGAACCTGTTCGTAAACGCCCTGCACCGGATGCATTACGGAGGCCGCCTCTCGGTTCGGACGCAGGCATCGCTCGTAGACTGGGCGCAGGTCGTGATTGAAGATGCGCGGGATAAGGTCCCGCCACAGATATCCGACCATGGGTTCGAGATGTATGGCACGCCTGACGTGGACCGGCTCGAAACCGGCCTGGGACTCGCGGCCGCACAGCGGATCGTCCGCTCCCAGGGAGGCACACTCACTGCGGATGGCAATGCCGACTCGGGCACGCAAGTCTGTGTGCGACTGCCGATAGCCAGCGACGAAGCGATGGATGCCCAGTCTGATCTGGAATGGGCTGATGCCAACGGCGCTCTGGTCGTCGCCGGTGCGGATGGCTCAGTGGAATAGCTACGAACGCGGCGCCGGTGTTCGGCGCGACGAAGATAGCAGGACCCCGTATTACGGGCTGAGGTCAAGTGGGGCCTCTCTTCCGAGAGGCCCTTCTTGATGGCCCGGAAAGGAGATGCTGGAGCCCTCACCAGTGTCTCCGCCGGGCCTGAATCATAGAACGCGCCAATTCAGGGGCGGCGCCCCAAGCGCCGCCCCTTTACCTTTGGCCCCGCCGGGGTCGCGATCGGGCGTCCATAGGGAAGCTCGCAAGAGGGGAGCGCTCTTCGCTTAGGAGAGGCTCTAGCCAGCGCGCTGGCTAGAGCTACTGCCTCTCGCCCACCACCTCGACCGCGCCGCGCTCCGAGAGCGGGAACAGAATCCTCAGTTTCGCCATCCCCTCGAGCGCGTCTCCGGCCCACGAGGGCAGGGGCGCGTTGGGGTCGGGCGAGAGCTGGATCGCGGGCATGGGCTGCCAGCCAGTGCCCAGATCCACGTCGGCGACGAAGCGGGAGAGCAGGCGCCTCTCCCAATCCGGCGCGGAGAGGTCATCGGACAGGTAATCGGGGCGGAGATGCTGGGAGAACAGAGGCGTGATGCCATCCCAGAGGGAGTCGCTTTCTCGCAGCGGCGCCACGATCATCCACTGAGTCAGCTTCCATGCATTCCCCATTTCGGGGCTGATGGAATGACCGAACGGGATGATCTGGAAGCCGCCGAGGTCGCCGACGGAGGAGGTGGAGATATCGATAACGCCGGCATGGTTGGCCCGCACGCGGCCGATGCCGGTGTAGATGCCTCCGAGGAAGCGGCCCACTCCCCACACCGGCTTGACCACCCAGCCGAGCTGATCCCGAGAGCCGTCGGCATAGACGAGACTGACCCTGCCGCCAGGATGGTTCTCGAACTCGGCGGCGATGGGGTAGTGCAGAGGTCGGTCAACGATGATGACGAGGACGTCGCCGCGGGCAGGGTTGTAGCTATCGTCGATCGGGACAAGCTCGCCAGCCGCCTGAAGGTAGACGGAGTTCCCGACGAAAGGCGCTCCTCCCCCACCGAAGACCCCCTGCCCGGCCGGTATGTCGGTGTAGATCGACGAGTCCGGGCTGAGGAAGGAGCTATAGGTGGACGGCGCGGAGAGCAGTTCGCGGGGCAGGAGAGAGAAGACCACACCGCGGTCGTCCTCGGCATTGTAGCCGGCGCTGATGTGGATGGCATTGACGGCCGTCGCCGCCACGTGGCCCGGGGAAACCCACTTGCTGGCGGTGTAGCCCTGGCGAGTGACCTGAGTGGTATAGCGCACCACCCGGCCGACCGGCTGCCAGGTGATGCCGGCGTCGAAGCTCGCCGCGATCTCGCCGCCGGCATCGTTTACGATGCGTAGGCGAAGCACCTCGCGGGTGGGCGCGGCGGAGCCGCGGACCTGCGCGGTAAGACTGGCGATGAACAGCAGTGTGAGCAGCAAGCAGGTTCTCTTCATCTCTTACCTCGCAGCAACGACAGCGCCAACTCGACGTTGCTCAGAGACCGGCCGCGCAGCGGAGGGACTCGCTCCGCAAGCGCAGCCGAGATGGCGTCTTTCGTTTCCCAGGCCTCAGCTACCGCTCCTGCCAGCGCTTCGGAGCTAAAGCTCTCGGTAGAGGTCGCCGTGGGCAGACCCAGCTCCCCCATCAGGCCGACCACCTTTGGGTCATATGAGATTGCTACCAGGGGGCGATGGCAGATGGCGGCAAAGATGAGTGCGTGCAGCCGCATCGCCACTACGAGGTCGCAGCCGCCGATGAATGCAAGCACCTCGCGGGCCGCCAGCCGCGAGCGGATGATATCGGCAGGCATTGGCATCTGCGCGACGACCTCCTCGGCGAACGTCACATCTCGCGGATACTGCATCGGCACGAAAATCGGGCGCAGGCCGAGCTGCCGGCACGGGCCGGAGACAGCAGCCGCCAGGGCCGCAACGAAGCCTGTGGGGACATCTCCGGGCGGTAGGCGGAGCGCCAGAGCTATCACCGGCCGGTCGTCGCGGGTCAAACCTGATCTCGCCCAAACCTGAGCGACTTCGGTTTCCGTCGGTGGAGATAGCGTGAAGGCGAGATCCGCGGTTACATGGACTTCGCGGCTGACGGCGAGAGCGCGCAGCGTAGTCTCGGAGAGAGCATCGCGGACCGTGAGAAGCCCGACCTGATTCAGGGCCTGGCGCGTCAACCATCGAACCCAGCGCCGGCGGAGCGGACCGATGCTGTGGCCGATACAGGCGACTGGCACTTCTGCGCGTCGGGCCAGCCACATGAGGCCCAGATAGTACAGCGGGGAGCGCCAGCTCGTTGCATCCTGGAGCAGCCCGCCGCCGCCACTGACGAACAGATCGGCCTCCGCGAGTTGCGAAAAGGCGCTGCGCAGCCCGCGCGGTGCGGCTCGGACCCCGTGCTCGCGCGCCGTATCCTCGGGGTCCCCCGACAGGACGGTCAGCTCGGCGCCGGGAGCGAGTTCGCCGAACCCCTCTACCAGGCCGGCGAGAATCGCCTCATCGCCGGCGTTGGCGAAGCCGTAGTAGCCGGAGACGAGAATGCGCGGCGGCCGGCTCATGGGGCAGGGACGGCCGGGCGGCGATATCGGTCGAATAGGGCGCGCCAGACTGCTAGCACCGCCATTCCCACGATGGCGCCGACCCACAGCCCGTTGGCCGTGCGAACCAGACTCACGTGCAGCGGTGAGTGGAAGTGACAATACGTGTTCAGCAGCGATATCTGCCCGATGCCGGCAAGCACGACCACGAGCGGCAGCCAGGCGCGGCGGCCGCGCAGGGAGAGTGCAATCGCCAGCATCAGCGCGGGATGGCCGAGCAGGAACTCCTTCGTGCGCGGGCGGACGTAGAGCACCGCCTCCAAGAGATTGCGCAGCTTGAGTTCGATGCCTGTCGGAGCGACGGCCGGCTGGTTGCCGCTGCGCATGACGGCGAAGGCGAGGGCTCCGACCGCAGCTACCAGAGCGATACCCAGGGCGAGGGTGATCGGCTGGCCGAAGAACCGGATCGACTGCAGCTTCGCCCGCGTCCACCATTGCCGCAGCGGCTCTCTCCGCCCGGGCAGGTCGGCCGCAACAGCGATGAACGCCAAGAGAAGCGGGGCCACATAGGCGAGCTTCACGCCGGAGAAGAGGCCGATTCCCTCGAGGAACCGAACGGGCGAGTAAAGGCCGACAATGAGCAGCGCGCCGGCGAACGTGATGGCGCTGGTCACAAGCAGGCCGAGCAGCGCTCGGCCCAGCATCCTGCCGCCACCGATCGCGAGGCCTGTCCCGCGCGACCACTGCATGGCCCAAACCAGAGCCAGCGTCGGGAGGATGCAGGCGGCAGCGAGGCCGGAGAGCGGTACGATCAGGGAGCGCGCGCCGAGGGCAATGACGCTCCCAAGGACAAGCACCGATAGGAAGACCAGCCAGGCGGCGCCTGCCCGCAGGGGCGCCAGTCTGCGGACGAGCAGAACCAGCGCGGCCGGCAGCGCCAATAGGCACAACAGGCGGGCCCACTCCGGCGGCCAGCCCTCCGGCGCGGTGAAAGGAGCCGGTGGGCCGATGCGGAAGTCGCGGTCGCGAAGCGCGTTCACGACCGTCGCCACGTAGCGGGCGTTCGCTTCCATCGGGTCTTTCTGGGGACGAAGGATCAGGCGAACGTAGCAGGCGCGGATGTTGCGCTCTTCTACCGCGCGCGCATATCGGGAGACGCCGAGGTCTGGCGAAAGGGTCTGCATATCGGCATCGGTAACGCTGTGAACGCGGATGAGGCGGTGCGGGAGCTTGGAGGCAAGGGCATCGCCGCCCTTCTGATTTACGATCTCAATGTAGCCGTAAAGCAGGCCGGACCGGTCGAAGGCGCTGGCTACGTCTGGCAGCAGGTCCTGCCACCCCAGCACTTGGTCC
>Ga0315284_10014923_pt1 | contig 11051 bp, 7 predicted proteins | sample YL17G09_16_MG_FD_203696 | JGI IMG/M metagenome (GOLD analysis project Ga0315284, IMG submission 203696) | Sediment microbial communities from Yellowstone Lake, YNP, Wyoming, USA - YL17G09_16 | ecosystem: Environmental > Aquatic > Freshwater > Lake > Sediment | place: USA: Wyoming | collected...
TTCCTTCAATAACCAACTTTTCAATACTGAAAAAAGGGGGAAATCACCTCCCCAAGATTTCCAATACCCCGATGTAAATGGGCACTTTCAACGCTAAAAACGATACAATATAGGACGCAAAATACCATATCCTGTTGTGTCAGTACATGCCCAAAGGCTCTGACCTGGCGGTTCTGACGGATGACCAGCTGCGATCTTACGTTAGTGCGTTGAACCATCGGCCCCGAAAGTGCCCGGGCTACCAAAGCCCCTTCGAGGTGTTCCATCCCAAGTGAGCCTTTACAACAACTTTTTGGCTCTTGTCTCAGATGCATATTATTGTTAAACTGGCCGGGCCGTTGTGGAGGATAAGGCTCTGCCGGGAGGCAACCCGAGCGCCGCAGCGGCCCAGGGGCATGGGCGATGTCCTCATGGCATCGTCTTGTCTTCTTGCCATGCTTCTGGCTAAAAGCGGTAAATCCCTGGGGGTCCGGGGACAGAGTCCCTGGAATCTCGATTAAACTATTGTGCTACCGGTCGGCTCGTGACCGTCAAAACCGACCTTGTTGCACTTCGAATGTTAATGCGCCGTTTCATAGTAGCATCCTTTCTTGTTTTGTTTTCCTTTCCTTAAAATATTCTAAAGGATGCTACTATACTTTGTTATAAATCCATTTCTATTACTTTTTTGGTTGCGGCTGAGCGAAGCGAAGCCGCGCTGGGTATTTCCGTGTCAGAAAAAGAAAGCAGAGCCAGAAATCTATGCCTGACACGAAAGAGAAGCAAAAAAAATGAGTAATCTATACCTTGTTTTAGACGATGCCTGTCAAGAAAATAACATATGACAGTTGCTCGTTTTATCCTAATTTTCCTGTCCCTGTAAGATTCTTTTAATTTAAAACGCCCCGCGCCTAACCTCTCGTAAACGGCGCAACTATTGACCTTGCGGAATCCCGCTTAGTTCGATGTCATCAATATTCCAACCACTTTGTGCATAAGCCTGATCATTAAGGATCTCATAACCCCAGCGTATATAGATAGCGGATTGACCGTCGGCTATACCACTGATATCGTAGTTTAAGATCTGCCATTGACTATCATTGAGGTTTTCGCCCACATGAGTTTCCCAGACTATATACCAAGACTCTGCGTTGCTGGAAACATCCACAGTATTGCGAACATATGGATAGAAATCACTATTTAACCATCGAGCAAACCTCAAGGAAACGTCTTGATATCCTGTACAATTAAAAGGCCCAGCCATTACGTAGTAGGGTCCGCCAATAGCAACGCGATAGTCACCGGCCATGTTCACACCATAGACATTCATGCCCGTATATCCTGAGTTCGGGTCCGTATTGCCGTGGGTCCCTCCTGCGCCCTGGGGTTGACCGAATTGCCAATCTCCTGTAATGGACCAGCCAGGATCGGTATCCAGAGAATACTGTAAAAACACCGTTTTATCATTAACACTTTGACTGGCCTCTGGAGTCCCGCCATAGGCTCCCATGTTGATACAAGCTCCGTTAGGCGCGGGCTCTGTGCTATAATCGCTATTAGGATTGCCGGTATCAATGCACGGACTATGTTGAGCATCTTGTACCCACGCATCAATATTCGGATCATAGCGTCCACCTTGGGATTGGAGATGATAGTCGCCCCCTATCCATAACGAACTATCTGAATCGAGCTCTCCCGGTATGGAAGTATCCCCAACGTTCGACCAGTAACCCGCTATGGCAAAGTATGGATCCGTATCCAGAATACCTTCCCCAGGAAAGCCCCCCTGCACATTACTATATTGAATCACAGGGTCATTACCCGAGGAAACCAAAATCTGATCTGGTGTATTGCCCCAGATAATACTGTTTAAAAATACAGCATTGCTGTCCTCGCAATGAATCCCACCTCCGCCATGATTTGCATCATTTCCACTAATTGTACAGTTAATAAACCTAACTTGACTTTGATAACAGTCAATACCACCACCATAATAACGGGTAGCTCGATTGCCCACGATGATACAGTGGCTTATGGTAGGGCTACTTCCATAACACTTTATTCCTGCTCCTAATTCAGCGTTGCCACCGGTGATAGTAAAACCGCACATGACACAATTGGCATCCTCACCATTGTCAAAAGTAACTACAGTTCCTGCGTCACCACCATTTAGGACCGTATTGGTAATGGCTCCAATCTGGTTGAGATCGTTGGGGTCATCATAATGGAGACTGGTGAGGTTAATACGTTTACCCCGCAGGTTAATACACTCCATATAAGTGCCGGGCAGTACTGCCACCCTCTCTCCATCTTGGGCCTGGTCTATTGCCTCCTGAATCATGTCAAAGGGATGCTCCCGGCTCCCATTTTCATCAGGATCACTCATTGATGAATCATAAGGTATCGAATCATAGGGTCCATCATCGTCAACGTAAATAACTTTTATATCGGGTTCGATAGATTCCACTTTCAGCTTGGGGGACTCTATATATGCCACATTGTTCTCTTCGTTGAACTCGCTTATGACATCATCTAAATCGATGATCCACCCCACATAGTATAAGCCGGCCTCTATATCCGCAGGTAAAAATCCATTCCAGTAGATGTCAGATGCTTCACGCCCTGGAATACTCAACATTACCACCTCACCAATGAAGTAGTCAGCGAGACTGCCAAAAGCATTAATCTCTGAATCGATAGACGCATAGAATCCCACCTTGAACTGGCCGGATTCTTGGTCACCTCCATTTCGTATTCTACAATGTATTGCTAGTTCCTGTCCGTTTTTAATTTCATTTGGAGAGAAATTTCTATATGATTCTCCATCATCATACAAGTCTAAAAGTTCGGGTGCGTCATCATCATTTTGGATCGTGCCGATTGCATATTTATGTAGTACCGAAGGAAGCACCGCATTGTTGGGATTTGCGAGCCAGACAACAAAACCCTCGTCATCTTCAACCTCTGTATCACCAACGACCTGAACAGTAATCGTTTGGGTTGTTGTCCCCGGACTGAAGGTTAACGATCCGGTTGTAGCCACATAATCGTCTGGAGCAGTCGCCTGATCCAGGCCGTCTTGTGTGTAATAATCAACTGTAACTGTCTCATTACTCGATTCGGAAAGAGTTACTGTGAAGTTGAAATTTGTCGTACCGCTATCCCCTTCTAAGGCGGTAACACCACTAATGCTCAAAGTAGGTAGTGGCTCATCATCATTTTGGATTGTTCCTACTCCTAAATTGTCGGCAATAGTAGCATTAGTAGCGCTTGTGAGGACGACACTGAACTGCTCATCATCTTCAACGTCTGTATCACCGTAAACTTCGACAGTGAATGTCTTGGTGGTCGTACCTGGGTCAAATTGCAGAATCTGTACACCCGGATTCGCAAGATCGTCACCCAAGACTGCCGTATCACCAGAGGTTATAACCATTACTCCGACTGTTTCACTGCTGGACTCGGAGAGACTTATCGTGAAGTTGAAATTTGTCGTACCGCTATCCCCCTCCAAAGCGCTGACGTCATTAATGCTCAAAGTAGGTAGTGGTGCATCATCATCATTCTGTATGGTTCCTACTCCTAAATTGTCGGCAATAGAAGCATTAGTAGCGCTTGTGAGGACGACACTGAACTGCTCATCGTCTTCAACGTCTGTATCACCGTAAACTTCGACAGTGAATGTCTTGGTGGTCGTACCTGGGTCAAATTGCAGAATCTGTACACCAGGATTCGCAAGATCGTCACCCAAGACTGCCGTATCACCAGAGGTTATAACCATTACTCCGACTGTTTCACTGCTGGACTCGGAGAGACTTATCGTGAAGTTGAAATTTGTCGTACCGCTATCCCCTTCTAAGGCGGTAACGTCGCTAATGCTCAAAGTAGGTAGTTCGGGAGAATCATCATTTAGGATAGTCCCCGCTTCATCCAACCATCTCATAAGGTCCAGAATAGTTATATAACCAGATGTATAAAAATCTTGAAGGTTAATACCGAAAGTCTCGTCCCCTTCATACTTCGTATCGCCTTTGACATGAACGGTGAACGTCTGAATAGTATCCCCAGGGTTGAAGGTTAACGTCCCGCTTGTGGCAATATAGTCCTCCGGAGAGGTGGCTGTACCATCCACAGTGGAATAGCCACCCGTGATTGTTAGACTAGTCTGTTCAGAAAGAGTTGCCTCAAAAACAAAGTTTGTAGTCTCACCGTCGTCACCCTCCTGGGCGCTGACGCTACTAAGGCTTATTTTGGGCTGTGCGAATGCTGTGCTCAAGTCAAGCGTGAGCCCAAAAAATATCGGGCTTATTATTACATAAAATACGTAGACTCGAAGTCGCAGAACTGATTCTAGGCCAATACTTTTCATCTTTACAACCTCCTTTTCAATCAGATTTAGTAATTAACAGAAAAATTAATTCTTGTAGGAAGTATATTTATTATTATGCCAAACAAATCTTTCCGAGATCTTATTCATGAGCAACATCCTCAATGATAGCTCAAATGACTAGACCTCTCATGCTGAATATTTCCCAGAGTTTTCCCGTATGCATATAACAACAAAGCTGAAGGAATAATAAGAACAAAAATCCTCCTCGATAATAAAGGACATCAAAGTCAATTGCTTATATATATGTAGTTGTCAGTTACAACTTTGTTTAATCTGCTTCCTGAGCTTAATACAATGCATTATATCAATAATTATAGCAAGATTCTATAAATATTTCATAACCGACATAACCACTCAGTTATGTGTGGGTACTTTTTTGCCAAGTGCCCCCAATTCTGCTTTTAAAACTCGTTTTTCAATATAGAAATGCAGTTTATCTGCTTCTCAACATAATCATATTTTTTATAGTCTGTGATAAATTTTTCCCAAAAAAATTTTTATCTCGTCTTTTTCGGCGATTCTCGTCTCAAATTTGTCAACGTTCCGATATTTCTGTCCAATGTGCCTTTAATTCGATTGGCGCATTAACATGCGAAGTGCAACAAGGTTGGTTTTGACGGTCACGAGCCGGCCGGCAGTACAATAGTCATCGAGTCTCTGGGGACTCTGCCCCCAGAGGGAGACATAGGGGCCAGCCCTTAAAATAAGGGAGACATAGGGGCCAGCCCTTAAAATATAAATAATGATTGACTGCCTTTCTGTTTGCTGCTTATTGAGGAGGCGTTCAGGCAAAGATGAACGGGATTTGGCATCCGAAAAGGAAGTTGGCGGCCCGGAAGGTTATTGAAGGCAAGTCGGATCAAACTTCAGTGCGGCCACGGCAATCGGTGGCTGAAGTGAGAATCTGCATATAGGCAGCATTGACAGCATAAGCAAGGCCGTAGCAGCAGAAACAAAACTAAGGCAACAGGCGATTAAAAAAGTGGCGAAAGCCTGGTACACCTAAATCAAAAGCCTGATGCTTTTTCTTTTCCATTTTCTTTTCTCGGAATCATGGCAAGCCTGGATAACTTTTTATTATCTAAACAATTACGTCAGCCTTGTCAAAAAAACACGCCAAAAACAAGAAGTTGAATGATTGTAGTACAGAATCTTTGAAATGTGAGTTCATATTGTTGCAATTAAGATGAAAATCCGGTATTTTGAGGGATTGTATGGCCAGACGGTGTAGCCGGGAAGTTGATATTAGAAATACGAAGTCATCCATAATTGTGACATTCGGTAAGGCTTTTAGTTTTTTAGGAGAGGTTATCATGACAAATCGAACTCGCCGACAGTTTTTGCAGGACTCGATTTTCGCCGCGGCGGCGTTATCTTCGGCTCCGATGATCAGCAGCATTGCCGGGGCACAAAGCACAAGCCCCAATGAAAAGCTGCTTTGCGCGGTGGTCGGCTGCAAAGGCCGCGGCGGCAGTCACATCAGCGCCTTTTCCGACCGGAAGGATTGCGAAATCGCTTACATCGTCGATATCGATGAGAAGGTCGGCGAGAAATGCTGCAATTCCATCGAGAAACGAACGGGCCGCCGGCCCAGGTTTGTCAAGGATATGCGTGAGGTGTTCGACGACAAGTCCGTCGATTTCATCTCCACCGCGACGCCGAACCACTGGCACGCATTGTGCGGCGTATGGGCGATGCAGGCGGGCAAAGATGCGTATATCGAAAAGCCCATCAGTCACGATATTCCGGAAGGTGCCGCACTTGTGGCCGCGGCGAAGAAATACGGAAGGATGTGCCAGGTGGGAACACAATGCCGCTCGAACCAGGCCCTCCAGAACGCCATGAAGTTCATTGCGGACGGCGGTATCGGCGAGGTCAGCTTCTCGCGGGGGCTGTGTTACAAGCGGCGTAAATCTATCGGCCCGCTGGGCGATTATCCGATCCCGGCAGAGGTCGACTTCAACCTGTGGAGCGGCCCGGCGCCTTATATCACGCCGAAGCTGACCCGGCAGCAGTTCCACTACGACTGGCACTGGCAGCGGCTGTACGGCAACGGAGACTCGGGCAACCAGGGCCCCCACCAGACGGACATCGCCCGCTGGGGACTCGGCATCAACCGTCATCCGAACAGCGTCATCGCGTACGGCGGCCGCTTAGGCTATCAGGCCGAACGCAAGGACCCCAATTACGTCGATGCCGGTGACACGGCCAACACCGAGATCGCTATTTACGATTACGGCGATAAGTGCATGGTCTTCGAGACGAGGGGACTTTCGGTCGATGACTCGGCGGACGAGCAGATCAATAAGATGTTCGACAGCACGAAGGGCAACAGGATCGGCGTGATTTTCTACGGGACCGAAGGTTGCCTGGTCCAAAGGGAATACACTCATTGCGTCGCGTTCGATCTTAAAGGCGAAGTGATCAAGGAGTTCAAGGGCGGCGGCGACCATTTCGACAATTTCGTTCAGGCCGTCCGCAGCCGGAAAGCAGAGGACCTCAATTCCGACGCTTTCCAGGGACATCTCTCGGCGGCACTTGCGCACCTGGCCAATATCAGCTACTATCTCGGCGAAAACAACAAGGTCTCCACAGGCCAGGCCAAAGCCGCGCTGGAAAAGGTCAAGAGCCGGGACGACAATATCGAGACGCTGAACCGGACCATCCAGCATTTCAAAGATAACGGCGTCGATTTGGACAAGTACCCGATGTCGATGGGCCCGCTGCTGCAGTTTGACCCGGATAAGGAAGTGTTCACGAATAGCGCCGCGGCCAATAAGATACTGCACCGCGAATACCGCGAACCGTTCGTGTGTCCCGTGGCGGAGAAGGTGTAGCAACCGGAAAGTCCAGGTAACGTTTTTTGAGAAAAAGAGTCGAAAATAAAATCGGGGCGTTTGGAAACTTACTCTAAACGCCCCGACTATTTTTAACGAATCGATTTTAAGAGAGCATCGCACTTGATGCCGGCCGCAAAGTGCTAAGGCCAAATTTATGGTTCCACGGGCGTACCAAGAGACGCAAGAGCATCTTGCAGCTTCTCAATGCTTTTCTCTAAATTCTGCTTTGCCTGCTGCTGATTCTGTATGGCCGAATCAACCGCCTGCCTTGCTGCAATTATGTCGTCATGAGTCAGATCGCCGTAGTCTCCGCTGCCCAGCAGTATGTTGAGTTCGTTAGTAACTTGTTGCTCTTTGGCCAGCATAAGGTCAATCTGTTCCAGGAGCCGGAGTTTTTCATTTCTGATCCTATCGATTTGCTGGCTCGGCGTCAGCACTTCGATTACGACATAATCCGGCTGCGAATAAGTTTGGCCGTCATTGACAATCAGCTCGATGATATGCTGACCGGCAGGCAGCATTATTGTGGGATTTATACCCTGCGCCTTGTACGTCACTGCATTGATGGTCCAGGTCCACTTATATGCCAGTGTATAGCTGTCCGGATCTCTTGATGCCGAGCCGTCAAGGGTAACTACGGCCATTACTTCTGTTCCGATCACAATAGTCTGATCTTCGCCCGCATTAGCGATGGGAGCAGAGCCGGGGGAGATTTCGTTTAGGGTTACCAGTTGATAAGCACCGGGCCGGAAATCAATAATGAAAGGTGTGCCGTCCTGCCAGAATCCCGTCAGCCGGCCGTCGTTTTGGCCGGGCATGGGCTGATACACGAAGCCATATCCGTAGATGTTTACCGCACCATCGCCTGCAGCAGCAAAAATCCCCATACCGGCAATTTGACCTCCTGACATATTAAACTCGCCGCTGCCTGCCTCGACGTTCCAGAAGGTTCCGCCGGTAACGTTAATTGTGCTGCCAGCGTCCCATGTACTCGGCATCCTGACTGTACCGCCGCTAATGTTGATTGTGCTCTGCTCGTAGCTTTGGGCGTAGGTGACATGCCCGCCGCTGACATTGACCGTGCTCCGGTCGTAGCTCAATAATTTCCCTATGCTGCCGCCTTTCACCTCTACGGTCGTATTATTTCCATAAACAAATACGCCTTCATAGGAATCTCCATCCTGAATCACGCCGGCCCTGCTAAACGAGATGTACGCACCGTTCGCTGCAGGGCTTAGGGTTACGCACAAGGCTATCGCCCATACTATTAGAAATGTTGTACCGGTTCTATTTTCCATAGTAACTTCTCCCAAAAAGTTATTGCCGTTTCGAATAAGGATCTTTCATCCGGGTAATTTGGGATTCGATGGCCTGAGAATTGGAAGCGTGTAACCGGGCCTTGATGGAATTGGGTGTTTTTGAACTGTAGTTGCAGATTCCGCCTTTGGTGGAAATGTCCATTCCATTCTATGATACCGCTCTTATCCATTAGAGCAGCCATACAAATCCCTTTGCATGTAAAGAAACCGCTAAATACAGCCTCTTAGGGCCGAAAAACAAAACGATTGACCGCTTTTCACACCCTCGTATCCATACTTACGCCAATAATTATAGGACTTTGCGGTTTTTGTCAAGTGATTTCCATTACTTTCATGAAAATTTCAGATTTTCCCACTGTTTCCCCGGCAATTAGAAAGCGATAGCCTATTGTGGCTGCGCATTCCCGGAAAAATCCCCTGCCGGAACCGGCTGGATGCGTGTCGCCCAGCCCCCTGCCGCTATTAGGAACACAGTATGCCAACAAAAATCCGGTTGATTTTCTCTATTCAAGGTGCTAAGTTCGGGTCTTTGAGAGTTACGCACCACAAAGAGATAATTTAGGAAAGAGCCAAATAATGGAAAGTTATAAAACTTCTAACAACGATCTTTTTTTCGTAGATCACAATGATAATGATAAGGATTGGAAGGTCTCCACCCACAGTGGCTGGCCAATTAAAAAGGTGAAATATTATGACGTTAGAGCAACAATATGAGTTATTGAAAGCCAAAATAGTCGGGAGGAAAGCAGATTTCGACGCGTTCATAAATATACTGGAGACCGAGACCAGTTGGCTGACCAGTCCGGCGAGCACACGATATCACCTGAACGAAGAGAAGGGTCTGCTCATGCACAGTGTGGGGGTTGCTGAGAATTTGCTGAAATTTCGAGATTGCCTGGAACCTGAAATTCCTGATGAAAGTTGTATCATTGTCGGCCTGTTTCACGATGTGGGTAAGATTGGGATGCCGGGCAAGCCCCGGTATTTGAAGAACGACAATGAGTGGGAGGTGAGGAACCGGAACATTACGTACAAGGTCAATCCGGAACTTGTTGATATGGGTTTGGCTGCCAGGAGTTTGTATTTGGTGGCTAAGTATATTCCACTGTCCGACGCAGAAGCCCAGGCGATACTGTACCATGACGGCCAGTATATCGAAGATAACAAATGCATCGCCCACAAAGAAGAACCGCTGACACTGCTTACACATTGGGCAGATTATTGGACCGCTCACATTTATGAGGAAGATAGAAGACTTGTAGATAAAAAAGATTACTATCGCAGAGAGTAAAAACTGAATTTGAGGCCGTTTTCGGCAGTTAGGAGAATGTTTTTATGATTAATGAAAAATCTTCTTTGGTTGATGATATATTTGAGCTTAATAAGAGAATTTCTGAAAATCTGTGGCACATGAAAAATGAGGCTAATGAAAATGGCCGGCCATCTAATTTGTCGCCATATGTGATCTTCCCACTGAAGCGAGATGAAAATAAGACAGTACGAATCAGTGAACAAGAGGCCAGAATAGTATGCTGCAATTTTTTGGCCAGCCAAAAAACTTACTATTCAGTAGAGACGCCCACTAAGAAGCGGTATGTGCAGAAGGGTAAGAAGCCGGAGGGTATCTCGGCTCAAACCGATCTGACGATATTTGGTTTTGATGAACATTCCTTTTCCAGAGCTGTAAATGTCGAGTTCAAGGCACATAATCCTACCGAAAAGAACATCGGCAAAGATATTGAAAAACTTGTAAGGGAAGGAATACAGGGAAACTGGTTTCATATCCTGAATAGCTATAATGCAGGAACCTTTCCTGCTCTGTTTTCTAAATTCAAATATGCATTCATTGAGTATCCCAAAGAACACAATAATGAGGAGTTTTCGTCAAAGATAATCTCAATCGTATTTTGCTTCTGCGTGCTGGTAAAGCCGAAAGCATATATGAGGCACTTCTTTTACGAACCATTGCAAGACAAATACTCAGAACTTGTGAACAGATTCTTTGATGGGTCGCAATCAAGTATTGATAAGAATTGGCGATTACTTTCATTGTAACAGTGTTGTTAAAAAGCCATATCAGGATGAACAAATATTTGCCCATGTAGGGAAATTATTATATATAACTAATTGTCGACGGGCGAAATTTTGTGGTGGTTATTATAAACACGGGGCATTGAATAATTATGATTGAAATTTCGGAGAAGACTATGCTGGGGAATAAAAGATCAGCATGGGCAAAAATAGGCAGGTCATACAATATGAAAACTTTCTCGATTGTATTTAGAGTTCTGCTGGCCATATTGGTTGTCTGCGTTTGTGCCGGGGGTTGTGCCGGCGCGAAACTCGAATCGCCGACAAGGGTCACGGTTTTAACTTACAATATCTACCACGGCGAGGATGCCAACGGGGGTTCGAATCTGGATGCCGTTGCCGGGATAATAAACTCGCTTAAACCCGACCTGGTCGCGCTTCAGGAAGTCGACAACAAGACGGCGCGCGCCAAAGGGCTCGACCTGACAGCCG
>Ga0315284_10014924_pt1 | contig 11051 bp, 9 predicted proteins | sample YL17G09_16_MG_FD_203696 | JGI IMG/M metagenome (GOLD analysis project Ga0315284, IMG submission 203696) | Sediment microbial communities from Yellowstone Lake, YNP, Wyoming, USA - YL17G09_16 | ecosystem: Environmental > Aquatic > Freshwater > Lake > Sediment | place: USA: Wyoming | collected...
AGACCAAATATAACTAAAACCAATAGTATTATAAAAAAGAAAAAAATTAGAATGTAATCCATAATATGTAAAGATATTATAAATTTATGTTGATTTTATTATTATTTTATTATTTACCTTTTTACCAATATAATTATATTTCCGGTCTTTAATGCGGTCCTCAATTGTGAACATAATTGATGAACTCTTTTTAAGTTTATAGTGCGTTCTCAAAAAGTCGTATGCCATTTTTCCGGCGATGATTGGTTTTTCTGCTCTAAACGCGTGCTCATTATACGTTTTCGGTTCAAGAAAATGAAATGTCCTTAATTTAATTTGATTACCTCCTGTAATTTTTTGATATGGGTTGATTCTTACTTGTGGAAATGATGGAACTGTTTCGACGCTTGATACATTGAAGGGTTGATCTGGTTGATTTCTTCCACGGAATGAATTCCATTTTTTCTTCCCCCAGTCAATCCCTCTCCTTAAAAATCCATTTTGTTGTTGAACCTGTGATTGGTTAATCGGATTGATTCGTGGTTGAACCTGTGATTGGTTAATCGGATTGATTCGTGGTTGAACCTGTGATTGGTTAATCGGATTGATTCGTGGTTGAACCTGTGATTGATAGGATGGAAAATTTAAATTCGTTCTTCTTCTTAAATCATATGACATTTGAGATGAATATAGTTGTCTTTTCAAAAATTCAATATTATCTTTCTGTCTAATTAATAAATTTTGAATATCTTCAAGTTCATTATCCCATTCAGCTTTCTCAAATAATTTTGAGTATAATTTAAATAATTTAATTACTCTTACATAATCGTCTCCAAGAAACATTTTAAAAATATCACATAGTTTTAATTTTGTATCAATATGTGATAATAAATTTTGAGCAATATTCGGCATTATATTTGGGTCTGATCCTTGAATTAAAGCAATACAACCTAATTCTAATTTATGATTTGGTGATATGACTTTATTTGCGATCAAATAAAAAAAGAAACTATAATTAAATGGCTTTGATGTTTCATTTATATTTGAAATAAATTTAAAAATTTTTTTAGGTACTGGTAGTACTGGTAGTACTGGTGGTACTGATGCTACTGATGCTAATGATGCTACTGATGCGACTGATGCTACTTGTGGTACTTGTAAATTCTGTCTTAAATTTTGTGATTTTAAAATCGATAATTTATATTCTTGATTGTGTAAATAATTCGCAATATCGAACCCATCAAAAATTAGAAAATAACGCAATAAATCATAAACACTATATTTTATATACTTTGAATCAAATCTAATAATTGTTGATTCATCTAAATTTTTATCTTTTGCCATCGAAATTAATACGGATGATAAAACACGTTCTTGAATAATTTGCTTATTTCCTGATATATAATATTGAGCTATATCTGTTTGTGGAACTGTTTGTGGAACTAACTGACTTAAATTAATACCGTTATAAATAGTTGAAAGTAATGTAAGAATCCTACGTAATTTATTATTACTAAATAAATACATATCAAAATTATATAATTTAAGTGCTTGAAATTGTTGCTGTTGTAGCGGTTGCTGTTGTTGTTGTAACGATTGTTGTTGTAGCTGTTGTAGCTGTTGCGGTTGTTGTTGTAGCGATTGCTGTTGCGGTTGTTGTTGTAGCGGTTGCTGTTGCGGTTGTAGCGGTTGTAGCGATTGTCGCTTTTGTAAATTTTGTTCATATAATTTTTGTTGATTATTTATATTTTTTTCATACTGTTGTTGAATTCGTGGTTGGTCTTTTTCAAACTGTTTCTTCACACTAGTATTTTCAAGTTGTTGAACTTTATCTCTAAGAAGTTTAATTTCATGTACTAAATCGTTCATAGTACCTTTTTCACTTACTTTCTGTTCTGATGTTGCTTGGCTCGATGATTCTAATAATCTACGTTCTTCAGTTTTTAAAAATTCTAAAAATTCTACTAACATCGCTTTAGTTTCTCCATTTTGTGAACTATTTAATAATACTTGACTATTTTTAATTAATTTCTCAAATGACTCAATTCTTGCTTGAATTCTCGGGTCTTTATATGATTGATATAATTGATTTTCTGGTTTATCTTTTGGTTTCCATCTAACATTTATTGCTGTATTACGAAACATCATTTGAAAAATTAATAATTGATATGATGAATCTTCATGATTTTGTTCCTTTACTAATAGATCTCCTCCTAATAATGATGGATTTCCTCCAAGTAATATAAAAAATACAATTAATGGCTCAATACCAAGAAATATTGCTAAACTTAGCATATTAAATCTACATTTTATGTTTAGTAAATTTAAAAATGGAGGTCTCTTAAATTCAGGTAAATGACCAAATATTTCACCAATTGTAACATAAAAGAATTTATTAATAATAACCGCAATGTTTATTTCAGATGCTTCATTTCCTTTAAGAATATTAATTATTCCTAAAAATATTTGAGTTAAAAACTCAATTTCTACTGAATCAACATTTGATGTTATGCTAATTTGTTTTTTGGAAAGATATTTTTTTTTAATGTTTGAAGCATAGTCTTTTAATTTTTGAAATATTGATTTTCCTAATTGAGAAGTCGGTTTAAGCTTCGTAATTAAACCATCTTTCATTTCATGAATGATTGATATCATTTCAGATGATATTTTTAATAATCGTATATCTTTCAAATTGCGTTTAAATAAATTAATAATTTGTAATTTTATTTGACCAAATACTATATCATCAAATTTTAATTGTGTTTTCTCCTTTAAATCAAACGTTTTTATTGTAGATAAAAGAGGATTATTAAATACTCCAAAAAAATTATATAATTCAGGATTTGTCTCTTTTATTTTCATAATTTCATCACGTTGTATTTCTTCTAGTGTTTTTATTTTATTACCGACTGTATTATAATTGCTCATTCTACGATTTGTATTCAAATACCTACTTCGTTTTTCATATTTATTATAATTCGTTGTTAAATTTAATGGAACATCATAAAGTGGTGAACTATTTATACTAGACATATATAATATAAATATATTTTTAATTTATTAAACTTTATCTAAATTACATCCCCAACATGGAATTTTATCTTTTTCAATCCATTTATTAGAATCTGGATGTTTTTCGATTGGAAATTTCCGGAAATCGCACGTCTCATCATCTTCAAATCTCCCCCGAAATTTCAAACATTCTTTTTTATCCTTGTTTTCACTCTTCCAGCAATAACACGCTCCATCTAAATCCGCATATTTGCTACAATATGTATCCACACTCTTTTTACAAGTTTTATTTTCTATTTTTGAATCTTTTTCATTCCATTTAACATCCGCACACTCATACTTTTTACAGGGGTTATCTTCATTTGTTAAAATAAAAGGGCAGTTTTCTAAATCTCCTCTAAATTTTCTTTTATCTAAAATGTCCGGAATCTCGCATTTTGAGAAATTAATTTCGAATATATTTTTTGCGTTATCAATATCAGTTCCATAATCGCGGGCTCCGTGATATCCAACACTCTTCGCTAATTTGGACCCCTCAGGAACAACCACGTAATAATGACCATTTTCGAATATTGCTTGTGGGCACATATCATTACTGTGTGGCCCCGCAGATGGAACGAGTGGCTCAATAATAAAACTCTTAACATCTTCCTTCATTTTCGATGAAATAGACGACATATCTTTTCCAATCGCGTTCATTTTATTAAAGTAATCGCAAACCCGCTTCATTCCGGATTCATCTACTGATTGATTATAATAAGCAAACGTAATTAGATTACCATCATATGTTTGGTTTGGGTTAATCATTATATTTTTGTTATCAAAATATATTTTGGGGCATGTTTCTTCTAAAACAACTGTCTGATTTAAATAGAGTTGTATTTTGGTTCCATCATATCTGACTACAAATACACTTTCAGTTATATTGATTGGATAATCAACTGGTGTTTCATATATTAATCCACCTGCGGATAAGTATATCTTTCCGTAATTTGCGGGGATATAAAGAGAAAGAGCGGTCCCCTGATTTCCGGAAATGCGGACCAACTCATTCCCAGAAGCAATAACTATTGGAATATCTTCCTCATATTCATCGACCTCGGCTCCAATACCACCACCACCTTCTGTGTATTTTTGATATGGATCTCTTGATGCCTTATTTGTAATTTTAGTGGGCCTCGATTTTACAAATAGGAACATTGTGAAGTTCTTAGTGAGCGCAAGCATATCATTATTCTGTAATTTGAACGCATTGGGTCCAGTTAGAATATTTTTTCCCAATTTCAAATCTCCAACAATCACATTTGAAGGAACCGACGCCTTAAAATCGAACCCATTATTGCTTAAATCCTTGATTACATTTTTGTTATTACTAACACTGTCTAAATTATAACTATTAATATACGACCTTAAATTATCAATTACTGGAATATCATTTTGGTCATTCATCTCAAATAATTCGAAGTCTGTCATATAAGAATACCCGCTCATATTATTGAAACCCTCCGCAATATAAAACTCAGTCCGAATATCTTCATTACCACTCGGAGTTTCAAAAATAGTATAGTAATATTTGAATTTATCATTTTTATTATTGTCGCGTTCTATTGTTTTAAGTGTATATTCCTTATTATTTTCCGGATATTTTATCATATGAATAAGTGGCTCATTCTTGGTTGAATAATAGAGACATCCAAAGCAGTAGTATGTGGCCGGTCTTAATTGAAAATCCATCCGGTAATAAATAATGTCGAAATCATTTAACTTTTTGCTGGATGATTTTCGCAAAACATAACTACTTTTACCTGTATTTGGAAAAACAATTATATCAAAATTTCCATTATGACTTATATAATTATCGGGGGCCTTCCCATTTATAAATGAACCATTGTTTATTAATCCTTTCTCAAAGTTTTCAAAGTTCTCAATTTTTATATTGGGTTGGTTAGCTTGTTTGGATTTGATGACAATGAAAACGACACAACCGACAGCAATCAATAATAATATTGTAAATATAATCCATAATTCATTCATATAATTATAATAAGTTTTATTTTTTTTCAAAATATTTTTAATTTATTTTTGGTTTTGCTAATTTTTCATCCACTTGGATTCCTTTGGATTCAAGTAGATTTGAATAAACAATTAATTTTCCTTCTTTCTTAGTTGCGTATGAATCTAAATTATCTAAATCCTTTGAACCGAGACTATATATTTTATCTTTTCCAATTAATAAATAACGGATTTTAACAGGATATGATTCTTTGAGGTCTTTATATTCATATTTTTCAGGAACCATTTCTAAAATGACTGTATAGTTGCTCAAATCAATTCCATTCAGTTTTCCTTTTTTGATTTGTCCATATAACATATCGGATCCAATATTAACTACATTAATATTACCAATTATTTTGTCATATATGATTCCTGTTCCATCTTTATTCAATATAATTTCCAATAAATAATTCTTCAATACAGTTCCATAATAAATATAATTTCCATTCCAAATTGGTGTATATTTTGGATCCCACGTTGTTCTACCTTTCGAAGATATATTAATATTTTTACCATTGATTTTCCCTTTTAATTCAAATACTGGATTTCCTTCATTCACAAAATCACTAGGAGATGTAAATTCAATCCAGTCATTATTATTAATATAAATTGTTTTATCAATAATATTATCTGATTCAATATACCAATTTGCGCCTTTTTCAGTAAGATATACCGATCCATTATTTTTATATAGGTATCCATCGCTCATTTGATATGATAGGAACATTCCGGTTTTGGAATGTTTTATTGTAAAAACATTTGCTTCATTAGATTTTATTATTTTCCAATATTGATCTGATCCTCCTTTATACATATTCATTTTAATTTCATTATCAATAACTTCTAAATAAAATGTAGGATATGTTGAAGTTTTAATATAACAATTATTTATTCCAAAATTGGATAAAACGAATTCAATATCCCACTGTTGTGGTTTATTTGTGTCTAGTAATGTTATATCAACGATTTCCCTTCCAATTGTTTTTTTATAGTCATATAATTCGATTTCATTCGTATTACTAGATAAATATACAAATGATTGGTTATTTTCATTTGAAAATACTAAATATTGTTTGGTTTTTGTATGATAAGATGAAATGAGACTATTTTTATAAACATATCTTGCATTATTTTCTACTTTTACTGGCTTATCATAAATTTTTCCTTTAAATTCTATAATATCTAATTCTTTATTATCAAATATTTTATATCCATTTAAATGGCTCAATCCATTTTCATCTTTTTTATTGATAATTCGTGTATACTGATTATTTGTTTTAAATAAAACATCAATCGATGTGCTATCATTCGAATATGAATTTATATCTAATTTATAATCTGGTTTTTTAATTGAATATTTACCAGATGTTGTTAGAATAATATATGTATTATCTTTTATTGAATCAAAAACTTTTTCAATTTCAAATCTATTTTTTAGAGATTGATGATTTATTTTTCCTTGGATATCCACTTGTATAAGGTTTAATGAATTATTATTATTAAATTTTTGTTCATTGATTGAACAATCAAACACATCTTTTTTAACAATAAGATATTTAATTATTATTTTTTTTAATTTTTTTCCTTCAATATTTAATTTGACTGGTTCAATGAGTGGGATATAACTTTCATTTTTATTAATTACTTTTTCATTTTCATCACAAATTCCGGCACATTCATTACATTCTGATGGGTTTGTTTCTGCTTGATTAAGATAATAGATATCTAGTGATGAATTTGTAAATTTTTCTAATTTGATTATATTTTTATCTAAATGAATAAATGGGGCACTAACTAATATGAAGAACATAAATAATATAGGTATTTTATAATCGATCTGTTTATTCATAGATAAAATAACTAATATTACTAAAATAATGAGAATAACAGAACCAAAAATAATAATCATATTATATTTTATATAGGTTTTTATTTTATTTTTTAAATAAAAAATAAATTAAAAATCACTAGATATAAAAAGGAATATTTTATATGTATAGGTTTTTATTTTATTTTTTAAATAAAAAATAAAATAAAAATCACTAGATATAAAAAGGAATAAAATTAAACGGATGCCCATTCCGACCAAGGATCTCCTAACATAACAGGTGATGGTGAATTTGTCTCAGTTAAAATTTGTTTCATTCTATCTTGTTCATAATTACTTTTATGACGAACGTCAATATGGGTTCCTCCAACATTTTTATTCAATGGATTATCTAAATAAGCTGGATAATATGTAGAGTTTACTGAATCCTGAATGGAATCATTATTACTAAAACATACACCTCCTCCATCTCTACCTCCATTTTTATTTGATGAAGACAAACCAGAATCAAGTTGATATTTATTAATATCATTGTCTGGATTGCTAAAACTATTGAGAGCAACAGGGTTATTATAACTTACATTAATATTAATTGGGTTAACTGAACGATTTAATTTATTTTCCATCTCATATTTTTTATTTTCCAAATGTTTATTTATATTTGGACGTTTTGATTGTTTTTTAGTTGCTTGAATTTGTTTTAAATGTTTTTGTCCTATAATATGATAATAATTTTTAGTCTCCTCCTCTTCTTGATGATGCTTTTGAATTGGAAGATGATGTGCTTCCTCTTCATGATGCTTTTGAATTGGAAGATGATGTGCTTTCTCTTCATGATGCTTTTGAATTGGAAGATGATGTGCTTCCTCTTCATGATGCTTTTGAATTGGAAGATTATGTACTTCATCTTCTTGATGATGTGTAAATACTTTTGGAGAATTATTATCGATTTGTTGTATCTGCTTATCAGGAAGATTCATTGTTTGATCTCCTTTATTTCTTTGTTCTTCTTCATCTGTATATGCTGATAATTTGTTCAATAGTCTTGAACCAGCCCCATCAAAATTCTCCATTACATCTGCGATTGATAATTCAGAATCTTGATTTAGGAATTTTTCCAGTTTTTTTTCGTATGTTATTTCAGCTGAGTAGTTTATAATCAAATAAATTATAATTGCTAATACTGGTATATTTATTATATCATTCGGTGTGAACGTCTTGTGAAGTAAATATACAAATAGAGTTGAAACAAATACCGCAAAAATAAAATAAGAGAGACGTTGTAATATTATCATTAATTTATATTATATAATATTTTTTCTTTGAATATATTAATTTATGGATAATTTATATAAATGTAGTGATATATCTGAATTAATCAAAGATGATTTTGTTATGGATAAAAAAATGAAATTAAAATTAAAAATGAAAATGACGGATGGTCTAAATGGATTGATGATTATTTATGCTCCATGGTGTTCGTATTGCGTTTCTTCAAAAAATATGTGGATTAATATGGCCCGATTATTCAAATATAAATTTAAAATATACGCTTTTAATTCATATAATTTCCGTGATTCAAATAATGATCTAACAATTCCATTAGATATTAGAACATATCCTCTCGTAAAATTTATACGAAAAGATGGTTCAATATTCAATTACCGGTATGATGAATCAGAATCGGAGATTACTAAATTCATAATTAAAAATTCGTAGTGTAGTTTTTTCTTAATATCATGAAAAGAATTAGAATTGCGATAAGGAATGTTAGAATAAATATAATTGATGTTATAATTACAAATGGGTATATTTTATCAACAATATACATAAAAATTGGGTCGATAACTTGCCTTTTAATTTTCTCTTTACTTTCAGTCGTGCTTATTTCTTCAACAAAGTATTCAATTACGGATTTTGATACTTTTTCAATCATTTTTAATATATACAACAATTTTATAATATTTCTTAAACTTAAAAAAAAGAATATATTCAAATCATGGCAGAATATATTACAGTATTCAATACAAAGTCCTTATATGGAGTAGAACAGAGCGGAGGTATTTATTATTTGAAAGTTATATTAGATGATTCACATGAATTTGTAAAAGAACGTTTGGATTTTTTGGAAAAAAAAGAATGTGAGCGTATAATGAAAACTGATAAATTCGACTCATTACCGATAATGAGTGATATGCGGAAGATGGATAATGGAACTGTCATTTTACGAATTCGTATAATTGTAATGCGTGGACGGAAAATTTATAAAATGAAATATGACCAGAATATTAATAAGGAAGATTATCTCACTGGTATAGATGAATTACATATTGATAGTAAAATTGATGTTAAATTTAAAATAGGAACTGGTTATACTTTTATGGCAAATGGTTCCATCCATTTTGGATTGAATATTTATTTAGATGAAGTTATGTTATATTAAGCGATTGCGTAATACTTTTATTTTTAAAAAAATATACAAGATAAATGGAAGAAAAGATTTTCAATCATTCAAATTACCATTCAAAAGACGATTCAAATGTTAAATACTCACATCCAAAGCGGTTAGACAATGTTTTATTTTCGGGTGTTCATTATTTAGAGGAAGATAAAAAACATCGAATAGTATATGAATTCGAGCTTTCTAGTTTTGAATTATATAAAGATAAGTTAAAATGTTTTTTAGATGAACAATTACAGGAGTTTATTGAGGGAATAGATGAGTTAAATATTGGAAAAGTTTATGAAAATAGTAAGAAGTGGTTTGATAAATCATTTGATTATGATAAGGTGGATCGGTGGTATAATCGTCCGATTATTACAAAATCGAAGAAGGGATTGTTTGTATTATGTCGGATGGGAAAGGATATAAAAGTTGAGGATACAAAAAATAAAAAATTAAATTTAGAGGATATAACATCATCTTGCGTTATTCGGATAGAATTTCTTGGTTTAGAATTTTATAAAGAGGATATTGTCCCCGTATATTCTGTAAATTCAGTTGTTTGTCAGTCTAAGAATGAGAATGTAATTGATAGTGGAGATGATTCCGGAATATCATCAAAAGAGGAAAGTATTAATAATTTAGAAGAAGTTCATGTTGAAACAATGACACCAGTTGAGTATAAGGAAGTTTATGATTCAAATGAAATAAAGACTAAAACATTAGAGAGAGAAATAAATCTTGAACATAAAGATGAGATCTCTTTATTTAATGAGGAATCATGCGTGTTTAATGAATCAGCTAGAATTCAAATTGAGAAAGAAATGGAAAGATTGCGAGATTTAAGATTGAATGAATTAAGAGAAAAGAGAAAACAACATCGAGAGAAATCAAAAGAATTGAGTAATAGTAATATTTTAGAAAACTAATTTTTAATTTATTTATAATAACGTTTTTTGCTTTATTTTTTTTATCTGTTTTTAATATAAATGGTCGAAGGAAATTCATATACATTTGCGATTGTAATCATTCTTGGTTTAGTTGCTCTATTTTTAATTTATTGGTTTGCTATTCGAAATAAGTCCGGATCTTATGTTGATGTTCAACAACAGGAGAGCTTTAAAAATGTCGAAGATGATGAAGATGAAGATATAGATGTTAAAATGAATGTTAATGTAGATGAGAAGATTTTTTCAGAATCCCAAAATTTCCCTCCTGAGTCAAAACGTCCAATGAATGGGGATTTAGTAGGAGAGGGAAATCAGGCCCAATTTAACAATAATCCCGCGGTTCAGCAATTAAGGCAGGCCGCCTGTTTTCCAAAGGAGATGCTTACACCGGAGGAACTTAAACCACAGGATAACAGTTCTCTCTGGGCACAAGTTAATCCCGCCGGCGAGGGTAGTTTGAAGGGGCGTAGCTTTCTTCAAGCTGGACACAATATCGGAATTAATACGGTAGGACAGACTATGCGTAATGCGAACCTCCAAATTCGTTCCGAGCCTCCCAACCCTCAGGTTAGCGTTTCTCCATGGAATCAGACTACAATTGAGCCCGATACCGCGAGAAAGCCCCTCGAAATCGGTGGTTGTGCTTAAAGTTATTATTATTCATTTTAGGATTTTCAGATTTCTAAAATGGTTTAAAGATTTTTATATTATAAATGTAAAATGTATTCTCCAAAGAATCCCTATTATTCAGCAATGATGATCCACTCAGGAATTCACAAGCCAG
>Ga0315284_10014925_pt1 | contig 11051 bp, 15 predicted proteins | sample YL17G09_16_MG_FD_203696 | JGI IMG/M metagenome (GOLD analysis project Ga0315284, IMG submission 203696) | Sediment microbial communities from Yellowstone Lake, YNP, Wyoming, USA - YL17G09_16 | ecosystem: Environmental > Aquatic > Freshwater > Lake > Sediment | place: USA: Wyoming | collected...
CTTGTTAATCCGATCTAAAATTCTTCTTTTTTGAATATTTTATTTATCGCGCGCCGGCGAGTTTGAACGGTTGTTCGGCCATCATTTGGTTGTCCGTAGTGCTGACTTTGATCTTATAGACTCCCGGTATAACGTCGAGGGCAACGGGAATGCCCCAATTGTAGGCCTGATTGATCGGCAGATCGGAGGCAATATACAAGATCACGTTATTGTATTGGTCCAGCAGGTCGAGCCTGACTGTCTGGGCTGTGCTATTGCAACCGAGGGTCCAGGAAATATTATAGGAACGGCCTTTATGCCAGATGTCGGTATTTTTAGGCGTGTCAATCAAAAGCGGTTTTCCTATCAAAAAATCCGCTGTTTCAAAAAAGACCGTGTCATCCAGAGTGCTGAGCTTCAAACGAAAGGACTGGCGATTGAAAGGGTATTGCTGCGGATCAATATTAAAATCATAAGAACCGGTGTTCGGGACACTTCCGGCTAAAAGCTCTTTGGCTGCATTCTTAGTTGAAAGTAATTCGATCTTCAGCTTGGCATCCGCCGGCAAGGTCGAACCCCATTGGATCTGATACTTTTGTCCACTGCACCATTGGGAGCCGACATTGGGTTGCGTGATCGTTATCGAAGGTTTAGGTGCCGGAGCCGCTTTGACCGGCTCTTCAATCGTAATCGGATTTTCAGCAAAGAATAGTTTATCGGTCGTCGTCACCCTGATATGATATTCACCCGGCTTCAGGTTATTGGGAATGGTCCAGCTATAATTCTTATTCAATGCAACACCCGCGGCAAGCGGGAGCACATTGTTCTTATCCGTATCGAGCAATTCAATTTTTACGGCATTGGAAGGAATATTGCAGTCATTCAGCCATTCAATCCGGTAACTGCCGCCCTTACGCCAGACTTGGTTGAACTTGGGGGTTAATAGGACCAGATCTCTCCCGATCCTGAAATGGACACTTTCTGTGACAAGCCCACCGTCCGTTGTGCTAATCTTGACCTTGAAGACCCCTTCATTAAAATTATACTGCGCCAGGTTGATCTTCCACGGATAGCTCCCGGTATTGGCTGTGCTATTGGCAATGACTTTCGCTCCCGATCCGGAGCCCGGCAGCAATTCGATCTTAAGCATGGCCGAAGCCGGTAAATTTCCGGTCCACTGAATCACATTCTGGGAGTCCAGACACCACCGGGAACCGGCATCCGGTTTGGTGATCGCAAGACGGGTGGGGTCATTGACCGGAGCCGCGTTTTGGGCAGCTAAGGTCGTAGCCAGGATCGTAAAAGAAGCGTTACTCTCATCTTGGTATTTGCCGTCGGACGTGCGAATCAATATTTTATACGTGTCGGACGGCCCGGCCAGGCCGATTTTGACCATCCCGGCTTTCCAACTGAATTTACCGCCGGAAACATTGATATTATTGGCGATTTCACCTATAACGAAATCGTTTTTCTTAAGCAGGATATCGATTGTTCCTAGGTAATTTTTCGCGATCCATTGGATTTCAACCATGGACCCGATCACATATTTTTCATTACCGTTCGGCGTCGAGACCTTAAGCTGGGCTTCCTGGCCGAAGACCGAAAAGAGGTCAAAAAACAGGATGCATAGGGGGATAGCTGCGGCTGTTAGAAAATTGAAAAAAAAATTTCTTTTCATCTTTCCCCTTTCGAAGTCGATTTGCTTTATCTACCAAAAATTGATTTATAAATATAGAAAAAACACGTTTGGGTGTCAAGCTTGAAAAAAAAAAATCTTTTCATCCGGCTGGACGGAGAGTGAAAGTAAAAAAACCCGAAAAAATCTTATCCTATTTGTTTTAATCCTGCATGACAGCGCGCCGGCAAGGCCTGATAAAGGCGGGTGGCCCACCAATTGAATTCTTCCTGCTCCGGGGTCAAATCTCCCATTATTTTGGCCGGAACACCGACCACCAACTTTCGGGCCGGAATAACGGTCCCGCGCGACACCAAACAAGCCGCGCCGATCAGGCACCCGTCGCCGATCACGACTTCTTCATCGATAATCGCCCCCATGCCGACCAAAACATGTTCGCCCAGTTTGCACCCGTGCAGGATCGCGCCGTGCCCGATATGGCTGGCCGGACCCAAATCGGCCGTGACATCCGGAGCCGCATGGATCACGCAGTTTTCCTGGACATTGGATCCCGCACCGATAACGATATTGCCCCAATCACCCCGTAAAACCGCTCCCGGTCCGATATAGCACCCTTCGCCGATCGTAACTCCGCCGATGATTTTGGCTTCCGGATGCACAAACGCGCTTTCCGTGATTTTGGGCCGTTTACCCTCGAATTCGTAAAGAGACATGCTTAAAACCCTCCTAATCCTCTCTTCTTCTCAACAAACCTACCGCCTATAGTCTAAGCTTATTTTATCTTTAACCACAGATTGCCGCCGATGACCACAGATTTTTTTAATCGCTTCTCTAAATCGCGAATCAACGAGTCGTCTGCACGCGAATGTCATTCCACGTCTTTGACTCTTTGACTGAAAAAAGAAAAACGCCGCCGCACCTTGAAATCTGTTTATAAGCGGCGTGCAAACCTACTCGTTCACACGCGGTAATGGCCTCATCAGCCGCCCAATAAGTTTCAGTTTCATCCCATTGATCCGCCCAACGTTGGGCAGCCTGCGCGCGAATACGCCTAGTGGGGAAAGCCACATCCGCAATAAGTATCCTCCCGCCGGCTGAAAGATGACGGAATGCGATACGCTGAAGCAGTTTGATTTTGATTTTGAGATGAAACTCATGAAAAACATAAGCAGAGACGATCCGGTCAAAGCGCTGTTGAAGCTCCGACGGCCATTCGCTCAGTAAATCCGCTTGAAGGATCATTGCCCGGGGCATTTTTGTCCTTGCTTGGGCTATCATCTCCGCGGAAAAATCCAAACCCCAAACAGTGCAGCCTTGATACAAAAAACGAGCCGTCAAATTGCCGGTGCCGATACCGAGATCGAGAATTTTCATGCCCGGTTTAACATTGGCTAACAGGACAACTTCATCCAAAATCCGCTCATAGCCGTCAAATGGAAATTCACCGTCGATGGTTTTCATTCCGGCGTCATAGCTTTGCGCCCAGTCATCGAAAAGTTTCGTGCGGTCTGATTTACCCATCATGTACCGATTATAAATTTACGCTGAATTTCGTTCATAATTCATGTTTTCTCGGTTACCTACAATGCGGATCAACGAAAATCGGAAAGTCCATCCTTTTATTCATTCTGATAAGAGTATAGTTTTTCGAGAAACCTATCTTTCTGTTTATCGCCCCATTCGGATGATTCTATCAGTTCAATAAATGATTCGACTTGATCGCGTGTCGATCGATAAATAATGAGCTCGAATTGACGAAGCACGTCATCCATAAATATCCTTCTTCTTGACGCATCCTTGTTTTTGGTCAGACCTGTTAAAATAAGGCGGATGAGTTCCAGAGAATTCGATATTTTTGTAGCTCTAAAAAAGAACTCAATATCATCAAGAGTTTTGATTTCCATTTGGTAATAACCCGCAAGGGCATAAAGACAGTCTTTTCTTTCTGTCGAACCGGCCATTGCCGAAAGCGTTTGCAATGCTATTTTTATTTTTTTTCTGTCTTTCGACTGAAGATCGGTTAACTTAGCTTGGATGTTGATGCTGCCGTAAAGTTCTTCAAGCGATAGGTCTTTAATTTTTATTGTTTTAAAATTACCAAATTCTATATTGTTTGCATCATCGTTCATAAAAATCCAATCCTCTTCATTAACGTTATCCTTAAGCATAGACTCTTTTTTTGGTCGCATCGGTATATTCTTAACCAATCTTCCGCCGGATAGTCCGGATCGTAAATAACTTCCAGATTCATATATTCATCATATTCACCAGAAACTGATGAGATCCATGATAAAATGGCCGATAACAAACGGCCATAAATTTTGGATCTTTACATAGAGCAGCGAACTTACGACCCCCAAGAAAAAAGTCGCGATCATTCCGTGCGGCCCTTGTTCGTAATGAATAGCGGAAAACAGGATTGAGGTTAAAAGAATATAAACAAGGATCGGCCTTCGGTTTGGGTGCACCATGGAAAAATAAAGCCACGGTAATCCCCGAAAAACAGCTTCCTCCACCAATGCAGCTGTTCCCGAGAGATAGAAAACTACCCCGATTTTGAATAGGAACGACTCAGGCACCAGCAGGCTGTATCCAAAACCACCCGCGTAAGGCCAAAAAAAATGATAAGCCGCTTTGACAATGGGAAAATAAGCGAGCCAGAACACAACACACATAAACAAGTATAAGCCCAAAATTTTGACTGCACTCACACTCGGCCCGAACGATTTGAACCCATAGTCGCGGGGAAAAATAGACGCCGCTTTAACAAGGAAAAATACCGCCAGCCCCGGAACAACCAGAAACTGGATTCCATCCACAATCCAAAAACAAACAATGGAACTCCTGTACAAGCTTTCCAGATAAATCCCGTTCAAGAGCGCCATAGCGACAAAGGGAAAACCGGCCAGAGCGATGATACTGCGTTTATCTAAAATGATTCGCGGCATTTGCGAAGATTGCTTACCTTCCATATCTGCAATTAAAAAAGGGGACGCCTTTCAATTTTTAAATGATCTCAGTCGGACATTATATTTTCTATCCCGGCCGATCTTCTCGCTTTTTGTTAGGGCAAAAGGAACCGCACGCAAAAAATAAATGCCATCAACCGAAAAACCTCAAGACATCCCCTTTATTCGTTCAGTTCAACTTCTCTTCAACCTCCACCGTCATGACCACATTGTTGCTGCATTGCACGCACTGGCCGGTTGTCTTTGGTTGTCCCTCATCCAGAGCGCCGATCACCAAGCCGTAATTCTTGCCCGCATCGTTCAACCAGACTTGCATCATATCGATCGTGCTTTGCGATCCCAAGATCCTGTGCTTGGGAAAAGCGGCAAAACCATCTCCGAACATGCTGCTGCCGTCACCCACGGTCAGCGGCGCGTCCAAACAATGGACATGGGCCTGGCAGGCATGCGGCGAGCCGGGAGCCTTTTGCCAGTTAAGAGACGCGCTCTTGACCACACCCAAACTTTTCAGCTTCATGGTTATTTCCTTATTGACATTAAAAAACACAAAGCTACGGTATAAGCGGCGTCCATAATTATCTTCATCCGCATAAAAACGCTGGTAGCCGTACCGGATGACCCCGTTACCCGGACATTCCACGACAGAATAATTACCTTTACTAAAGGCCCCGCCGCCAGGATTCACTTGACTCCAATGGACCTTATTGGCAATCGTCTGCGGCGCGATATTAAATACTTTGACACGAGTCGAACCGATCCGGAACAGCGGCGAAAGGCGTTCCGCCTTTCTGTCCGCGGAAGTGAGCCGAATGTGATACTGACCATCGGCAATATTTTTGGGTATCGTCCATTCGATTTGGCCTTCCTGGACCGTTCTAACCGGTTCGCTAAAAGTACCGATATTCATGGCCACGGTTTTATGATCGGACAGGATCAGGTCCACGCTCAACGGATATTTGACTTTATGAAGGACCTTCCAGCGGATCTTATGCTTCTCGGTGATATTCCAGGCCGTGCTGGTTGTCGGCTCGATGAATTCAAAGGCGGCGTCTAACTTCTCGGTTGCCCGAAACTTTCCGAGCGGATTTGGATTGGTATTGTCCGCTGCGATAGCGAATGCCGCGGCACTGTCGTCATAGGAGCCATTGTCGATCGTCCGCACGCGAACTTTAAAACCCGTACCGGGGTTTACCTTTGTTCCATCCGCAAGCTGACCAACGGTCCACGTATAGGAATGGATTGTAAGGAGGATATCCGGAGCGATCACCCCGACCACTGTTTCATTTTGCCGTAAAACCAGCTTGATATGGGTTACGCCCGAATAGGTCCAGGTGATGGTGTACGGTTTGCCTAAAGTCAATGTTCCGCCATTGGGCGCGGTCAAGTCCGGATTTGGCGCAGCGTAAGCAGATCCGACCCACAGCACGGATAGGACCAAGAAAAAGAACACTTTTTTCATGATGACATACCTCCTTTATTATTGAAATCTTATGGATAAAATTAGTAACGATGAAAACCCGATTATAAATATTAAACCCCAAGTTAACAACTGAAATGAGCCCTTAGGAGCGAATAGTATTTGAGCCTATAGGTTATGAAAAATGATCAATGAAAATAACCGCATCGATAACACGCTGGAATCATTGCCGTATTCCTCTCACTTTTCTTTTTAAATTCGTTTCTATCTTATATGTGGGCCGACAATTGAAAAGGGTTCAAACTTTCTTTTTGTCTTTGTTCAGAATAAACTACGGAAAGAAAGAAGTTGATCTGAACCGGATCATGATCGGAAACCATTAAAGTCCCAAACTCTATGGCGTTGAATATTGATTGTTTTGCATCCATCAGAAAGAACACTGTTTTATTATTGAATGACTTTATTAATTCTTCTCAATGTTTTCAGACATTTTAAAAATGCCTTTTTTATATTCGATGGATTAGATTCATAAATCTCGTTAAGCAACCAAAAGCCGCGTTTCCTATCATTTATGAATCCATTATAATGATTTATAAAATCAATAATATTACCTGAAATTTGCTGAGAAAATTTTTTCATAATCGATTTAATCCATTTATGTCCGAAAATGATTTGACGATCTGCGGTTTTATTGATAAAGGGTCGATCATGCAACGAAATCTATCCATAGAACCAATCGAGCTTTATCATTGACAAACGATCGATTAAAAAATAAGTTAGATTTTGAAAATATTGCCGGAACCTATCTTGAGCGGGTTGCTTGTAGACGCAGATTCCATTCTTAATTTCGCAGTCCACACCTTAGACAATCCGCAAGTTCTCTGTAAAGGTAAAATCCGTAAACGTATCAACACGTTTATAATAGCTTCGGAGTTTAGAAATGACCATGGAGTCTCAAGATATGGATCAGGAAATCTGCCCTATTTGTTTAAACCAAAGCATGGTCAGCATTTCATTGGATCGGGTCTTATTGTTATGCGAATGTGACGCCTGTCAAAAATTTATCGTAAATGGTAATACTTTAAAAAATCTGAAAAACCGTAAGGATTTTACAAAAAACCGGGAAAAACTATCCGATTATATTCGGGATTATTATCTTTCAAATAAACGTGCCCTTGAAATTGTTTTAGATGGGGATGTTCCGGTAACTAAAAACTTCAAATCACTCGGTGAAATAATGAAGGAGATCCAAATAAGCGGTTAAACCGTACGAGGGTAACGGGTTTATTCTTTACCTTTCATTTATCGATAACTTTTTGTCGATGGTTGAGCTAAGCGCTTAATCTGCCCTTCTTTTCCAACCTGCCCATATTTCCCCAATAACCCCTAGTCGATATCCCGATTTCACGATTTTTTGACGGGCACGCTTGCCCATTTTTTGTCCATTATGACAAATTTTGACCAGCCCTAAAAAGGAATTGCATAGGGTCCAATCATAACTGTCTGAAATATTTTAATAAAATTACCAAATAGAGATTTGGCAAGGTTTTCGCATATGGAAGTATACTATTCGATAGGCGCTTAGCTCAACCATATCGAAAAAAGTTGTCGATAAATGAAAGGTAAATAATTGACCCGTTAAAATCGTACGGGCTTATTCCGGCAATCCTTGCCGGAATGGATGTTTTTTTGATCCTATGCTTTGCTGGATCAATAAAACATTTTGTCACTTATCACTGAATGCGGAAATGGAGAAAATCAAATGGCAGATGATTTCAAAATTACTATTCAGAAAAGCGACGAAGGGTTAGCTCTGGAACTAACCGGCCGATTTGACAGAAATTCCGCCAAAGAATTGCTCAAATTAATAAGGACCAAACACTCCCAAGTTTCCCGATTTTATCTTGACACCCAGGGGCTCAAACACGCCAATCCCGTTGAATTGATTCTAGATGAATGGTCGCAATGGGACCCATCGCATATATCATGAATCTGTTTCCTTTATCCCATAAATACCCAACCCGGATATCAGAATTATTATTTAAACAATAATTCATATATTTAAAACCATTAAAGTTAATTTTAAACTAAAACTATGATATTAATTGAAATTTAATATATTTAATAAGATATTATAGCTTTTTGTTGATTGACATTTCGGAAAATTTAAATGATACTTTAAAAATGCAAGACAAATTTAAAGTATATAGCAGAAATTTACGGATTCATCTGGAATCGCTTATTGAAAAGGAACAATCCGGACTTATTTTCGGTCCGAGGCAAACCGGAAAAACCACCTTAGTAAACGCCTGCCTTTCTCAAAAACCGGATGCAGACATTTTATCCTACCCTCTACAAAATCCGCAAATACGTCTTGAGATGGAAAGGGAACCCGGCCGGCTTATCAACCAGGTAACGGCCCGGCCCGGCAAACCGATCGTGTTCATCGATGAAGCCCAAAAAGTTCCTGAATTATTTGACAGCGTTCAATACTTGATTGATGAAAAAAAGGCCTGCTTCATCATTACCGGATCCTCCGCCCGTAAATTAAAAAGAAAAGGCACCAATCTTCTTCCTGGTCGAATCAAAACCTACAAGCTGGATCCTCTGCTCTGGAACGAGTTCGGTTGGATTCAGGAGCCTTCAACCGGAATCCTCAATATCCAAAACATCAATTCGATAAAAGACTATTCCTTCGAAGATTCATTAATATATGGCACCTTGCCGGGCATCGTCGGCCTGGCGGATGATACGGATCGGGCCGATATATTAAAAGCCTATACTCACATCTATCTTGAAGAAGAAATAAGGGCTGAAGCATTGAGCCGAAAAATCGGAGCATTCGGCCGCTTTTTGGAACTAGCCGCCCAGGAATCCGGAACCAATCCGAATTTAACTAAGCTCTCATTGGAATCCGGAGTCAGTGTTCCGACCATAAAAGAGTTCTACAGTATTCTTGAGGATACCTTGGTTGTTGAAAAAGTGGAACCCTATCTAAAAAACGCCAGAAAAAGGATCTTAACTTCCCCACGCTATTATTTTTTTGACATCGGAGTCCGCAATGCGTTGGCCAGGGTTCCTTTGACCAAAGAACTGATCAATGCCCAAAAAGGCAAGTTATTCGAACATGCCGTCATCCTGGAAATCATTCGCAGGATACGCTCTTTGCGTTTGGATTATAAAGTTTATTATTGGCGTACAGGCGGCGGAGCGGAAGTCGATTGTATCATTGACACGGCCGCAAGTCTTATTCCCATCGAGATCAAAGCCGATTCAAAACCGAGATTAAACGAACTCCGCGGATTAACCGGTTTTATAGAAACCTATAAGGAATTTTGCGACCGCGGCTATGTCATCACGACCGGTCGGATTCCGGAAAAATTAACCGACAAAATCATTTTGATTCCCTGGCAATTTTTTTAAACTCCTCGATTCCAGCTTGCCACGCCGTAGATTTTAGCGAAGGCGGGCTAAAAACATACCGGAATGACGGATGAAAAATCAAATCGTATTCTCTCAGGTCTTTCTACTTATTCTTACAATTCACAATTTCTCTTACGATGCTTTCAAACGATCGATATCTGATGGTAGTCTTTTCCCATTTGGATTTTTTCAGATATTTTTCTAACGGCTGGAACTCGATAAGCGTTATTAAAGCTTTCCTTATCATTGATGCCTTTGTTTCGAATTCGTCAAGATCATCGTTTCTTTTAAAAAGTTTGCCGGTGATATCACAAAGGCGATCGGTTGGATGCAAACCTGATAAATCAAGATTATAGGATTTTTCAAGGTGTTCCAAGAATTCAATCGCCATACTCTCAAACTCTTTATCATTGCCAAAATATTTCCGGCCGAACTCATCCTTGCTTAATTGTTGTCTGCCTTTAAGAAAGTCCGGAATCGTTTTTTCCTTATCGATCATGGATCGTTTTACCATAAAGCCCTCTTGTACTCGCTCTTAACGAACGTCATCTAATGTTTTTGAAAAAACGGATATCCCAAAGGCGCATCACAAGAAGCCCCCGGTCCAGCTTGCGGATCATCTCTTCCAAAGTCTTAGTGCCTCCGCTAATACTGGATGTTTTATTCGCCTGTCCTAAAATTTATTTACTTTCCGTAACTTTATCAAAACATATTCCGCCCCTTTTAAAAGGAGCTCGGCGGATATATTGCGTGAATCGATAAGACTTGAATTGAATACCGCCTTCAACCAAATGAAAAACCCATTCCCACTCTGTCAAGTCTCTTCCTGGAATCTTCCGAGGATTATCTCTGTCAATGCTCAATATTTGTATGGGCTGCACTGTATATGAATAATTTAACTCCAGCGAATTTACGCCATCAAAAACAAGTGTGGCTGGCGACACTAAATATTTAAAATATTTTTCAGGCGGTTCGGGGCTAAACCACTTAACAATGTAATCTATATCGAATAATATTTCCCATTTCTCCGGATGTACAAGGATCCCATGTACTACCACATCGTGCCAGCACATCTGCTCATAGTCGGCATCGGTCCATATGAATTTTTCAAGTGGGTTCGTCATAATTATTAGAGTATTTATTCGCCTGTCTCCATAATTTTGTAGGGGTTCAAAATTTTGAACCCCTACAGATGCTGACGGGACAAAAACCTGCCGGAATTATGGACAAGGACTTAAAAAGTCGTCCCGCTGGCCCAGTTGAAATCCTTCACCAGCACGAGCGCCAGGAATGAAAATAGATTTCTGCTCTGCTGACAAACAATCTTATTTTACATGAGCCGTTGTTTGCTTTTTATTTGGGATAATAGCAATCAAAGATCTCAATGCCTTATTAACGGCTTCCGAATCTCCAAAATACTTTCTTACATCCGGCTCCAACATGACGGCACCGTCTTCAAGCTTAAAATATTGAACTGAAGTCGTTCCATCCGCTTTTTGGATCACCACCTCATGCCCGGCACGATAGGCTTTGTAGTATTTTCCGCGCACAGCTCCTTTTAATTTTGAAAAATCATATTCCGATCTCATTTCTTCGTTATTGGAATTTCTTTTAACAACTTTCTTCT
>Ga0315284_10014926_pt1 | contig 11050 bp, 18 predicted proteins | sample YL17G09_16_MG_FD_203696 | JGI IMG/M metagenome (GOLD analysis project Ga0315284, IMG submission 203696) | Sediment microbial communities from Yellowstone Lake, YNP, Wyoming, USA - YL17G09_16 | ecosystem: Environmental > Aquatic > Freshwater > Lake > Sediment | place: USA: Wyoming | collected...
TCCGCCGAGTCCCCCTCTTCCAAGTGCTGCTTCATCTCAGCGCGGGCCTTGTGCATCTCGGCGAGCTTGTCTTTGGCCTCTGCCCGCTCTTCGGTCTCGACATGGGCTGGCCAGACGTTCGCGACCGAGCCCAGGAGCAACTCCAGATCGGCATCGTTGAAAGCGGTAGTCTGCACTGCACTCTCGTCCAACCCCCTCAGCATATCCGCCAGGGCATCGGCATCATACTCGCCCTGAATGCTGCGGTTGTTGAGGGCGATGTTCAGCCCCTTCTCCTTGGCTTCATCCACGTTCACGACACAGACGGTCAGATCGTAGTCAGCGTGCCCCTCCAGAGCATCAAGCTCGGAGAGGCGCTGGTGACCACCAACGAGGTTGCCGGTCTGCCGGTTCCACACCAGGGCTTCGACCAGGCCGTTCTTCTTGAGGCTGGCCCGGAGACGCTTGCGGGCATTGTCACTCATGTAGCGCGGATTGTAGGGAGCGGCCCGGAGCTGCTGGCGGTTGACGGTCTCAGCCGTGAATGCCTGGTGCTTGCTCAGGTTGCTCTTCGGCTTTGGCACCATAGAACTCCTGCCACTTCACCGAGGCTTCGGCCATCGGGTAGAAGGCCCGAATGCGCTCATAGTCCTCGGGGTAGTGCTGCTTGAGCGTCCACAGCTCCAGCGGGCGCAAGGAGCGGAAACTGTGCCCTAAGACCCGAGCTTCCTCCGACACCCGAAGGTCCTGCTGCTTGATGTAGGCGGTGACGTGCGCCTTGCGCCAGTGCGCCAGCGGGAAGAGTACCCCGCGCTTGGCGTTGATGGTCCCGTCGTGAATAATCATCTGGCGACGAGGGATGCTGTCAGCGATACGCTGTCCGGCGGCAATCCAATGAATGCCGACCTGCTCCCGAACATAGGCATAGGTTTCTGCGACACTGACCTCCGAGAGGTTCCAGTCGGGGACGGCATAGCTGCCACGACGGAGCATCTGCGATATTCCGAAATGGGGCAGACGCAGTATCTCGATCCCGTACCGTGCTTCCGCCCATTTGAGAGTCCGCTCCTGGAACGCCAAATCAGGGACCATGTACATGAAAAACGCCGCCACCTTGGGGAAGTAGCGACTACACAGGTCGAGAGTAGCGACAGAGTCCTTGCCCCCTGAGTAGGAGACAAGGACTCTGTCGGTCATCATCCGTCCGGTTTTGACGACTGAGAACAGGTCTGCTGCCATCGTCTACCCCTGACTCGTACCCGACCCCGCCGGACTCCGCAGTCCCCCCGCCGGGGTGTATGTCCCTGGTCGCATATAGCTCGCCTCCTCTCAGATGTAGGTGATGCTCTCGTCTGGCAGGTTCCAGATCCCCAGTTGACCGCGCCACTTGACCGGCACCACCAGGCGCGGCGTGCTCAGTACCCAGGCGAAGAGACCGCTTGGCGACGCCTGCTCTTCCGGCATTCCCGCTGCCTCGTAGTCAGAGCGCAGCATGGGTCGGCAGTCCACCAGCTCCACGGTGCAGATTACCTCGCCGGTCGGTTTCGCGACATGTATCGCCAGCTCGCCTCGGTGTTTCGTCGGGCGACTGCGCACCTCGACGGTCTTCGTGCCGTCGGCAATCATGGATGCCCAGGGTTCGCGCACGGTCAGCGCTTTCATTCCGGGAACCCCTTCTCCCGGGCGAGTGCTGCTATCGCCTCGCGGTTGGGGTAGGAAGGTTCCTGTGTGCCCACCAACCAGAACTTGAGACTGGCGTACGTCACCTGCAGATCATGCGCCAGAGCTGCTTTCCCCCCGTGCCCCGCGTAGGGTACTTCGACCAACCACCAGTTGCTCAGCCGTCTTCTTCGCCAGTGGCGTCTTCGTCATCGCCCCACCCACTCCCGCATGAGTCTCTGCCAGGCGTCGAATGTCATGCTCGCGCAGGCCGCCTCGACCCTCTGCCGGGGGCTCATGCCCAGCACGAGCAGCGGGTGTAGCTCCGGGGCCGGGCGGGGCCCGGGGCGGCGACGGTTGTGGCCAGTGATGGCAGAGTGGGTGTGAGAGACGGCGGTAGGTGCTGCTGCGTGAGCAGACATGCCCGGCCCCGGAAAGGGAAACGGCCGCCCTGGTGTCAGGACGGCCGGTGTGCAAACACGACGCTGTGTTTCGTATTGGTCCAGATACTAACCCGGTGCGCGGGGCTTGTCAAGGCCCAGTTCACGGAGGAGGGCGAAGGCCCGCTCCCGATCCGACCGCAACTGCCGCACCCAGTCCGCCTCCCACTCCTCCAGCACCATCGTCTCCTGCCGACGCGTCCAAGCGCATTCCGTGCCCCGGAGAGCGTGGCTTTTGAGGCAGGCCACGCGATCCGCCGAGCTCACATACTCGCTGGCGCCACCCTTGTCGGTCTGTGGCAGGAGGTCGCGTTCGGCAAGGGAACAATAGACCGCAAAATCGCGCACCTCATGGGAGCGGAGGCGGTAGCTAGTCCCGTCCTGGTGGATGATGTAGACTTGAGTGCGCTCGTGGGGCGCCTGGTCCATGCTGGCCTCCTGGTGCGGATGGTGCTGCGACTGCGAGCGGTGCGTCGCCCTGCCTTGCCTCGCCTCGCCCCGCCTTGCCTCGCCGTGCCCGGCCTGGCCAGGCCGAGCCCAGCCCAGCCTCTAAGCCTCCCAGTGCGTCACGACAAAGCGCCCGAATGGCACCTTGTGCTCGGGCCGGAAGTCCAGTATCCCCACCCGCCGCCCGCAGTCGTCAACCACTGTCCGCAACTGGTCCATCGTCAAGCGCGTCGGGTCCCAGGAGACAGTCATGCTCACTGCCCACTGATCGAGGCGCGGCCGGAACATCATGACGCGCCCCTTCGTGGCCGGGATGACGACGGCGGGGCGGTCACCTCGCGAACTGACTGCACGGTGGCGCTCATCGGCTTCCTCGTTTCTGGTACCAGCTCTGTAGGTACCGCTGGTGTTGCCGTTCGACTCGCCGCCACTTCGGCACCTCGGCCCTGGCCCGCCGACCGTCTGGACTGCGCGGCAGGAAAACCATGCGCAGGAGTGACCAACCCTCGCGTCCAGTCCAACGGTGATAGTCTCCGGCCTCAAAGCAGTGGTTACGGATGCTCACCCGGGCGTCGAACAGGTTCGCCGTCCCCAGGTCCCGGAAGGCACTGCGCGGTCGGTTCAACTGTGTGCAGTCCATGAGCCCACGCGACCACATGCCGCCGCCGCGACAGCTCATGCGTGGGTTGAGGCCACTGGCGTACCGCGCATTGCAGAGGCTCCACCACCACTGATCCCCGACGCATTGCCGCTCATGCTCGGTCACGAAGAACTCGGCCAACTCCGGTGAGTAGCTCCACGGAGCGGACGCCTGCCAGATGGCCCGGCACTTCGCGACACGCTCCTGGTGGACGGCGGTGTCGGTGCCCGGGCTGGTCAGTGTGGTGAGCAGGAGGAGCGTGGTCATCGGGCACTCGCCTTCTCGGCTGCGGATCGCGCCACCGTGAAGATCACGCCGTCCTTGACCGCGGCCGTGAGCCGGTCGCCGACCGCGAGGCCAAGTTCTTCCAGCAGCCGGGAGCAGGACAGGGTCACACTTGTACCTATCTTGGTCACGACGACTTCCCCGGATCCAGCGACGATGGCCAACTGGTGCCCGCTCTGGAAGACATCCACATAGGAGCCTACCTCCAGCCCGGCTTCGCGAGCCAACTCACGCGAGAAGTACAGGCGCTTAGGCACACCCTGCGCACCACTGACGTAGAGGTACTTCCCCTGTCGGCCGTGGGCAGACCGTAGGGCGTGTGGCGGAACGTGGACGAAGCCGAGCTTGCGTAGCTGGTCCTCCTTCTCCTCGACGGTGGTGTTAGCTGGCTGGTTCTTCTTCATGGCGGTACCTGCCTTCATGGGGTGGCCCCGCAAACAGCGGGGGCTGGTACTCACGCTCGGCCTTCCGCGCCCTCTGCTCAGCCATCTGCACGTACTCGGGGTTAAGTTCAAACCCCAGCGCCCGGCGCCCCTCAGCCAATGCCACCGCCAACGTCGTGCCCGAACCGCAGAAGGGGTCGAACACGAGGCCGGGGACGGTGGGCGCAGAACAGCAGGGGCTCATCTGAGGAAGAACGTCCCCTGGCAATGGGGGCACGTCACCTCTCCGGCGTGGGGGTTGCGGGCTACCAGTTCGAGATTCTCGGGCCGGTTGTCGTTCTTGATCCCGTTGCGATGGTGGACAAACTCCTTCCTCGTCAGCTGGCGTCCGAGGGTCTTCTCCATCACAAGGCGGTGTTCCATGATGTAGTTGGTCTTCTGGCCTGGGTAGTGATTGGGAGCGTAGATTCTCACATACCCCTTGTCGTCCGACTTCCCGCCCTTGTAGTTCGGAGGGTGCTTTTCCGTCCCCGCCCATGCAAAGACATTGTGGGTGCCGTGTCCTATCGCGTACATCGTCGAGCATCTCTGGCTGCAGAACCTCGCGCGGTTCCGTTGCTTGAACATCTTCCCACAGTGTTCGCACGGCTGCTCCGGCTTGCGTCTCTTGGCCCCGGCCAGGACATTCGAGCACCTGAGGCTGCAGGCCATCTGCCCCCTGCCCTCGTAGTACCGGCCGCACACGTCGCAGTTCCTCTTGTACGGTATTCTGCTTGGGGGCTTTGTGGTTTCCATGCAACGAGTATACACCATCTACGGCGATTGTCAAGGGCGAACCACACTTCGAGCAAACGACAGAAGGGCAGCCCGCGCGGACGCAGGGCTCCACGAGCTTCGGCGGGAACGTGGCGAAGTGGGCGTCAGGGAAGGGGGCGGTCGCGATCTGCCAAACTGAGCGCAGATTGCGGCCCGAGGTCACGGTGGCATTCGGCTGGCCCTTCTCGCGCCCGTCACGGTGCATGGATCCATGACCACCCTGCCCGGTATCCCAACCATCAGGCATCTTGACCACGTGGGTCGCAGGCTCCCGCACCGCGTCAGCGTCGTACCAGTACCTCGCGCTCTTCGTCAGCAGGAACAGGTACTCGTGGCTCCGCGTCGGGCGGTCGGTGACGCTCTCCGGCATGGGGTTCGGCTTGCTCCAGATGATGTCGCTGCGGAGCCACCAGCCAGCGGCCTGGAGGGCGAGGGCCACGCGCCACGGGATGCCCACGAGGTCCTTCGGCTTGAGGCCCTCCACCAGTGGAGGCCGAGTCTCGTAAGAGTGGGCCTTCACGAGCTTGCCTATCCCACCACCCAGAGTAATGGTCGTCTCCGCCTTCTTCATGCCCTGCGTGACGCCTCGGTAGTTCCCGGCGACCGAATTGTAGCTGTCGCCTATGTTGAGCCAGCAGGTGCCGTCGGGCCTCAACACGCGGCGGACTTCCTCGAAGACCGCGACCATGCCCGCCACGTAGCTGGCGAGGTCGGGCTCCAGGCCCATTTGCTGGTCAACGCGGACGGCCCCGCACTTGCCGCAGAGGTCGCGGAAGTTCTCCGACCGCTGCTCCTCCACGTTGGCGCGGCCCTGGCGGCCGCTGGTCGCTCCCTGGGCCTGGTGGCGGGTCTCCTGCTTGTGGTCACAGTCCTCTTCTCCGCCCTCCCAGGTCCCGGTGCCATAGTCCCTCAATCCCCACTACTTCAGTAAGGCGGGCTGGTTACGACGCAGTTCACGCAACCGTCTGGTAGTTCGCGCAGCGCCGTCAAACAGTCCGCCTCAATCACCTTGAACCTCGCTCCGTCGAGAGGGTCAAACATCGGTGGCACCTCCCTCCATGAAGAAGTCCCGGCCGGCGTTCTGCTTGCTGTGAACCCACCCGTGGCACTTGGAGCACAGTAGCAGGCAGACTTCGGCGTCTATCCGCTGGGCGTCTGAACACTGCTCGAAGGGTATCAGATGGTGAATGTGCATCCGGCGTCGGCTGGCGGCAGTACACCGGCACCGCTGGCAGCGCCCCCCGTCCCTGGACCAGACCACTTCGATCAGGGTTGCCCAGTCAGTATGTGAGTAGCAGGACTGCCGGGCTGGAGTGATGCCCCCGCGCCAGTTCGGGCACACCGCACCGCGCTTGCCGTGCATCCCGTTGTCCGAGCCGGATAGTCCCCACGACTTCACCTGCCGGGCCTCAGAGATAGTGCGTCTCGGGATACCGAGCTTGTCCAGCCAGTAGAAGATCGCGTTCTCAGTGATACCCTGCTGGTCCGCGATCTCCGCCGCGCTGCGGCCCTTTACGACATACTCATGCTCCAGCCAGTCACGCTGCCAGTGCTCCCTCGGCTTGCGCCAGTGCTGCCCAGGCTTGAACCGTCCGGTGTTGGTGCTCATGGGACCATGATACCATATTGCGGTATCGGTGTCAAGTATGGTGACGTGACCACGCAGTTGACGCAGCCCTCGGGGAGCCCGCGCACCAGCTCCAGGGCGTCGCCCTGGTCCACGCGCCACTTCGCGCCACCCAGCGGGCCGGTCACTGTCGGACCCCCTCCCGCGGGTCTACCCAGCGTGCCAGCCCGAGCCGTTGGCTGATCTCGGCGACGGCTTGGCCGGCGAGCGGATGCCTGTAGCTGGCGGCGACGATCTGGCCGATGCGGTACCAGTCATGGGCGCCGGTGGCGGGAACCATGAACACCGGGTTCTCCAGGAGGTCGCGGACGGCGCCCCTGGCGGAGGCGAGCATGTGGGCGCGCTCCTGGGCCGGGGTGCGGGTGTCGGTGGTCACGGGGCCTGCTCCTGGGCGGCGGCTGCTTCGAGGTCGGCGAGCAACTCTTCCTGCGACTTCAGGGTGCCGTCAGGCCGCAGGTACATGGGGTTGGTGTTCGGCCCGGGGACGGTGTCGAATGTGGGGACGACGGCTCCGCGCCTGGTGAGGAACTCGGCGAGGATCTCTCCGGGCTGCGGGGTGTCGTGGTCGTCAGCCGTGCCGGGCCCGGCCTCTGGCCGTTGACCTACCAGCGCAAGCGCAGGCCCGTCAGCCGTGCCAGCGGCCGGCAGGCTTTCGCCACCCTCGCGCGCGGCGTCGCCGTGTGGCTGTCCCGACGTCAATGGCTCTAGGCCTTTTGTCTTGTGGGACGTCAAAGGATGGCTGTCTACGTCAATGGCTCTAGGAGGTAGGGGAGGCGTTGGGACTCTCGGGTTCAGGGGCTGTTCGTTGACACTCTTTCGCGTAGTGTCATTACCCTGAGCTACGGGTGTTGACAATACGCGTTCGCGGGTAATGTCACCGTCGTTTTCGGGTAGTGACATTACTCTGTCTGGCGTAATGTCACCGTCGTTTTCGGGTAGTGACATTACCCGCAATGGTGTAGTGTGACTGCGCGTTTGCGGGTAGTATACACCTCGCTCATGCGCCTCCCGCAGATTGCCGTGAAAGTCGAACCACTCGCGGGTATGTCCCCAAGAAGCCACGTCCGGGTTCGGCCCGTAGGCGCGCGGGCGGCCGATCACCCCTGGTACTGTCTCGATCATCAGGATGACGTGCAGTCGCACCAGGTTGGTGAGTGCCTTCTCGACGGTGCGCCGCGGCCGTCCGGTTCCCATGGCGATCTCGGCGGCGGTCATCACGTCGAGACGCCCGCTGCGCTTGTCCTTGGGGCTGGCCCAGCCATAGGTGCGTCTCACCACGAACAAGAAGACGGCGATCTCAGTGGAGCTTAGGGGTGCGCAGCAGAGCGCCTCCACCAAGAGGTTGGACAGCTTGAGGTGGCCGTCTTCGAGGCTGGCGTGCAGCTTCCGAGCATCGCCCTTCGGCATGAAACACCATCCTGGTGTGATGACAGCTACACGCCGAGCGTTGCGGGCTCCGGCTCAACCGCTGGCTTCTCTCCGTCCGCCTCCTCAGCGAACTCTAGGGACTGCTGTAGGAGCGCCGCCTGGGCTTCCTTCAGGGGGCTGGCCCAGGGCCCGAAGTGCCGCAGCTCGGACAGGAACCCGTCGAACTCGTGGCGCTGTAGGCGGGGCTTCCCCTCGGCCATGAAGCAGTGGCAGAGCTGGTGGAAGAGCAGGGCCCGGCGTTGCTGCGCATTGAGCTTCGCCCACCAGTTGCCGCTGACGAGGAGGCGGAAGTCCCAGTGGTGCAGCATCCGGTCGAGTGCCGACGCTGCCTTGGCGCTGCCCATGGCCTCCCCGACGCGGGGCTCGACGGTCTTGTCGGTGGCTTCGTTCCGGCGGGTCTTCATCAGGTAGTCGATCTTCGCGTCCTTCAGGTTGGCGAAGCGGGCTTCGATCAACTCTTCGCCGATCTCGGCGAGCAGGTCATCCTTCAACGTCTGGGTGAAGATCTTCGACTTGGGCTCTTTCCAGGTCACGCGCTTGGCCATCACATCTCACCTCTGGCTTTCAGTTCCTCGGCGACGGCAGTGCCGAGGTCTTCGGGGAACCCTTCATTCAGGAGCCATTTCAGATAGGGCGTGGACACGATGGTCACCGGCTCGCCGCGGTACTGGCCGAAGTCGAAGATGACCTCGCCGTCGGCGTTGAGGTGGGCATAGCCCTCGAAGTCGTAGTCATCAGGCACGTCTCTTCAGTCCTTCCACGACGGCGCCGACGACCTCCTGGCGCTTGGCCAGGGCCGCCATCACGTCTTCGTCCACGGTCCCCGCGGCGAGCAGGTGGATGTAGGTCACCGATCGCGTCTGGCCCGGCCGGTGGATGCGCTTGCGCGTCTGCAGGTAGTCGCCCAGGGAGTAGTCTAGTGCGAAGTAGACCTGGACTCTCGCCCTGGTCAGGTCAACGCCGAGGCCTCCCGCCTTGAGCTGGACGGCGAGGACGTTGGTCTCCCCGGCCTGCCAGGCGGCCAGCTCGTTGCACCGGCCGGACAGCTCAGAGCAGGTCCGGTTCTGGCCCGCAGCAACAAGCTCAATGCTGTCCAGGTCGTGGTGGAATCGTCCGAAGGCGACAACAGGTTCATCCTGGGACAGGTCGGCGAGTAGGTCGCCAAGGGCCTCGTCCTTCTCGTGGCCGACCTGTATCTGCTCGCCGCTGGCCACGTCGGGGGCGAAGCCGTTGCAGACCTGCGCCAGCCTGATGAGCCCGGCGAGAGCGTTCGCCGCAGTGACCACACCCTCGCCGATCCGCGCCACCAGATGCTTCTCCAGGTCCCGGTAGACACGCTGGGCCTTGGGCTCAAGGAGCACGTAGCGGTTCTCGTCCACGGTCTCCGGGAGGTCGAGCACGTCATCGCTGCTGACGCGGAAAGTGCGCGGCGCCAGCTTGGCCTGCAACTCGTCGAGGTGCTGGTAGGAGACGATCTTCTTGTACTCGCGGCCGGTCCTCAGGCGCCGGGCCTTGGTGACGGCGTAGCGGTCCTTGAAGGCGGCGAAGCGGTAGCCGAAGACCCTCGGCTCGATGGCCCGGAACTGGGCGTAGATGTCCAGAGGCGAGTGAGGCATGGGGGTGCCGGTGAGGGCGAGGCGGTGCGGGATGCGGGCGGCGAGCTGGGCAACGGCCTTCGAGGCCTGTCCGTTCACGGCCTTGACGCGATGGGCTTCGTCGAGCACCAGACAGTCCCAGTCCACGGACGCCAGGGCCCCCCGGGCGCCGTCCTTCGCGGCGAGCGGGGGCCTGGCCACCACGTCGTAGTTCAGCACCACGGCGAGTGGTGTGCCGTCGCACTGGGCCATTGCCGCGTAGGTCAGGATGTCAGCGGCGCGGCCGGCCACAGTTCCGCCATCGAGCGGCAGGGTGGACCAGACTTCTCCGGGCAGGTGCTTGCGGAACTCGGCCGGCCAGACGCGGATGACGGACTTCGGGCAGAGTATCAGGACGCGCTTGCACTGCCACCGGCGGATCAGCTCCAGGGCAGAGCGCGTTTTCCCGGTCCCCATGTCCATGGCCAGCATCCCGGAGCCGAGGGGTGCGAGTTGCTCGACGGCGGCGGCCTGGTGGGCCCAGAGGGGCGTCGGTTCCAGGTCGGGATCCCGTTGCGCCATCTCAAGCGCATAGTGGGCGGTAGTCATCGGCGGGGCTCCCCTCGCAGCCACTGCCCGTACAGGTCATCCACCTGCAGCACCGTCAACCCCCGGCACTCCGGGCAGAGCGTCATCTCCGGTGGGTTCACCGCCACCAGGAGGTCAGAGTCCGCCCACTCGCGCAGCGCCGGGTCGCCGTCCCCAGGGTTCACCAACTCCAGGCCGCAGGCGGTGGTGATCACGAGGCCATCCCGCCAGCGGAAGCCGAGGTGCCGGCCGAGCATGGGCACCGCCTGCTTCTCTCCGGGCACGAACCGCGTCACCCACAGGAGGCTCACGCTGTCACCTCCTCGCCCGCGTCCGCCAGGCGGGGGTGCCGGTCGCTTTGCCAGCGATAGTTCCCTGGCCGATGCTCATCTGAGATGCGTCTCATGTATCCGCACCTGCAGGTGGTCACCGGCTTCACGGGCTCCGGGTCAGCGGGCAGGGCCTCGGGGGTGTCCGCGAGGCTGTGCTGCCCCTGTGTAATCACGAGGGCCTGGAGCCGGGCGACCTCGGCTTCGAGGGAGGCGACCATCTCGATGATCCACTTCGCTTCCGAGTAGGACCAATACTTGAGCCTCTCCCGGAGTTCCTCAGTCAGCGTTGCCATCATGCCTCGCCTCCTCGTCCCGCGCAGCCCCTCCCAGATTACTCTGCCGGTGACCCTGTCCAGTATCTGCATCGCCCTCCGCCTCCTCGCCCACCGCGACCGCCTTCCCATCCACCAGCTCGTACACGCTCAGCCCCTCCGCCACCGGCCGACTCCCGTTGCTCGGCGTCGCCAGCACGAGGGCCTGGACGCCGCTGTCCAGCAGCATCCCCACCAGGGCCCGGCGGTGCTCGCCGTCGAGCACGTTGGTGCGGTCCACGATGATGAAGCCGAAGCCTGTTAGCCTCGCCAGGGCCACCTGGACAGCGGCGCCGAAGAGCAGCGTCTCGCCCTCGCTTAGCCCGGCCACCAGCACCCGGCCTTTCGGCGTGTCCACCAGGAGGCTGAACTCCTTGCCCGGCTCGGCATGGAGGACGAACTCGCTGACCTCAGCGAGTACCTCGTTGATGCCGGCGAGGACGGCGCCGACCGTTTCGCGCATGGCCTGGGCGGGGAGCCCGTCGGGGCTGAGCTTCTTCACCAGGGAGTCGAGCAGGTCGGCGCGCTGCGTGACTACGCC
>Ga0315284_10014927_pt1 | contig 11050 bp, 6 predicted proteins | sample YL17G09_16_MG_FD_203696 | JGI IMG/M metagenome (GOLD analysis project Ga0315284, IMG submission 203696) | Sediment microbial communities from Yellowstone Lake, YNP, Wyoming, USA - YL17G09_16 | ecosystem: Environmental > Aquatic > Freshwater > Lake > Sediment | place: USA: Wyoming | collected...
TAGATTAGATTTACTTATTAAAATATTATCAGATATAGACTTTATTAATTGTGATGATATACATTTAACAATCCATAATATGATAATTAGTGTTAAGGATAAACTAATCAGAAAAAATCCATTTATAAAATATTTTATAATTGATTTAACAAATATACCCAACATTCCTGAAAATGATTGGATCAAGATATTTGAAGCATATATAAATAATAAAAAAATATATTTCGATAACAAAAATAATATTATGACAGATAATGATTGTTGGGTGTATTCAGGTGAAGAAACACCTATATATTATGAAATAAATTTTAATGTTGCAATGTGTATGATGTGCAATAAAATGAAAGATCCAACACATCATTTTAACATAAAATTATTAGGTTATGATCGAGTAAAGAGAAATAAAATGGAAATTAAACAAATAAATACTGGTCCATATATTTGTACGAATTTTTGTAGTATGTCTATAAAAAATTCTAAGCATATTTATGGACAAGTACCAAATCAAATACAACAACGATATTATTATAATGCAATTTGGAAATTGAGATATCTTAAGACTAAACTGACTTTAATCAAATATTCATATTTAGATACTGAATCTATTTTTAGCGCGTTGCCATATGATATTATTAACATATTGTTACATATGTATTTAGATGTTATAAATATGTAATATTTGTTTATATATATGGTGATTTGAAACCATATTTTGCCAATATATTTATCAATATATATATGACAGGCGGCGTCAAATACATATTGAATAAACAAAGTGTGAACATGTTATGTATAATGTTTAAAATAACGTGTTCGCACTTTGTTTAATCAATATGTGGAAAAACCGCCTGTCAGCTAATATATATTCCATTATCAATGTAAATAAACAAAAAATTAATCAAAATCAAAATAATTATCATATCTAATTTTCTTCTTCTCAAAGGTAGACTCTAAATCTTCACTGCTTACTCTCAAACCTAAAACGTGTTTGTATGCTTGAGAATGAAAATCAATCGGTACTTCTTTTCCTGTAATTTCTACTGGATATGCGTTTATATCTAAGTTATCTATGTTGGTGATTATTCTTTTTTCGAACATTTGTGTAGAACCAATTGATTTCAAACAGAAATGACTCACTTTAAATTTAGATGAATTATTTATTTTTTCCATATTATCTTTAATTGTTCCAATTTCTGTTTCATAACAAATTTTATCTTTGTCAAACAAAAATAATCTTGATACAAGATTTAGATTATTATTCTTAAATTCTTCATAAATTGTTGTCATTAACGCTTCTTTAATTGAACCATTTCCACCAAATAATTTACCAAAAACAGATTTCTTGAATTGTTCTGAATCTACAAAATAATTTCCATTATCAAAACCTAATATGAATTCTTTCCATGTATCACAATTATTTACTAATTCAGGATAATATGTTTTGCAACATTGGAATAAGTCCAAATTAAGCGATGTAAAGAACTTGTATTCATTTTTAGTATTTTTGGAAAAAATGTTTTGTTCAAGAAATGTATTTTTGTATATCTTAATATCTTGGTTTTTTTTAAACCCTTCAACTATTAATTTTAGTTTTTCGCACATTTTATCCCTCAATTTATTTGCTGCATTTGTCCAAATATCTTTGGTTTTTAAATTTGATAATATATTTATTAAAGATTTTAACTTGTCTTTAATTAGATATAACTCCGAAAAATATATTAACTTGTATGGATTAGGTATAAGTGTTAAATTAAAGTCTTTAACCCATAGTGATATTATATCACTCGTAATTAACTTACTAATGTTTTCTGGAATATTAAAATACTCGGATAATTCTTTATTTAGTAATTGCCTATCATCAACAATATTTTCTCCAAAAAATGGCTCGATAAATGTTACTGGATATGAATCTTTTTCAGTTTGCATATCTATTTCTGTAAGTGGCTCTCCTAAAACAAATTTCTCTGCTTGCAAATTGTAATGTCTATTTCCATTTTTAATTTTTAGAGGAAATAATTTGATATTTTGATTACTCAACTCAATGTCCAAGTCAGTTATGGTTCTTTCCTCAATTAATTCACTATTACCTATTTTCCTTAAGTATAATGGTATACATTTCCATAAATTTCGCATATTTTCTGGTAATGAATTTATACAGTTTTTAACAATAATAACATCATTTTTAATTGAGTCAAGTGATGTATTGACAATTAGTTCATCTGATCCTAGTCTTTGCATTTTAGATTTATCAAGAACTTCACAAAGTTTTGTAAAAAGAACAGACATAATATATTCTTGGATTTGTACGGAACTATTGTCATAAGCTTCTTGTAATATAACTTGTCTACGTTGTTTAGACATAATGAAAAATTCATCATTGGTAAATTGAGCGATCATTTCTTCATATGTATCACAATTATTTGTTAAATTTTTATTATGATAGTGGAAACCGGTAAAGTTTGCTTTTTTAATATCGCACGATATTCTCCATACACCGTTTTCTCCAATATTTTTGTATTGGTTGTTATTTTTATTTGGCATATTTCTATCTTTATATTTTTCTGTAATATCTTTCAAATATTCTTTATTTTTTTTAAGATTTCCAATTATAATTTTGTGAATTTTCTGTTCTTCTCTTTCATAATTTTTATAGTGTCCATACTTAATTAAAACATTTGCAAAATTCCTCAATATTTTTTCATTTTCTTTGTCAGGGTGTCCTTGAATATAGTATAATAAATGTTCTAACGTATATCTTTGCAATGGAAAATTTTTCTTATAATTGTAACATAATAATTTTTCTATTGCGTTATCGCTCATTAATTTGACAGATAAAAAGGATATTGTCATATGTTGACCCAATAATTTTTCTGTTTCATTGCATTCAACTAAATTATCATCAACTGTTTTCTTATATGCTATAATTCTTGTTTCATTTTTTGAGTTATTTTTATTTATGAATACTAATTCGGTAAACACACAACTCAATCTAAGTGCTAAATTTGGTTCAGAGTAAGGATAAGGACCTATCATTAAATTTTGTTCAGGACTGCGAATTAATGTTATTAATCTAATAATTATTTCATCCTTCGTGAAATTTTCTTTTCTTTCTTCTCTAATGACATACATCATTTTATTTTCTTCATTAGATTCCTCACTTTTTGCAATCAGATTGAGAATTTCACATAGAGTATGTATTAGTTTCCGATCAGCATTTGAGAATGGACCTAAAATATACTCTGTTTGTGTAAAGTCAGTTTTAAATTCGATCAAATTATTAATTAGCAAGTCTAGTTCCATAACTAAAGTCTCGGAAAATAACAATAAGTATATATCAAAATAATAGACTTAACAATACATTAATATTTCAATTTTTTTATTTGTAATATTATTATAAATAAAAAGATTTAGTATAAATAAATGCTTATTTTTTAGTAGGTTTAGCAGCTGGTTTTGCTACTGGTTTGGCTGCTGGTTTTGTTTGTGCTACCTTTTTTGGAGGTTCTGGTTCAGGTTCTTTTTCTTCTTCTTCCTCTTCTTCCTCTTCACCTTCCTCTTCTTCTTCAACTTCCTCTTCAACTTCCTCTTCAACTTCAACTTCAACTTCAACTTCAACTTCCCCTTCAACACCTTCAGTTACCTCTTTAGTTTCTTGATCTACATCTTCAGGTGCATCATTATCAACAAAAGCATATTCAGGTAATGCATTAACTAAAGATGGATTTTTCTTTCTTGGTGTACATTCAATCATCTTGATTTTAAATCCTAAACCATAAGTCAAACTATTATTTAATGGAGTTTTATCGGCATAAAATTTATTCACTTGCACAACAAGTCTAACTGTTGATCCCCAAGGCATCAATTCCAATAAATGATTTGCATCTCTTGGAATAATTTTTGTTGGAACTTCCTTGACACCTGGATTTTTCTCTTCCCAATCAGGATCTCTCATCCAAATAGGAGTGAGAATTTTATCTGTATCCCAAACAAAATCTAGTTTTGCTTTCCAAAATTGGCATTTTTGTGTTCTTTTATTGATATCTTTACCTAATTTTTTCCATTTCTCTTCGACTGTTCTTTTTTGTAAAGCTGTTTCTTTTTTTGGATCTCTAACAATTGATTTGTAAGTGAATTTATTATCTTCATCTTCAACATCATCTAAAATTTGTCTTGATAATATAACCTCTTTTTCATCTCTCATTTTTTTATCAATTTTACCAAAGAATTGCTTTAATTCTTGACATCCAGGTTGATCATCTAATGGAAATTTAATGGTCATTCTCTGTTTTTCTGTAGTGACATATTCTGTTAAATCTGATACACCATATTGTGAAATTTTAAATGTTGGTGTTTGCCAATTAAAAGTTTCATTGTTGTATTTTACCCAACCAATCATCTGCGATTTACATCTTGTGTTGTTGATATCAATTTCTGTAACCTTTAATTTTTTAGAATCAAAAGTAGAAATCAATATTGGTTTTGATTCTGCTTGTGCTTGATAAGATTGTTTTCCTTGGAACTTTACATTGTTTGTGTTTGCTGTTTTTGTGCTCATATATATAATTCCTTATATATAGGTCTAGTCTTTATATTGTTTTCATTTCAATTTTTTTTGGTCATTAATTAATAGGCCATGTTATTATAGATGATATAGCTATTATAACCCTGACCTATTATAGATGACTGGACACTATTATTGGGATTTTTGATGTTGTTGAACATATATAATAGGGATTTTTGGTGTACTTGACCCTATAATAGATGACTGGCCTATATTATATGGGGTGATGTAACAAGTATTGTTTATCATGTATGCCACTAAATTGTTAATTCTATATGTCTACAGGCGATGTGAATCATCAATTGACTAAGATGCATTTTTAATGTAATAACTCGATTAATGCATCTTGATCAATTGATGTTATGTAACACATGTTGTTTGACATGTTATGTTGATCAAATTATAAACATAACATGATTAACAACATGAGAATCACATCGCCTGTAGACATATAGTAAATTTAAATAATTCTAATGTGTATATAGCTTTAATTATGAAAATTTAGAAATATAAACTTTTAATAGTTAAAAAAATTGAAAATATAATTGAATATATTTAATTTTGAGTATATTGTTTGTTGTATTTCATTATCATTCAAATAATCATTTGATGTTATATATGAATAATTATTTATTGGTATAAAGTGGTATTCATCATTTATTAATTTAATTTCTTTATACCTACTTAATTTTCCAATTTCAGTTGGTAACGTTTGTAATTGATTATTACATATATCTAATGTTTTTAAATTATACAAATTACCTATTTCTGGAGGTAAATATTGTAATTGATTATTGCGTAAATGCAATTGTGTTAATTTAAACAATTGACCAATTTCTGAAGGGATATTTTGCAATAAATTATTATTTAAATTGAGTTTTTCTAAATTAAATAATTGTCCTAATTCTGGTGGTATATATTTTAGTTTGTTATTACATAAATCTAACACTTTTAAATTTAATAAATTACCTATTTCAGATGGTATACATTCTAAAGAATTATTAAACAAGTATAACTTACGTAAATTTAACATTTTTCCAATTTTTGGTGAAATAAAATGTAAAATTTTTCCATAACCATTCAATTTTTGTGTATTAAGTAAAATTTCCATATTTTTTGGAACAAATTGTAATTTTTCATAAGTTTCCCATTTCATATTTATAAAAGTATTATTATCTAATATATCTAAATCAAAATATGTATATGTATCTTTGTCATAAAGTGAATATTTATTGCCTAAAATGATCATATTGGCTTTAAACATATTACCATTTTGTACCATTTTAAAATCCGGATTATTTATTGGCAAATAAACTTCTCGCAAAAAACAACCATATTCATAAAATTCATGAATATACTCTAAAGTAGTAAAATGTAATCCATAATTATTAACAAATGATTTCGTATCTACATTTAATCCATCTGTATATTTAAATCCGAAATGCGTTTCTTCCAAATTAGTTACTTTGAAATATTGTTGTTGCATATATGATAATATTTATACAGATACAATTATATAATATTTCAAATTCAATTTTTTTATTATGTTATGTTATAAATGTTATCAATATCTATTAAATTTATTACATGGAATATGGGCAAAAGTGTCAAAAATATTAATGATTGGAATGAGGAATTAAAATCGTGGACAATAATTAATTCAGATAGTGATATATTATTCATTACTATACAAGAAACTACTGAGGAAGTTGGAAATAAAAAATTTTATGATGCATTAAAAAGTAAATTACCTAATTATGAAATTTTCCATAAAGGAGAAGGGGTTAGTAATGTAATTACTGGCGCATTTTATGTGTATGGTTATTTATGTGTAAATAAAAAGATTAATATAACAAAAAAACCAGATTTAACTAACACACAAAATCATATGATAGATACAATGTGTATTTATAAAAGTAAAATATGCACAAAAGCTACTATTGGATTTGGTATCATAATAAATAAAGTAAAATTAATATTTGTTGGTTCTCATTTGCCAGTAAATACAAAAGATGTAATTAATGGAAGTTATGGATATAATGAAAGGGTTGACGCAATGAAAAAAATAAAGGCTGAAGTGATAGATAATATAACTAAATATATGGGTTTGGCAGATTATATTTTTTGGGGAGGTGATTTAAACATGCGTATTCAAGAAGATGAAACTGAACAATTAGAGAAAATATTAAGAGAAATTCCAGAATTAAAAGAATTTAAAGAAGCAGAAAAAAAAGAAAATATTTTTATAAAAACTTGTCGATATAAAGAATTAGAAAAAATAGATGATTACCCACAATTTGTTCAAAAACGTAATGAAAAAGATGGTTATGATCCAAAAAGAAACCCAAGTTACTGTGATAGAGTAATATACAAAGGTTTACCATTATTAAACGTAAAATATTATACATGGCCCAAAATGACCAGTGATGCTAGTGATTATCCTCCTAGTATAGCAGGGAGCGATCATGCAGTTGCCATTCTTGAAGCTAAAATAAACGATGCGCAAAACACAAAATGTTTACCGGAAGTAAATGGTGGTAGTATTTATAATGATGATATTTATAATCATAAATACATTAAATACAAAAATAAATATTTGGCTATTAAAAATAAAAATAAATAATTTTTATAAAGTTTCACAAAATTTTTTGTCTAACATACTATAATTCGTTACACATTTTTCCATTTTGTTTTTAATGACATTACGACTATCATTTGTCATAATAAATCCATTTATGATAATTTGATATGGCATGTTATTTAAATATTCATATAATTTCTCAAATTGTGTATATGGCATTTTATTTTGTACCCATAAACCTGTAAATATATCTTGTGAATTTTTTGAATTAATTAACATGTATCTGTAATTACTTTTTAATAGTTCAACTAAATCTGTAGAAAAATTATTGGTTCCAATATTATTATGGATTGATTGTAATGTTTCGTAAGATTGATTTAATAATAATTTTAGTGCAATATTAACTGGTCTTTTTAATTCTTTTAATTTATTTTTAAGTGTGATGAGTGAGTCAACTGAAAATATTTTCCTGTTAAATGGTGAATTGGGGTAGATTGGATATGGATTTTCCATATTACTGTTATTCAATTGGAATGAAAAATGGGTTGCAATAGTGTTTATTTCCCAATATTCATTGTCCATACATATTATTTCATTTTTATCTATTTCATCCCATGATTCATATAAACCCATTAAATTATGTTTAAAATTTTTATCAAGAAATGTGATATTTATTGAATCTAAATTTTGTGATTTTAAATGTACATGACAATAATTGTTTTTACATTTATTTTTACATTGTCTTGTGATACCACATTTATCAATTATTGAGGCCGAACATATAATTATTTTATTATTTTGCATATTATATAATAATAATTTTGGTTTTAAGTTATTAATTGGAGGATAAATTATAAAATAAATATATTAATAATATGATTTATTTAATTTTTTAATATTGTGATACATTTTTTAATTGAATGTATTTAGATTTGTATTTGATATATTTTTGTGAATAATCATGTTTATCTGGGTTAGATCCAGTAGTTTGTTCAATTGGTTTAAAATGTTTATTTGACTCATGATGAACTGGTTTGATATGTGAATTTGATACAGCATGATGTACTGCTTTAGCACGAGTAGCTGGTTCATAATGTGTTGATTTAGTAGGAATGGTTTGTTCATGATGTGTTGATTTAGTATGAGGAATAATTGAAAAAATAGACTTGTCATGATGCGTTTCTTTGTGATGAATCGATTCTATATGTGTTGATTTAGTACGTTGAATTGGTTTAACGTGATGCTTTGTTGGGATATTTGTTTTAGATTTAATATGTTGAGCTGATACAGCACGTTTAACATTATGTATTGATGTATGTTTCTCTTTTATTAGATTCTTTAATTTATTTAAATAATCTGTAATATCTTGTTTAGTACAATATTTTTCTGAATTTATTTTTTCTAATATTTGAATACTGGTAGATAATAAATTATATATATAAATTTTATTTCCTTCATTTTTAAAATTATTATTATGTAACGTGGTATTATCTATTTCCATTTTAATTTTATCGAATAAATTTGAATTTTTAATTGTTTTAGCATACCATTCTGTTGCAAAACTAGTATCAATATTAATAAATTTTTCTAAATTATTTTTTCCAAACCATAATTCTAAGATTATCATTGCTAAACACCATATATCAGATACTTGCACATCAAAATTATCTATTGTTTTATTAAAATTATTATAATATTTAGGGGAAGCATATGGTCCACTTGGAGCAGGTACCTGACATTTATCAGTAAAACATACACTATCAAAATCTGTTAGTGATAGTAAATCATTTTTTACAAGTATATTTTCTGGTTTTATATCTCCATGTCCTATTTTATTGTTATGTATGTATGTTATTACACTCATTAATTCTTCTATCCATTTTATATAGTGTAATGTATTAATATTATTCGATTCTTCTGGAATAGTAATATTATATTCTTTCGTGTTATTCATTATTTTTCTGAGATCCGAATCATACAAAGCGGTTACTATAAATCCACAGTTTATATTTTTTCCCCCAATAGTCTGTCTTTCAAATATTGAAAAATGACAATTAATATTTTCATGAATACAATGTACCTGTTTACCAATTATACTAAACTTTTTATATATTTCATACTCTTTATTAAATTTTATTTTGTTAATTTTATCCTTTAGATCTATAACTTTTAATGCCAAAAATTCAGGTTTTAAAACAAAATCACTCTTATTTGTTTCTAAATTTGATACACTTTCTTTTTTTATTAAATTTGATATACTTTTTTTTTTCTCTAATTTTGGTGCACTTTGTTTTATTTTTTGTATTTTGAAAATACTCCCAAACCCCCCAACTCCTATCCTTTCTATAATTTCATATTCATTTAATTCTTTTTCTCCTAGTTCTATCCCTAAATTTTTGCCTTTTAATGTTTCTATTTCTATGGCACAACTCATTATATATATACATATTATTAAAAATATTTATTTAATATAAATTTGTAGATATCATCACAATAAAAAAATTGAAATTTGAACTGAATAAATTTTATTGATAAAATTATGCAATATTATAATAGTAATGTGTGACTTATTCTATGACAAGTATTCAGGGGATTTGAATGGAAATGGAGATCACCATTATGCAAATGCAATTACAAGTAAAATTACAATCGATGAAATTAATGATGGCAGTTATACATACTATACTGGCGAACAAGGATTAAAATTATACAATGATATGTTTGCAAACAAACATTCTTTTACAATCAATGAATGTGCATATACACATGAAATGTTTAAATTGAAAGTTTATATGAGAACTAAAAAAATAACAATCATTTTTGTAGTTGTAGAAGTGAATGTGGACATGTTAGAAAATTACGTTGTCAATAAATTACCTATTCCACATGTTGATTTCTTGAAAATTTTGTGTAGGTATCATTTAGCATATTGTGATGATTCAAAATTTTATGATAATCAAAGTAAAGATGTTAAAAAACAAAAAAATATGGATTACATCACGAAAAAAACATTTGAACCAGCAAATTATACATTTAATAATAGAATTGTCAATCCACCAAATTTAAAAATAAATTTGTATGAGTACCAAAAATGTTCGATATATTGGATGATAGAAAAAGAAAAAAATAAAAAGACAATATCATATAATTTAAATGGAGAGGTTATTATTGGTAATGTATATTTTGATACTTCAACACAAAAATTTAATTTGGTTTCTGATAAAAAAAAATTAACTTTTGAAGGTGGTTGTGTGATTGACGAAGTAGGTTTGGGAAAAACATTACAAGTAATTTCGTTAGGATTATTGAATAAATCCACATATACTGATTATGTAAATACAAATATTCCCGGTAAATTTATCAGTAAAGCCACATTGGTACTATGTCCAAATCAATTATGTGGACAATGGTTAAGAGAGATCCAAACACATATTAAATCCGAAAGTAATGTAAAAATAGTTCCAATAATGACAAAAAGAGATTTTGATAAAATATCATATAAAGATTTATTGGATGCTGATTTCGTATTATTATCATATACTTTTTTGGATAATAAAAATTTTACAGATATTTGGACATCAGAGATAGGATCATTAAAAAATTTCCATAAAAAGAAATGGACAAGTACTGATAGTACCAAAGTTACTGAGTTATTCTTAAAGATGGGTTTGGAATTATTGAAAAATGTGAAAGAATCATTGGAAAAAAAAAACCCATTAGTACAATTAATACATTGGCATAGAATCGTTATTGATGAATTTCATGAAATTTATAAAGATAGTACAACTTTTACTTACATAGATAATATTATTCATCATATTACAGCAGATAATAAATGGATTGTAACTGCAACACCATTTAATAATCCAATATGTTTAATAAAAATTGTTGATTTTATAACAAATTAT
>Ga0315284_10014928_pt1 | contig 11049 bp, 9 predicted proteins | sample YL17G09_16_MG_FD_203696 | JGI IMG/M metagenome (GOLD analysis project Ga0315284, IMG submission 203696) | Sediment microbial communities from Yellowstone Lake, YNP, Wyoming, USA - YL17G09_16 | ecosystem: Environmental > Aquatic > Freshwater > Lake > Sediment | place: USA: Wyoming | collected...
ATATGCTCACTCTTTGCGTTTATCCCACAACCAACATGAAACCCATACCACGCCTCTGGGTACAAGTCATTGCTGGTATACACCCGTGCATCTTTCTCAGATCGGGAAACGGGATTCTGTTGTGGTGTGTAGGGGGCTGGTGCCGGTGCTGGTCTGATTTCTTTTGACAACATCTGTTCTTGAATCCCCACTGGTTCAACGGTCACCTCCACATTGGTGGCACCAAATGGTAATTCGTAGTGTTTTAACACCCGTGGAACCATCGGTTGACCAGGGTTCATCAGATACAACTCCTGTTCACTCAGACGAACGGTCAGGTAGTCGGACTCACTTTCAATAACCTGAAGTGACGAGACGTCGATTTGAACGACATCTGCAATGGTTCCTGTCGATACCGTACTAGTGTCGTAAACGTTGCTTGTTACTGTTCCAAACCCGCTTGCAATAAAAATTCCTACAAAGAGTATACTTAGCCATTTTCTCATAAATTACGCCCCGTATCCAAATAGTATTATTGACTATTTAGTATATAAACCATGCTTCTTTGGAAGGACACATCAAAATGTTGGTGATAGATACATTTGCGTACATTCATAAGAATCCAATTTGTAGGTGAATAATAAAAAAGTTAAAAAAAAGGAAAGAAGTGATGAGTAATTAAGAGAATAGTCTCATCAGACGCTTCATCACTGGGAAATGCTGAGCAAACATGTTCAAAAAGCTCAACATCTGTGACTTCACGGACAGCTGGTCTATCGGTGTTTTCAGATACACAGTTATTTCTACGTAATCACTTGGATCATGCACATTGACAACCTTCACAGTTCCATTGAACTGCATGTTTTTTTCTGACGGAACAACAACCGACACCTGCACCGTAATCGATCCATCTTCCGGGGTAAGGCTGGTACCGCTCAGAGGTGTGAACGCCCAATTCCCCCAGGTTGGCCATTCGGTGATTTCCCAATCAAGCTCCGAGGTTGGGTCCCCGATGTTTTCGACGGTGAAAGTACCATGCACTGTCGCACCAGGTTTTATCTTGGTCCAGCTGAGGCTTCCCTCACAGTTCAAATCAGGGTACACAGTCGTCCATCCACCAGTGGTGAATCCCTTGATGCAGAAGTTAGCGGTACGATCCCATGTCGGGTCGGTGAACGTATAGTCGTAGAGATCAACCCAGGAAGACCCACTCAAATAGTAGCTTTCACCAGCGTGAGCAGTAGATTTTACTATCGTTCTACTATCTGCACCCAATAACACCGGGACGTCAGAGGTACGATCAATAGGTTGTCCACCAGAATAGAGTTTTAGGTAGATATAATAATCATCGCCGGCAGGTAAATTAACGGGACTTGATAGTGAAATAGTATGATACCCCTTATAGTCGATAGTCCCGGATGCCGTGGAGAGCTCATCCAAGAGCACACCACCCTCAAAGCGGTTGTACACTTTCACCGTGTAATCGACATAATCCGCAGCGGTGTAGATGCTTACTGCTTTGAGGGATTCGTCACCTTCGGATTCAAACGCATTAAACGCTTCAGTAATGTCTGTTAGTGTATCCCGCCATCCATGATAATCATAAAAGTAGGTATGATTGTAAGGGGTGAGTTCAACATCCTGGAAAGATACCGCTCCCATCTCAGGATGCTGACATGCCCATTTATCATAATAGGAGATCCAAAAGTACCCTCCCAAACCCCAACCAGAGCCCCAACTGTTCTTGCACAGCCATGCACCATCTAATGGAGCTTGGGTATTTTTGGTATCATCCCAACCGATAATAGCAACGGCATGGTTCGGGTCCTCCTGAGAAGATGGTGGTTGATAATGAGTATAGTAGGTTTCGTCCATAAATGCACCAGAATAACATAAACAGGTTCCCATTACTCCTTCTGTAATAATCTTCTCCTTTATCGTATTGATGTTACTGAGATCTGATTCTGCGACGAACCATTCGATGTCATTAGGATAAAACAACTCATAGGAGTCATCATATCTTGCTGGTGCTGAATTATACCAGTTGTCATCGTACTCTGTGGGATCGTTCGCAGCCTCGCTATATACCGCTCCATCCCCGCGGGTGATATATGCAGAAGCTATGAGATAATCTCCTCCATTATGGACCTGGAGACCACTACCCGGAAAATCATCGTTGTTAAATGTATTAAATCCGTTCCACCAATCGAGATGATACTCAGCGAGATTCGCCTCCTCGCTATGTCCAGTTGCATTCCAGTTCCCTGTCATTAAGAGATTTCCCTCAATCGCAGCCATTACCCCATGTGTCCAACACGTACCACCTGATTGAGACTTCACTGAGGTCACATAGTTGGTACCGTCCACATTTCGCAAGTCAAAAGAACTTGGGGGATCCTGCAAAGGAGTAACTGATATGGTTTGCACCTCAGATGAGACGATTTGCAGAGATGTTTTTGTTCCAGAATTTACTGCACTAGCGGGTGCGATAACCAGAAGAGCGGTCATCGACACAATCAACAACTTCAACAATCTTTTATTATCAAACATACGTATTCCCCTAATCTTCCAAATCAGATATAATAAACAATACGGACTTTATCTATATAAACATTTATTAAAAGGAACATCACCCGAAAACCATCTAGTACACTCTAGCACAGAACAAATATTTGATATAAGTACTAATGAAGGAAACGCAAGCTGTGAGTCGATGCGATTCTTTATCGCCTGAGGTTTTTTTATAGAATCAAGAGAAAATCAGATAGCAAAATGATACAAGTTTTAGAGGACGTCTGATTAACCTGTACCATTTGATTGAATATTTTGACTGCAATTCTTTCTATTTCCCCTTTTTCTTTCGCATTCTCGCTTCACGGTAGAACAAGACGCCACCGACCAATGAAAGCGCGATGATTACCCCGACACCTATCGGAATAGGGATTCGATTTGAGATCACCAGAGGAGCGTTATACGCCTGAGCTTCCGCGTAAATCGTCGCATCGGTCTGTCCGCGTTCGATGACGAAGAATTGCGGTTTCGTCTCTCCGGGATTAAGCAGGAGGATCCATCGGAGATTCTGCGGCCGTACCTTCCAGTCATGAGGAACGTTTGCAAGACTTACTTGTATCAGAAGCGCAGGAGTGTCCCCAATATTTTTCACGTCAGCTCGCGCAACGAAAACGTCACCGGGGTTCGCATGCTCCCAGCTCGTATCCAGGTTCAGAAACAGAGTCGTCTGCGGGATAGGTTCTGCTCCCACGATGGGGGCGGCAGTCCCGAATAACAGCATTACCATGAGGAGACAGCCTCCTCTGATTTTTCTTTTCATATTTTTTTTACCTCCTATTCTTCTTTTGGAAAATTTCTTGTTATCTTTAACCAGAGAATGAAACACACAAGCACCCAGAAGAAAATCAACACCTGACCAAACGTCGCATGGAAAAATTCTGATGCATTCACCGAAAACTGATAACCAACAAGGATCCCCACGAGGATCCGCAGCGCGTTTCCGATGAACAAAATCGGGAGAAACACAAGCGCGATAAGGCGATGACGCGCGGTGAAATGAGGCACGACCGCAATCCCGATGAGGAACATCAGATACACGAGAAGACCGCTGCATTCCGAAGATAGCTCATAGATGCGGTCCGCTTGAGAAAACGAGACAACTACATACCGTTCCAAGGAAATCGCGTGCACACCAACCGCGTTTAACACGTGGGCGTTCACCTGAGCAGTAAACTCCGGCAGGGGTGAATACCCTGGATATGCAAGCAGGATGTACACTATGCAGAGCAGTAGAATACTTGTTCGCAGTGTAATGTCTAGCGTGTTCCCCATTTTGTTGTTTTTAACGTACATAATGCATACACCCTCACCGGGATCAGTAAGAAAATATGACAAAACGCATATAGTGGAAACAGGAAAAAGACCCGGTCTCGTGTCCGCAGGAACGCATAACTACCCCGCAGCACCGCGATTCCAATAAGGATCATGAGATAACCAAAAATATACACGGGGCTTTCAACCACGGAACGATAACTGACGAACACTAAAGATGGGATGAGTAAAATCGGAAGTACCGCCTGCATACAGAGATCATACATCATGTAAACGCTCGTATTCCGGCGTCTTAGGATGATGCGTTTCAAGGTCCAGAACATCTCCCGGTAGAAACTCCGATTCCATCGTGTTTGCTGCTTTAACCATGGTTTCAGATGCTGCGGGACCTGAGTGTCTGCCTTTGCTTTCCGTTCGAACTTCACAGCATATCCCCGTTCCAAAATAAGGTTGGTCAGATGACGGTCATCACCATAGGTACAGATCGTCCCAAGAAACCGCTCTGACACGTATGCATCCTTCACCTGCTGAACAAGGGTATTCCGGTACGCAGCGAGCGGCCCTGAGCAACACAGGACCGTACCAAACAAACTCTGCGCAGACCGCTCCTGATTAAACGCAGTCCAGTACCGCGCATCGATCAACTGGGACAACAGATTTTTTTTAATCGCCCGTACATCTCCCGTAGCTGCACCGACATGCGGATCAGCAAACGGCTGCACGATATACAACACGCTATCACGTGCAAGAATCGTATCGCTGTCGATGGTAATGACGACATCAACCGAGTCTCCGACGAAATCAAAACCAAACTTTTGCGCATGTCGCTTCCCCATGTTTTTTGGGAACTCATGGATCACGAGACGATTCTGACCTGCGAACTTCTGTTTGATGTTTTCGACGGCAGATTTATTTTTACTCCCGTCATCGACGAGGATTACCTGAAACGGAGACGGGTAATCCTGATCGAGGGCGGAACGAACACACTTTTCAAGATCCTCAACATCTTCGTTATAACAGGGGATGATGATTGCAACTGAATATTTGAAATACTCGTCCTTTCGAAGATTCTTGATTTCCGGGGATTGATACAGACGATGATGTTCAATTGAATTCAGATAATCCCGATGACTTAAATTAATCTGGATAAACAAGTGTGTGAGTGCAAGAAGTCCATACCAGGTTAATAACGCAAACATAGCTGATCCCCCTGTACAGACCATTCGAAAAGAATTGGTTGTTGCACTCGCCTCTCAAATGAATTCCCTATTTCCCTCATGTTCCCCTATAAGTACAGCGATGGAAAACAATAATATAAAGTCCGAGTTTCGAACATTCCTTCATTCAACTAAAAAATCACATTTTTTTTTACTTTTGTCGAAAAATAAAGCTGTTCTCAGCCTATTCTTCAACACCCTCTCTTTTAAAGAATCTCAATTCCGGTCAGGTCCGTCCATTTACACGACTATCGCTATACAAAATTTTTTTATCCCGCTCTAAGATTTCCTGTCAGTGACTGTGCAAATCAATCGACATCTTTACCAAAGAAAAAAAATATGTGAAAAAGGTGCAGATATGAAATTTTTCAATTCCTATGAGGATGCCACACGTGCAGAAGCGTACTCTAAACTAGAATTTGCAGGGACTTATTATCTAGCATATCGAGATTTACCTGAAATTATTACCAAACATGTCCATGGAAACAAAGCGATCGATTTTGGTTGTGGCACCGGGCGATCTACACGTTTTTTGCATAAACTTGGATTTACTACCATCGGAATTGATATTTCAGAAAAGATGATACAGATAGCAAAAAAGACCGATCCAACGACAGATTATCGACTTATCAAGGATGGCGACTTCAGCCAGTTGACCGTCCGTTCCTCAGATCTTGTGCTCTCTGCCTTCACTTTTGACAATATCCCAACAAAGGAAAAAAAGGTGGCGCTCTTTTCAGGACTTGCCAGCCTTTTAAACCAAGATGGAAAAATAATAAATCTGGTGAGCTCACCTGACATATATACCCATGAATGGGCATCATTTTCTACAAAGGATTTCCCGCAGAATACGTGTGCAAAAAGCGGTGATATCGTTCCGATAGTCACAACAGATATCCAGGATAAAAGACCCTGTTACGATATACTCTGGACCGATGAAGATTATAAAAAAGTCTTCACGCAGGCTGGTTTGAAGCTAGTACAGACCTATAAACCACTTGCAAAAGGAACTGAACCATATGCATGGATCAATGAAACCAAGATTGCCCCATGGGTTATTTATGTACTAAAAAAATAAGAAGCATACTCCAGAAAAATTGAGGATAACCGTTTTGAAAAAACTATCTACTACCTGAAGATTTCTTCCTGATTTTGGTGTTCTATTGTTTGGTGTTTCCCGAACATTTTCTCACCTTATATATATTCTCAGTGCCCATAACCTGTCTTGATGATCTATGAAAACAAAAAAAAGCTTGATAATAATAGGGCTCGTTGCTATCGTTGCGATAGCAGCAGGGACCGTAATCGGTGTGAACCTCACATCAGAAAAACCCATGAACAAACATACACCATCGACCGTGTACATCACCGCTGATGCGAACGATACGACCGTATCCGTGAAGAAAGGAGACATTGTGAATCTCACGTTACAAGATTATGGTGATGGCGGCTACGTCTGGACGATTACACGTATTGATGAAAGGCTGCTGTTCCAAACTGACCAGTTCAATTGGGGCAGCTCAGGGATGCTCGGTGATTTTGGGAAAGACACCTGGGTGTTTACTGCGGCACAAACAGGAAGTACCACGCTTAGTTTAGAATGTACACGACCGTTTGGTGAGAAGGATACCTGTGAGCAATTCGTAGTTCACCTGGAAATCGCCTAACTAGTTTTTCTCCCTTTTTTCTTTTTTTCCTAAATTTTTTTTAAATGTGTTTTACCAGAATATAAAGAGCCCTGAGAGGTTTTTACAAGGAAGAATGCTGCGATGTCGTAATTTCCTTAAACCTTTGCAATCGAAAATACGTATTTATTGTACGAAGTACACATTTTATCTCAATATTTTTTCTGTTTTGTATAATTTTACATGATTAGTTTAATAAATATTGAGTTCATTATAGTATTACTGGAAGAAATTCCTTTATTTAGGGGTTGAAATGAAGTACCAACTTGTCGGAATAATCACAGGGTTGTTCGTAACGAGTAATGCAGGTGTGCTCCTCTATGCACACGCAACCGAAACAACATTCGAAATTCGCGATTCAGTAAAGATAACAACACCATTGGTGAAGGACCATGGGGTAAGCCTCCTTATCGAGCTTCCCAAGGCGACAGCATGACTTGCAGAACCAGGAAATACTATACTTCCCAAAATAACACGAGTATTTCCGGTGTCATCTGGATCAATCATAAAAAACGTGCAAGTCCGTTACTCTGGTTCGTATGAGTTGTCGCTCTCAAAACATATTCTCCATGCTCCTTCACCTCTTCCCCTTTTAGATACGTCCATGGATTTAGAAATCACTATGTCATCCGTAATGATATTCCTCGTAGAAGTCTCCTGATTGATTCACTTGTTTTCCTTTTATCAAACCATTTTTTTTACGAAAATATAAATGAAGAAAAAAAGGAAAAAAATAAAAAAAAGAGAAAAAAAATTACGATGGTATTACCCAGATGCCAGCAAGAAACTTGTTGGTCACGATGCCTTTGAATTCACTAAATGGAAGGTACCCGCAACAAGGGTATTCCCCATAGGTTTCACTCAGGATCTTCGTTGTTTTATTCTGCCCGATAATATTGCTTATTTCAAGGACTTTTATTGGGAGGAACCGGAAACCTACTGGTTTGTTTTTTTCAACGCTGGTGACTTTACCAATGAGAATAATTCTTGATTTCCCCGGAGTGATTGGTATTTTTATCGCGAGGGTCGCCCATTCGCTTTCTGCCCCAACAGTATCTTTTCCTTTTGCTTTAACAGTATATGTTGCTTTCGTTTGCCAGGTGTGATTAACCGTGATTTGCTCACCCGAGTTATAGGGTCCAAACCATCCTGTCGTGTTCCCATCACCCCAATCGATGAAATATTCCACCTGCTGGTTTTCCGCGTCAGTAGCTTTGACGGTATAATCATATTTCACACCAACTTTTCCTTTTGCGGGTCCTGTTATCGTTGGTTTGGCTGGTGCGGTGTTATTCGCTATCCCAAGGTACGTTTTTAGGAATTCATCCCAGTGGGTGCTTATAGCAAAATTTGTTGCTTCATATGGTGAAGGCAGTGTTTGGTATCGTAGACTATCGTTGTAATCCCCTGCCCGTCGTGGGAAGTAGATGCTCAACCCATGGGACGGGTCAGCTGGTAGATGAGTGTTTGCAATCACCGCGGTATCCATCGTGCTTTCAATAGTATTCTTGATAGCGGTAAAATCAGGGTCGCTAATGGGACAAAGATCTAAGAAGTTATAAACATCAATGTAATAGTCGATGTACCACAGCCGGGCGTAGACCCGTGCGCTTTCAAGAGCAGTGGTTATTTGATTTTTATATTGGTCAAGATGGTTGAGGAAGAAAACACCTAAATCGTCAATAGAAGTCGCAAGGCTCGGGAGGTAGCTGAGATTTGTTGCAGCCAGCGTAGTTTTCATACGGTCCTGCGGGTAGTCATGAGCAACGAAATGACTCACGATATCAATGGCGAAATCTTGTGGTGTCGCAGAAGGGTTGTTTTTCAGATCGTTAAAAGATTGCACATATGGCCATTCAAGCAACATCATACATTCAGCACTTGCGACAAAAAAGTTCACACAGGAGTTGATCTGGTACGCAACTTCCATGTTCCCTGTCATGCAGGTTTCAATCCCAAGGATATCGAGTTTGTTTGCTCCATCGTTGGTGATCTGATTAAGGGCTTCGAGAAGTTCTGGCATGGTAATCATTTGGCCTCTCCCATGGTCATCCCAACAGACTCCTTGCCAGCCGCACCCTTTATTGGTCGACATGAACAATGCATAATGGTTTCCCGGTACATCGTTTTTCACTTTGGTGACGAGTTGGACGATGGTTACAGGATCGTCCATACTTGATTCAGTCGGCCATGTTTGCTGTACAAGGGTGGTACCGTTCAGGTAATAGAGTCGTGTATCACCAACTTGTTTTTGATCGATGAGTATGGCGATATTCACCTGAGCAGACGATCCAGCTTGTTTGATGTTTTCAAGGACCTGACCTTGACCAGCGGAGACGTTATTGTCTCCATTGAGATATACTATGAGAACCCAATCGGCGGTGTGCTTAGTCGGTCTTGTTTCTTTGACGATGGTCGTCGCCTGACCTGCACTGCAGATTAATAAAGAGACGAGTAGTAAACAGCCTATTTTTATCCAATTATGGTTTTGTTTCATATTTTTTCCTCTCTAATAATGATTATAATAGTATTTTACTATAAGACTTTTCTTTGTTTTTTTGTACAAAATAACAAATTTACTCAAGAATGATTAAAAAAAATAAAAAAAGATAATTCATCGTTTCATCATTCAGAAATGTCGACAACATGAAAAGTTATATATGAAACGTTTTCACTTCTGGTCTTAACAAAACTGGCTATTGGCCCCGTAGTGCAGCGGTTAGCACAAGAGACTCTGGATCTCTAGACACCAGTTCGAATCTGGTCGGGGCTGTCATACGAGAGTGAGGAACATGGAGTCAACAGAACCTATCACCAAAGATTTCATTAGAGAAATCATCGATGAAGACGTGAGAACAAATAAGTACAAAGGCCGTGTTCATACCAGGTTTCCCCCAGAACCAAACGGGTACCTGCACATTGGTCATGCGAAATCAATCTGTCTGAACTTCGGGATCGCAGAAGACTACAAAGGCCTCTGCAACCTTCGGTTCGATGATACGAATCCTACTAAAGAAGAAGAGGAATACGTTCAGTCCATTATAGAGAATGTGAAATGGCTTGGTTTTGACTGGGAGGACCGCTTGTTCTTTGCCTCAGATTATTTTGAAAAAATGTACGAGTATGCGGTACAATTGGTCAATGCAGACAAAGCATATGTTGACGATCTTCCCGCTGATAAAATCACGGAATACCGAGGGAATCTTACCAAACCAGGCAGAAACAGCCCGTATCGTGATCGATCTGTTGAGGAGAATCTAGATCTTTTAGCGCGGATGAAAGCAGGTGAATTTCCTGATGGCCAAAAAGTCCTGCGAGCCAAGATTGACATGGCGCATCCAAATCTGAACATGCGCGACCCGGTGATGTACAGGATATTACATGCAAGCCATCATCGTACCGGTGATACCTGGTGCATTTACCCGATGTACGACTGGGCGCATGGCCTGGAAGACTCCGTTGAAGGCATCACCCATTCCATTTGTACCCTTGAGTTTGAAAACCATCGGCCGCTGTATGATTGGTTCCTTGATGCTCTTTCGGTGTATCATCCGCAGCAAATAGAGTTCGCCCGCCTGAACCTCACTTATACCGTCATGAGTAAACGCTTGCTCCTTCAGTTGGTTGAAGGCAAGTATGTTGTTGGTTGGGATGATCCAAGGTTACCGACGATTAGCGGGATGCGTCGTCGCGGGTATTCACCATCTTCGATCCGGAATTTCTGTAAACGTATTGGTGTCGCCAAAGTCAACAGCATGGTCGATTTTGAATTCCTTGAGCATAACGTCCGGGACGACCTGAATAAAACCTCCGCACGATTTATGGGGGTTCTGCGTCCACTCAAAGTAGTGCTTGAGAACTACCCGGACCATCAGAAGGAGGAACTTGAAGCAGTCAACAACCCTGAAGACCCTGCGCTCGGGAAACGTCAGATACCGTTTTCCAAGACTCTTTTTATTGAACAAGATGATTTCATGGAAAACCCACCAAAGGATTTCTACCGGCTTGCACCAGACCGTGAGGTACGACTCCGTTACGCTTATTTCATTAAATGCAGCAAGGTTGTGAAAAAAGATGGAAAAATAGTTGAGCTGCTGTGTACCTATGATCCTGCCACCAAAGGAGGATATGCCTCCGATGGGCGAAAAGTGAAATCAACGATTCACTGGGTGTCAGCTCCGCATGCCATCTCCGCCGAGGTACGATTGTACGACAGGCTTTTTACTGTTATTGACCCCGCTGGGCAGAAAGAAGCGGATTTCAAAGAATTTCTCAACCCTCATTCTCTCGACGTCCTTCATGAATGTAGAGTAGAACCTGCGGTG
>Ga0315284_10014931_pt1 | contig 11048 bp, 16 predicted proteins | sample YL17G09_16_MG_FD_203696 | JGI IMG/M metagenome (GOLD analysis project Ga0315284, IMG submission 203696) | Sediment microbial communities from Yellowstone Lake, YNP, Wyoming, USA - YL17G09_16 | ecosystem: Environmental > Aquatic > Freshwater > Lake > Sediment | place: USA: Wyoming | collected...
ATTGTAACCAATAGTAGCCACCATGACGTTCCCAAATAATCAATTCTTTGCAATCTGATTCACTCCTATTTTCATTCTGGGTAACATTGTCGATATCTTTAATTTTTTGTTCAAAAAATTTTTTTGAACAAAAAATCAATAATTCTCGTTTGTCGCCATTGTCACTTTTTGTTTTTTGGATATATCCAATATAGTACTTTCCAATAATCCATTCTTCTGGATGATCATCTGATGTGATTGAAGACGTTGAATTTATTTTTTTGAGAAATTTTGTCAATTTTGGATCACTAATGCGAAATAGTTTCATTCCAAACAATGCCGTAATAATGAACGGAAAACTCCAACATATTGATAGAGTCATTGTAATGAACATGAAAATGTTAGTGAAAATATTGAACATGATTCCTATATTTATCCATAAACTAAAACTGTAAAAATCCTCAAAATTTAGATTCAATTTTTATTCCTTTCCAAAAAATATACAAAAAGCGATTTTCTTTTATTATGTAACATTGGAAAATATAACAATTTTAACACAATAAGTAGAACCCATTTTGATTTATTGAAAATTAATATCTTCTCTGACAATATTTGGGAATTAGCACAATTTCAAAAATGTCTAATCCCAAACACCACTCATTATAGCAAAAATGCAAGCGTTTTGGGGGTAGCACTTTTGCTCTAATAATATTCTGAATTTCGCTTTGCGAAATTCAGAATAATTCTTAGAGAGAAAAGGGTTTGTTAATTGGATATTTTACCCTTCACATACACTAAAATATCCACATATTTCTTCTCTAATTTCGCCAATGATTTCTCATTCACATCTAGTTTCTCTAGAGTAATCCGCTCAATAACTTTAAATTCACTTGTCATTTCATCAATATCAGCATCTTGGCGACTCATAACAGTTTGGATTGTTTGAAACTTATTCAAATAATAGCCTTTCAAATCCCCTAAATATTTCATAATTGTTTCTTTGATTTCGTCAAAATTCTCAATATCCAAACTCTCAATTTCCAGCGGCATACTGTTCGTTTTAAAGTCATTGTTGATTGTTTTTATAAATTCTTCAAATTCAACCTTAAATATTTCTCCAATAATTTCCAAGAATTTCAGGTCTGAAATTATTTCATGGGCGGTTAATTCTAATAAAAGATTCGGCTTTGTGTGTTCAATAGATCGCCCTAAAATCTTATTTAATTCCACGAAGTTTACATGTGATTTCTGGAATTTTTCTTTCTTCCCTGCAATACATTTTTTAATTGTATGTATTTCTTTCAAAATTTGGCTCATATATATTAATATTACAAATTATCCGCAAATTTCTATTTTTTTCTATTCTTATATTATCTGCTCAAATTTGTCTTTTTAGTTTGAAACAACTAAACTTGTTGCGAAAGCTTCGCATTATGTTGCTCATTGATTTATAACTATCTCAACCAACCAAATTCTTACTATAATCTTGGAGTTGTAGCAAAAGCAAGAATAATATTATCAACTGGGAATTATGTGAATGTGAATGGCTGTGTTAAATTGATGTGATATTCCCTATAAGTCTTGATTTTTCGTTTTCCTAGGAATTCTCCAATTTTTTCCGTAAAGGTAAACGTAATAACTCTCTTCTGGGACAGGAAACATCCTTCCTCTCCAAGGTTTTTCTGTCAATTTCTGGATATGTGGCAATAAATCATCGCATAATTCCCCAACTTTTGATATACATTTTTTACCTTTCTTCACATTTTCAACATCAATCAATTCTCCATTTTTTAAAAATGCTAATAAATGTATTTTTATTCCTGGTATATATTCATATAATAAATAATATCCTCGATTTACTAATTCAGGAATACATTTCTCTAAAAATATATCATATTGGTCTTCTTCCATTGCAATATCAACATCATCATCCCAATCAATTAAATCACCACTTCTATAGATTCCCAATGCTGTTCCTTCAGAAAAATAATATTTTATCCCATGTTTTTTACATATATCATCAATTTCACACATAATTACAAAACATTTATCTTTATTGATATAATATTTCATTTTATAGTATTTTACAGTTAATTTAATTATTTCATTATTAAAAATAAAAAATAATAATACGATCAATATTATTAAAAATTTTATTATTATATTCATATATATTATTATATATTATTCAAAAATTTTGATTTTTTGTTTTTCTGGGAATCCTCCAATCTTTTCCATAGAGGTAAATATAATAACTCTCTTCTGGGATAGGAAACATTCTTCCTCTCCACTGTTTCTTCGTTAATTTCTGTATATGTGGTAATAATTCATCGCATAATTTACCCAGTTTTGATATACATTTGTTACCTTTCTTAACATTCTCTATATCTATTAATTGCCCATTTTTCAAGAATGATAATAAATGACTATTTATTGCTGGTATATAATTATAAATTAAATAATATCCTCTATTTATTAATTCAGGAATACATTTATCTACAAATATATCATATTGTGTATCATTCATTCCAATATCTATATCATCATCCCAATCAATTAAATCACCACTTCTGTAGAGCCCTAATGCGGTTCCTTCGGAAAAATAATATTGCACACTATGTTTTTTACATATATCATCAATTTCACACATAATCATGAAACATTTATCTTTATTGATGTAGTTGAGTGTTAAATGAATTTTTGCAAATAATTTAATAAATTCAACAATAAAAACAAGAATAACCAATATTATCAATATAATAAAAAATTTTATTCCCTTATTCATTTTTTTTGTATTATTATTTTGAATATAAAAATATTTTGCTAATATTATTATAAAAATGAACTACGATCATATAAATATTTTACAAGAGATTATACAAACAAATATTATTCTTGATTTCTTTGGCTCATTATTTTTTAGTTGTTTCTTCAAAGAATATTTGATTATTATTCCATTTTTATTATTGAGTTATTATGGAAATAAGAAATGTAATATATATATCTTAACTATGTACATGTTTTATTTTACTTTGTAAAATAAAACATCTAGATATAAAAATCAAAGATTTTATATGTATCAAATTCATATTATTGTATCTATATATATCAATATTTATCTCTTTCATGAAGAAAAACATTTATGGGTAAAAGTTGTGTTTTCTCTGTACAATCCAATATTATTTTGGTATTTGAATACTGTTTGGACTTTATGTTTCTATTTGAGATTGAGGGAATCTAGGTTTTCCAATACATCTCCACTAGAAGGATCTGAATTTTATAATAGTAATATAAATGCATAATTATTACTGAACGTTAGTTCCCCTTCCAAAATGGGAGGTAACAAATTGCAAGCGATTCATTAGTTTAAGAGGGGACAGATAAAAAATCTTGTAGTTTTTTTATCTCTTAAGTTTAAAATGACGAAGTCATTTACACTGACTGTTATTTCCCCCCATTTTGGGGGGGGTAAGGGGGGAACGTTAGTTCCCCCCCCCACAGAGTTTCACAGCTTCGCAAGCATCAATCGCATTATTTCGATCAATCAATTTGGTAATAAGATCTAAATAATGAATATCCATTAAACGGACACATGTATTGTAGTAATTTTCGGAAATATCTTCACAGAAATGTTCAGCAAAATTGATGAGATCAAACAATGTATGATTTTTATTGAGGAATCCCTCAATTCTCACGGACGCATATTTGCAGAATGTGCAATCCGTAATATTCTTTTGTGAAATTCTACAAATATGCATTTCTGAGCAAATGATGTTGGGATCTTCTTTCTTTGAAATCATACGAATCATTCTTTTGAAATTGTCGTGAATCATAATAATGCATTGATTCTGCTTTTTTCTTGGCAAATTCATGCATGTATTTTCCATGGTATTGATAGCTGTTTTTTCAAGAGTTTCATTTGTGATATGTTCTTCAGAATGTATCACAATATAATTGCAAATTCCACAATCATCTTTTGGGATATCTGTTTTTTTCTGACTGTGTATAATTGATCTCGAAATTACTGGAAAAAAAATTGGGATTCCAACTACGGAACCAATGAGTACAAAAAATAAAACAAGTTTTAGCATTGTATTTGTAAATAAATATGTATAAATTTGATATATAATCTTTCATTTTTTTATAAAATTCTATATATTACATAGTTGAACTAAATAAAATTATATTCATACATTATATGGTAGTAGTCTTCAATATAATAGAATCTATAAAAATAATTGATAAAGAAATTGATGGATTAGTCAAAAAATCAGAAAAAGAAATTGATGATTTATATGCACAAGATATTGAAAAAGTAAATCCAAAGATAAATTTTTTGTATCAAATGTTTGATAAGCACTACAAAGATAAAAGTTTTATTTCAGAACTAAAATCATTGTTAAATAAGTATAAATTATCACTCCATTCATTAGCATTTATTGAGGAAATTGACTATATAAAGAATTTTGGATATAAGCAAATTAAAGAAATAGGGAAAGGTGGGTATGGAACTGTTTATTTTGGTAAAAAAAATGCAAAGAAATATGCGATTAAAATGCAAAGATTTGATAATATTTATGGAAATCTGGAAGAATTTTTACAATCAAATATTAATGAATATAATAAATTGAAAAAATTAGGTAAATATTCATTATCTCCAAAAGTATATGAAATAATGTTCATTTTCAATGAATTTACAATGCAACTTTATTCTTTAATTGTAATGGAACATATACAAGGAATTACTTTACAAAAATATAAAGATAAAAAAGGTAAATTAAGCAATGATGATAAAAATAAACTAAATAATAAAATTATTAAACTACATAAATTAGGTATATATCATAGTGACTTACACTTAAATAATATTATGGTTATTAAAAAAGCTAAAAATTATGATTTTATATTTATTGATTTTGGTTTAGCTAAAAATAGTAAAAATATAATAAATTATGCAATAAAAGATAATAAACAAATGTTTAACGATAATCTGTATGATTACAAATCAAAATCTAATGAAAAAAATAAAAAATTATATATTGCACTGAGTAAAATTATAAATAATGGCGCAATTGATATAATCTCATAAATCTTTGCGAATCCCAATAGCTGTTATTTGTGTTGGGCAGCCGTATTTATTCAAGGTCAGATACCTCACAGTAAGCTTCTTTCCAAAAAATAATTTTTTGAAATTTTTTTCCGCATCTTGAAATAATTTTCGGCGGAACTCTCGTGTCCCTTGTGGGCGAACTGTAAATATACCTTGTGTTCCATCTGTCTTCGTATAATAACATTTCCATTTAATTGTTCCAATATCCTCGCCTTGTGCTTCTTCGTATCCGCAAATTTCGAATTCATCATCTTGAAATGCTTTGAATTTCATTAAATCATTGCTTCTGAATCCAAGCAAATAGGGACCAAGCTTATTCCTTAGAATCAACCCTTCAAATCCTTTTTCAACATAGTAATCATGTAGCTTCTTCACGGTCGATTTGGTGGGGCATTCCTGGGTTTCGACATTTATTAGTTTTTTGAATTTCTTTTTTTTGAAAATTGCGTCCAATATTTTCTTCCTGTCTTCATAGTCAAGTTCTTTATTTTTTGGATCATATATATCATAAATATGGTAATCGATTAATTTGAGCTTCGCGTCTTTTATGGGGTCTTCCGTTTCATCCATGCGAACGCAGCCATTAATTTCTTCAAATGGGATTTCCGTTGTAAATAATTCTCCATCTGCGTAAATATTGAGATGCCCCAATTTTTTCGCGATTTCAAAGAATTTCTGTAGTTCCGGCACCAAATGGTCCATTCCTTTGTATTCCATTCCGTTCCGGCTCATAAATGTTATTCCACCCGTCCGATTGGGATGAGTCATACACCGGATTCCATCCATTTTCGGCTGGACGAAACATGGAAAAATAATTCCGCTCTTCTTTGCGGCTTCTGGGTCAAATTTATTTGCCAACATTGGATATACTTTTTCTTCAATATTGTCTGCGTCAGTAGAATATCCTTCTTTTTCAATTTTATTTTTGTATTTTCGGTCAGCTTCACTAACTGCTTGTTCAAAAACAGTCGTTTCATTTTTTTTTCCAATATTTTTACCAGTAGTTATTACTCTATGGCTAATATTCATTTTTCCATCGATATATCCATTTTGGGTCTCAATGGTCGCTGTTTTATCCGGGTTAAGTTTGACGGAAATAATCCATTCTTTAGTTTTATCGGCTTTGGAAATTCCGTATAAGATTGGGAAAGTTTTTTGAGATTGTGACTGCATTTTTATATATTACTGTTAATAATATATAAAAAATTCAATTTTTATTTGCAACCATAAACACGAACTCTACGAGCAAATTTAACTCCATCGCTAAAAATAGTGCCATCATTATCATATTCAATAGTTACTTTAACTGCATTTTTAAGATCTCCAGATGATGCTGTTGCTGGGAAATCAACAAGTGGTATTGATGTAGTAGTTGAAGAACTAGTATCAAAATAAAATGTATTAGCACTTACAAACCCACATTTTGTTTTTATCATAACAGTTTCTTGAAATGTTTGTTTAGTAATTCCTGAAATAGGATTATTGGCTGGAATTACTATTGTAGTATATTCAACAAATCCATTTTTTATAGGATTATAATTCTTATCTGTCATACTAAATATTGCAGATGCTGATTCTGTTAATGGATTAGTGACATAATTAGTTACATTTGCAAGAAATTGACCATCTTGAGTTCTATTTCTGTAATAGTAAGTTTTTAACAAAACTAGTTTTTTTTCACATTTTTGTGACATTCTTATAATATTACTAATATTTAATTTTCAAATTTCTAGAAAATTAAATAATGTTTTAAATCAAAAGATATAATAAAATATTTTGATCATTCAAAATATTTTATGAATTATTTATTTGCAACCATAAACGCGAACTCTACGAGCAAATTTAACACCATTACTAAAAATAGTTCCATTATCATCAAATTCAATAGTTACTTTAACAGCATTTTTAAGATCGCCAGATGATGCTGTTGCTGGGTAATCAACAATTGGTATAGTAGTAATACTACTTGAACCAGTATCAAAATAAAATGTATTAGCGCTTACAAATCCACATTTTGTTTTTATCATAACAGTTTCTTGTAATGTTTGTTTAGTTATTCCTGAAATAATATTATTTGCTGGAATTAATATTTTATTAAATAAAATAAACTCATTTTCAATTGGATTATAATTTTTATCTGTAATACGAAATATTGAAGATCTTGAATTTGTTGATGGATTCGTAATAAATAGAGTCCTATTTCCAGTATCTTTATCATCTTAAGTTTTAGCTATGTAATAGTAAGTTTTTAACAAAACTAACTTTTTTGCACATTTTTGTGACATTCTTATATTATTACTAATATTTAATTTTAAAATTTCCAAAAAATTAAATAATGTTCTAAATTTTTACGCAAAAATGATAAATCAAAAAATGTAAGAAAAGTTTTTTTGTAAATTATTTATTTGCAACCATAAACACGAACTCTACGCGCAAATTTAACGCCATTACTAAAAATAGTTCCATCATTATCAAATTCAATCGTTACTTTAACTGCATTTTTAAGATCTCCAGATGATGCTGTTGCTGGATAATCAACAAATGGTACTGATGTATTAGTTGATGAACCAGCATCAAAATAAAATGTATTAGCACTTACAAACCCACATTTTGTTTTTACCATAACAGATTCTTGAAATACTTGTTTAGTTATTCCTGAAATAGGATTATTGGCTGGAATTAATATAGTGGTAAATTCAACAAATCCATTTTTAATAGGATTATAATTTTTATCTGTCATACTTCTGATTGAAGTATCTGAAGCTGTTAATGGATTAGTAACATAATTAGTTGCATTTGCAAGACTCTGACCATCTTGAGTTCTATTTCTGTAATAGTAAGTTTTTAACAAAACTATTTTTTTTGCACATTTTTGTGACATTCTTATATTATTACTAATATTTAATTTTAAAATTTCGAGAAAATTAAATAATATTAATATTATAAAATAATAAATCAAAAAATGTAAGAAAATATTTTGATTATTCTAAAGAAAAGCTTTTTTATTTGCAAGCATAACCATAAACACTAACTCTACGTGCAAATATAACACCATTGCTAAAAATAGTTCCATCATTATCATATTCAATAGTTACTTTAACCGCATTTTTTAAATCACCTGATGCTGCTGTTACTTGATAATCATTGATTAGTATTGTGGCAAAATGTGATGAAGTCTGATCAAAATAAAATGTATTAGCACTTACAAATCCGCATTTTGTTTTTATTATAAGAATATCTTGAGATGTTTGTTTAGTTATTCCTGAAATTGGATTATTAGCTAGAATTCTTATATTATTAAATAAAATAAAATTATTTTTTATAGGATTATAATTTTTATCTGTTAGATATCTTATTGAAGAATATGAATTTGTTGATGGATTCGTAATAAAATCAATTCTATTTGAATTATGTTTATCATCTTGAGTTCTAGATCTAAAATAAAAAGTTTTTAATAAAACTAGGTTTTTTGCACATTTTTGTGACATTCTTATATTATAAAATATTTAATTTCGAAATTTTTAGAAAATTAAATAATGATAATATAAAATAAGAAATAAAAAGATTTATAAATCTTTTTATTATTCTAAAATATTATAAGAGATAATATTATTTGCAACCATAAACACTAATTCTACGCGCATATTTAATACCATTGCTAAAAATAGTACCATCATTATCAGATTCAATAGTTACTTGAACTGCATTTTTAAGATTTCCCGATGCTGCTGTTACTGGATAATCAACTATAGGTATAAAAGTAGTCGTGCTTGGACGAGAATCAAAATAAAATGTATTACCACTTACAAATCCGCATTTTGTTTTTATTATAACAGTGTCTTGAAATGTGGCATTAGTTATTCCTGAAATAAGATTATTAGCTGGAATTAGTATTGTAGTAAAATCAATAAATTCATTGTCAATAGGATTATAATTTTTATCTGTCATACGTCTTATTTTAGTAACTGATGATGTCAATGGATTTGTAATATAATTAATTTCATTTGCAAGATTCTGACCATCTTGAGTTCTAGCTCTATAGTAATAAGTTTTTAACAAAACTAGTTTTTTTGCACATTTTTGTGACATTCTTATAAATATTATATTATTATTAATTTATTCTCAAATTTCTAGAAAATTAAATAAGAAATATAAAGATTTATAAATTTTTTTATAATATAATATTATAAAAATAAAAAATTATTTTTTTACATTGGCATCATTTTACGTACTTTATTATTTTCAACTTGAGTTTCTAAAGTTTTTGGAATAGGTTGAGTAGGTTGAGTTGGTTTATTGGTAAAAGTAAGATTTTGTGGTTGTTTGTAGAATACACATATTTCTGCGGTGTTCAAAGACATTTTTATATAATATATAAAAATATTATTTTTTTGTGTTTTTACCGACATATTGTCCGTCATCTTGTTGTATTATATCCGCTACACCCCCCACATTTCATTCCATATGGATGGAACTTTGCCTCACCACTAAATGGGCAATCATTGCATTTTATATTATAAAATATTTCTTGTGGAAATGGAGATAGTAGTATATGAGAATCAATATACTGGTTAATTTTAGCTAAATCTTCGCCACTATATATACTTTTCCGGCATAATGGGCAATTCCGTTTATTATTTTTTACGCAATCATTCAAACAATCAATATGAATTGAATGCCCACAAGCTAATACATAACTCCCCCGAATAGAATGAAATAAATTTTCCAAGCATACAGGGCATTCTCTATCAAATACATCTTTACGGCAAACATGTTCTTTATTATCTATTACACACATATTGCATGTATCACAATGAATATATTTTCGGTTATCACCTACCCTGCAAAGCCCACATTTTTCACAATGGAAATAATCTCTTTCAGCTCGATCATCAAAAAAATTACATTTTTTGCAGAAATATTTTGCGAATTCAATACCGCAGTTGATGCATTGATTGGAAACGCATTGTTGATGATTACATTTCGCACATACAATTTCTTTTACTTCAAATCGGTTTATTTCATGAGATTCATTTTCATTATGACAAAAACGACAGGTATAAATTTTTCCACAACAGGGGGATACAAATTTACAGTTCCGGAAATAATGTTCGCAGTGTTCCATCTTGATTCTTGTGATTCTTTCTGTTTGTGACATCTAGTATATATTTTATTCAATTTTTTTAGATAGGAAAAAATGATTCAAATAATTATTGATTTTATAAGAGAAAAAATGTCAAATCAATCACAAACACTTGTTTTTACAAACTTGATTTTCACAAATTGCCCAATACCAATTAGCGATGATATCCTAACAAAACTTTTGGCACGCCAATGCAAAAAACATGGAGAAATAGAGTATTGCAATGTCAATAGCTCAAAAAATACTGCGTTTGTGAAATTCCAATCAATTAAAGATGCTATATTTGTTCAAAAATTGATGAATAATCAAATATTATTCAAATCTAATGTACACGTTAGATTTTCAGAACAAAGAGAACGTATTGGCGAAATGCTAGAAGAATTGCTAAAAAATTGATGCTAAATAAATTTATAATTTTTTGTATTTTACCGACAAGAGAAACCCGGTTAACATCTACAAAGATGTCTTCTTTTGTCACTGGAGGCGCAGCACGCGCATCCGCACCCGAAACCGAAACCGAAACCACCCCCAAGCAACTTTTCGTTCGCATGAACGGACCTCATGGTCAAAAGTTACCACCTCCTCAAGTCTTGAAAGTATTCTTCCAGAGCTTTGGCGGAAGAGTCGTGAAGATCCTTCTTGCTAAAGAAGGCACAATTGCGTTTGTGACATTTGTAACTTCGAAAGAAGCTAAAACTGCCAAAAATGCGATGAATGACCACGAGGTCGTTGATGAGTCCAATGGAGTGAACCTTGCGCGCACTCTTTTTGTCGATTTTGCCTGCGAAAAAGGTACAAAACCTGCCCATGTGCAAG
>Ga0315284_10014932_pt1 | contig 11048 bp, 9 predicted proteins | sample YL17G09_16_MG_FD_203696 | JGI IMG/M metagenome (GOLD analysis project Ga0315284, IMG submission 203696) | Sediment microbial communities from Yellowstone Lake, YNP, Wyoming, USA - YL17G09_16 | ecosystem: Environmental > Aquatic > Freshwater > Lake > Sediment | place: USA: Wyoming | collected...
AGGTGCTTTTACTGACTTGGCAACCTTCTCAAAGACCTCTTCAGATTGGAGGGGCACCGGAGGCTCCTGAACCCATATGGCATCGGCACCAGCATCTACGTATAGATTCGCACGCTCGATGGCCTCATCTACTCCACCACCCATCGCTCCTATTGCATCTGTTCTTGCAATGAGGACAAAGTCCTCGTCTTCGATGGAATCTTGAGTTGCTTTGATTCTGCCGACCATTTCCTTCCGGGATAAAAGTTTCTTATCCATATGTAAACCACATTGATGCTTTTCCAAATCTTCAATATGGATTCCAGCTACCCCTGCCCTCTCAAATTCTTTTGCAGTTCTTGTCATGTTTAAGGCATCGCCATAACCTGTATCTGAATCCGCAATGACTGGAATTTTAACCGCATTGACAATGTTTCTCGCCTGTGTGACGACCTCTGTCATTGTCATAAATCCAAGATCCGGAGCGCAGAGAACTGCAGCGGCAGCCCCAGCTCCAGACATATATACAGCCGGAAACCCAGCCCATTCTATTATTTTTGCACTCAGAGGGTCATAGGATCCAGGCATAACGATGGTTTCTTTCTTTTTTAATAAATTTCTGAATATGGTCGATTTCTTCATCAAACAAACCTCCTAAACAACATTTATTCTCTGCCATCCCTATCGCTTACTTGGAGATAGGCATTAACAAATTTGGTATGAATAACAACACCCCAGGGAAAAAAATGGATAGACATACAACTCCAAGTAAAAGGACCAAAAATGGCCATATGGCGCGAAAATACCTCTCAATGGATAAATTGGTGGCACCACACAAAGCGTAGACAACAACACCCACAGGAGGGGTCACCATCGCCAAGCACATATTAAGGGTTGCCACAATGCCGAAATAGGTTAGATCGACTCCAGCTTGCTTCAAAAGGGGGAGTACAACCGGAACCGTCATGACAAGGATGGCAGTTGCATCTAAGAAAAAACCTAAGATGACATAAGCCCCATTGATGAGTAAAACTAAGAACAAAGGATTCTGAGTCAGCTCAGAAATGGATTTCGCCACAAGGTGGGGCATTCGGTAAAAAGTGAGGAGATAACCAAATGCTCCGGCAGCAGCGATGATGAAAACGATACTCGCTGATGTTAATATCGAATTAATAAAGATGCGAAATAATTGGCGAGGCTTGATCTCTCGATAGATGAAAACACCCAGAACCAATGCATACAGAACCCCCACACATCCTGCCTCAGTCGCTGTAAAGAAACCGCCCAAGATTCCTCCAATGATGATCACGGGTGCCATCAACGGAAGCAAAGCATGTTTAAGGCTATTGAGAAGTTCACGAAAAGAAACCAGCGGTTCTTTAGGATAACCTCGCTTTCTTGCAATCATGTAACACAAAGCCATTTCACTCAACCCGACAAAAATCCCTGGCAAAAAACCACCTAAGAACAAACGCCCGATGGAAACTTCAGCGATGATGCCGTAAATGACCATGACAATACTTGGAGGAATGATTGGCCCAATGATGGACGATGCAGCAGTCACCGCTACGGAGAAATCTTTATCATAACCTCTATCCACCATGGCTTTGACTTCCACCATCCCAATTCCTGCTGCATCGGCAACGGCTGCACCCGACATGCCCGCGAAGATCATGCTATTTAAAACATTGACGTGGGCCAAACCACCTCGTATGTGGCCCACCAGACAATTCGCCAGCCGGAAGAGACGGTCGGTCACACCCCCGATATTCATAAGGTTCCCGGCTAAAAGAAAGAAGGGAATGGCCAGAAGGGGGAAAGAGTTGGTCGATGTCAACATGCTCTGGACTACAATAAGAGGAGAGAGTCCTTCTTTGAAAAGCATGGTCACACTCACTCCGGCTAAGGAGAAGGCAATCGGCACACCCGTCAGTAACAACACAGTTAAAGGAATAGCGATCAGTATTCCTATCGGCATTACAAATCTCTCCTCATGCTTAAACGGATCAGATCAGCTACATCCTGGATAATTCTTGGTATGAGGTAAAATAACATCAGGAATCCGCTGACCGGGCCTGGCATATAGAAAACATTGCGTGGATATCCTACTGTCGTCATATAGTCTTTAGCTGTAATCTTGACTATTGCGATTCCGTACCGGAGGAGTAGAAAAGCAATAATGAACATGCAAAGGTGTTTAAAAAGAACCAGTCCTTTTCTTGGTTTCCCACTCGTGGATAACTTGTTGATGATAAAGTCCACCCCGAGATGTTCTTCCCTCTTTACAAGGACAGTAGCACCCAAAAAAGTGCTCCAAACAAATAGCAATCGTGCAAGTTCCTCTGACCATCCAACCCATGGGTGCGTTACCATAAGGTAACGGGTCAAAACTTGCATCAAGCAGACTGCCGTAAAGGCAATGAGAACTCCTCCACAGATGTATTCCAAGAAATTAGAGTGATAGATCTGACGGATCCACTGATATTTCATATCATTACTTAACCCTCGATGACTTGCCCGGGCCTTCCGAGGCCTAATAGAAGGTCCAGGCATGTTAAAATCCAAGACTTATTTTGCCAAACCTTGGATCTGATTGTATAAGGCTTGGCCATCCTTATACTTGGCGATATATTTTGGATGAGCCTCTTGTTGAACCTTCCGAATAAAAAGTTCCTTATCGGGCTCCACCAAGGTCACCCCTTCTTTTTTCATCTTCTCCATCACTTCCTCTACCGGCCCTCTTTCGCCTTTTGACTTGATTAACCCCTGAAGCGCCATGTGATACTCACCGGCCTCATTAGCCGCCCTGATCATGATGTCCTGGGTTTCGAATGTCAGTTTTTCCCATGTTCCTTTGCCAATATGGACGGCACGAGAATTATAAATATGACCAGTTAAACTGACAAATTTGCATACTTCATGAAACTTGCTTGCGTAAATCTCAACCAAGGGGTTCTCCATAGCATCCACCACACCTTGCTGAAGTGCGGAATAGACCTCTTGAAAAGACATAAAGACGGGTGTAGCACCCATCGCCAAAAAGCCATCGTAATGATGCTGGAAACCTGGGCTCGTTCTGAGTTTAACCCCCTTAAGGTCATCAGGGGTCTTGATGGATTTTTTGGCAATAATATGACGCTCAGCCATGAGCCAGTTCGTCGCCAGGATCTTAATCTTTGTGGTCGCCTCATAGCGGGAGATCCAGTCCTTGGCAAGGGGGCCATTCCAGAATTTGAGGAAATGGTCAGGTCCCTTCCAGAAATAAGGCAGATCCGTCATCGCTACTTCCGGAATATAGGCAGAAAAGCTTGGGACGGCATTGAGAGAAAAATCGAGTGTACCAGCCATCAATGCATCCCTATTTTCAACATCTCCTCCCAACTGTCCAGAGGAAAAAATGAGGATCTTTACTTTTCCGCCCGTTCGCTCTTCCACCAGTTTGGAAAACATCGTTGAAGCCAGACCAACAGGGTTTTGATCTGGATACATATGTGCCAATCGAAGGGTAACCTGTTTTTGCTCCGCTGCCATGCTTGGGACTGAGAATACAAATGCTGCTAAAAACATCATCACAGAGATTTCAATCACCATCTTTTTTGTTAACATAGAGACACCTCCTTCAGAGAAATGTTAAAGGCTCATGTTCAATCCTTCTAAGAAGTCAACCCTCTTCACAAATATCCCAACTCACCTTTGACACAAACTCACCCCCTCCCCTTTATAAGGTCCTTTTTATACTAAAACTTGGTTTGACCTTCATTATTTTGAAGAATAACCAGCGTAGGCCAATCCATAGGGCTCGCGCTCGATAAATTTGCCCTGGCTCTTCTTGGCAATATATTTCCCACCATCTACGATGAGATTTCCTCTCAATAAAACCTTCTCTGGTCTTCCTATCTGCTCGAATCCCTCATAAGGGCTGTAATCCACACCATGTTGGGAGGTCGTTGCACTTATTTTACCTTTGAAGTTTTGATCAAAGACAACAATATCCGCATCTGCTCCAACGGAAATACTCCCCTTTCTTGGATAAGCCCCGAAGAGTTTTGCAGGGGTTGTGGCAAATACGTCCACCATTCTCTGAAGAGAGAGTTTGCCTTTTAAAACTCCGTAGGTGTAAAGGATGGCAAGACGATGTTCTAAGCCCGGTGCACCATTTGGAATTTTGGTAAAATCGTCCCGTCCCATCTCCTTTTGCCCCTTAAAATTGAACCCACAATGATCAGAGCTAACGACCTGAAGCCAGCCCTTCTGAATGGCTTGCCAGAGCTGTTCATGGTGCCATGGCTCCCTTAAGGGAGGCGATAGCACGTATTTTGCCCCTTCAAAATTTGGTTTGGCCAGATTGTCCACACTGAGGCAGAGGTAGTGGGAACATGTTTCTCCAAAAGCGGCCACTCCTTGTTCACTTGCGTTTCGTACAGCCCACATGGCCTCTGCACAAGAGATGTGGACGATAAAAACAGGCGCCTCAGCCACTTTGGCCAATAAGGTTGCCCGGCTTGTCGCTTCCGCTTCAATGGCAGCGGGCCGGCTTGTAGCATGATATTTAGGTTCTGTCTTTTTTGCAGCGACCAGTTGCTTCTGAAGGACATCAATGACATCGGCATTCTCTGCATGGACACATATCAGCGCACCCACTCCCTTAGCCTTCTGGAGCATTCGAAAAACAATAGAATCATCTGCATAATACGGGGTCCCTTTATAGGCCATGAATATCTTAATGGTCGGAACACCTGCTTTGATCAGGGCAGGAAGTTCATTAAAAATGCCCTCCTGTGCATCCATCACGATGGCATGAAGGCCAAAATCGACAGCCGATTTTCCTTCCGCCTCCTCTTGTCGATGTTTCATCACGGAGTCTAAAAGGCTAAGCCCTTTGGGTTGGGGCGCGAAGTCGATCAACAGGGTTGTGCCACCCACAGCCGCGGCTGCAGTAGTCTCGTAGCCTGCTCCTTTGGTTCCCATAAAAGGGAGACTGAAGTGAGCATGAACATCAATTCCTCCTGGGAAGAGATACTTCCCCTGGACATCAATGATTTTCTCCGCCCGTCCCTCAAGCCCATTGCCGATCGCAACAATTTTCTCCCCATCAATCAGGACATCTGCCTTATATTGATCCGCCGCACTCACCACCATTCCGTTCTTAATCAGTGTTGCCATTTTCCTAACCTCCTTATTATTTTTAGGGGTCAAGATGCAAGTTCAACGACCGTGTCCAGTAAGATATCAGCCCCCAACTTAATATCCTTCAAATCGGTGAATTCTTCGGGACAGTGGCTTCTTCCGTCCCTGCTCGGGACAAAGATCATCCCTACCTTTGTGATCTCCGGGAGGATAGAAGAATCATGTAAGGCGCCGCTCGCCATTCTCAAGGTTTGGATATTTCTTCGTCGAGCTACCTCTTCGAGGAGATGGACGATATCCTTCGAAAGGGTGACAGGCGGAGTATCCGATCGAGGTTTGATTTCGAAGGTCAGCCCGCGTTCCTCACAGATCTTCCCGATCACAGTGAGGATTCTACCAACGGCCTCATCCACTCTCTTAAAATCCAGATCCCGGATGTCCAGGGTAAATTGAACCCTTCCTGGAATGACATTGGTCTGATTGGGTTCACAGTTCAGAAATCCAACCGTCGCGACGGTGCTGTTTCCCACGTCAGGGGTAACCATTTCCTCGACAGCCGCAATGATTCTGACTGCGCCCTGCAGCGCATCGTGACGAAGCCACATGGGCGTCGCCCCTGCGTGATTGGAGATACCCTCAAGGGTGACCATAAACTGCTTAATCCCATTGATTCCTTCAACCACACCGATCCGGAGTCCTTTGCTTTCAAGGACAAGGCTCTGCTCGATATGGAGCTCAATCATGGCTTTAACCATTTCTGGCTTCAGGATGGATGGATCATCCGGGGCGACTCCGCTTCTCTCCATCGCCTCTGCGTAACTGATCCCATCCTTATCCTTGATCTTTCGGAACGCATCGAGGTCAAGTTTGCCTATCCATCCCCTGCTCCCCATCATCACGGAGCCAAACCTTGATCCTTCCTCCTCTGCAAACACGATGACATCAATGGGGTGATGATGAGGGATCTTTTTCTCGACAATGACCCTTGCAACCTCCAATGCGGAAACCACTCCACTCACCCCATCAAAACGCCCTCCCTGGAATACGCTATCCACATGGGAGCCTGTCATCACTGCCGTTCTTCCTCTCTCACTCCCTTCGACACGACCCCTGAGATTGCCTCCCAAGGTCGTAGAAACCTGGGCGCCAATCTTCTTCAGTTCTTCGATCACGTAGGATCTGGCCCCCATGTACTCACTGGAAAAGGTGAACCGGGTGACCCCTCTTTCAGGGGTGGCGTTGAAAGAATTAATCGTCTCAATATCCTTCCGGATCCGCTCGATCTGCACTTCCATCATTTTTTTCGCCTTCGATAAATGACAAAATTGAAGTAGTCACTGACAAAGTATTCTCTCGAATAGACGACCGGCCTCCCCACCTGATCCGTATCCTGCTGCTCGATGAGGAATAAAGGGGAATTAACCTTCACATTCAGCTTTGCGGCAATCTTCCGATCTGCCTTCGTGGGAAAAAGCCTTGCGATGCTGCTGGAAAGAACGATATTGCAATTCGTCTCGAGGAAATCATAAATCGACTCCCCCATTCGTTCCACTTCATTGGGATCGGGAATGACCGACGCCGGTATCATATCGAGAGAATAGACCACAGGAACTTTATTGGCTGTCCGCACCCGTTCAACGGTGATGATCTTCGATCCTCTGTTGACATTCAGTGCCTTGCCCATAGGAGAATCCGCCGGAACCTCCTCAATCTTGATCTCCTTCGTCCCGGGATCATACCCCATGTTCCGGATCATCTCAGTAACGCCATAATTGATGTCTAAGATGCTCTTAATCCTCGTGGAGGTCGCCTTCACAAAAGTACCGACGCCATGTTTTCTTGCCAGAAATCCTTCTTCTTCGAGAGCCCTTAAGGCCTCTCGAAGGGTCATCCTGCTGACCGCATACCTTCTGGCCAGATCCTGCTCCGATGGTAATTTATCACCCGGTCTAAGTTCTCCCCCGGTGATCAATCCCTCTATTTCTTTCTTAACGGAGAGGTAAAGGGAACTAGGTCTCTCAACCATAATATTTTAGGCTCGCAAGAGGTCTATACGTCAGACATCTGTACATTTACCACTTCTTTATATTTCTGTCAATATCCATCTTCCGGGAATGTGCCGAAGGGAAGATTTCCATTTTCATCAAATGAAAAGGGAATCGGTCCTTCAACGATCACCAATCTCCCGTCTGTCTTCGTTTCCTCGGCGAGCGCCTCGGAGATCTTGAGATATTTTAAATGGAGGGTATTCTTTATCCAAACGAGGCGGGCCTCTTTGAAACGGTAAACCCCCGCATTATTTAGACTGGCGATGATGGCATCTTTATCTTTATTGAAAGCGATAGGAATTCTTCCCTTTTCTGGACAACTTCCCATCACCGAGTTGATTTTAGTTACCTCCTTATCGACCTTGGAGACCAGTCGCTCAGTCGTATAATCGGCCAGGCCAATGCCACAAGCATTGCCATTTGATTCCTTAGTCAAATCCCTTACAAAAATCCGTTTAATCTTTCTTTTCGGTGGTTCCGGAGTGATGAGATTCATAATCCGCCCGATGACTTTCGTATCCATTCCACTTCCGGAGATCTGTTTTCCCATCTCATCCACAATCAGGAGGTCTATCTTTTCAAAGGGAATTTTCCCCAAAATCCTCTTCGCTTTCCTGAGGAGTCTCTTCTCATCAGAGATGAACCGGTTTGGTTCGATCACTTCAAAATAAGCTGTCTCATAATATTGATTCTCCACAATCCCTATCCCCATGAGGATGGGAAGCTTCTTCAGAATGACCCTTCCTATCTCTATGGCCATTTTCTCAAATCCATGATTCGTGATGGATTTATGAGCCAGCATCGCCCCAAAAGGCTTGGACATCCCGATAACCATAATCTTCAATAAACCACTTTCTATTTCTCCAACGAAATCGGTATGAGGTTTGATCCGATTGACAATAACGATATGATCAGCTTGGGTAAAATCTCTACCGATCATAATGGGAACATCATCTCTGGTCCTCCCTATCTCCACGACATCGATAGATGAGATAATTGGAGCATTGATGGTTGACTCCTCTATCCCCAAACTCCGAAGCACCTCAACCTGTCCTTCTGCAATCGCACCCCCATGCGATCCCATCGCTGGAACGATGAAGGGAAGCGCGCCCAAAGCCTTGAATCTCGATACCAATTCCTTCAGAATCTTTGGATTATCCTTAATACCACGACTTCCAGCCGTTATGGCAACCCGTTCTCCTGGACGCACCTTATTAGATAATTTAAATTTATCAAGTTTTTGGTTTAGGGTTGCAATGACATTCTCTATTCTCGGTGCTTTAATTTCCTGTTTAATTAAATATAGATTTGGAAAATTAAATTCTTCTTTGCTTGGGTATTGCAGACTCCTCATCTTTGTAACACCTCTTCATTGACCAGGTTGGGAGGACGTTTTCCTGTTAGCCCTGCCACCAAATTTTCTGCAGCCATCGTTGCCATCAGCAGCCTTGTCTCATGAGATGCACTCGCAATATGTGGTGCCAAAACAACATTCTTCATCCCAATGAGGGCTGATTCAACCTCGGGCTCTCTCTCGTAAACATCCAAACCGGCTCCGGCAAGCCTTCCTTCTTGTAAAGCCTGAACTAAAGCCTTTTCATCGACTACGGGACCTCGAGAGGCATTGATCAAAAATGCAGTGGGTTTCATTAATGCAAATTCAGCCGCAGAGATATAGTGTGTTGTCTGAGGCATTAAGGGAATATGTAAGGTAACAAAATCTGATTCGGCCAGCAAGGTTTTTTTATCTACAAAATGTGCTCCCAACTCTTTTTCAATGGAGGGATTAACTTGAATAATATCCGTGTAAAGTATCCGCATGTTGAATCCCTTAGCCCGTCTTGCCACACCCTGTCCAATCCGGCCAAGACCACAAATGCCAATGACTTTATGATGGACATCATATCCCAAGAACTCCATGAGCTTCCATCCACTCCACTGGGAGGAACGCAGATATTGGTCGGCCTCAACGATTCGCCTCGCCGCCGCCAGCAACAGGGTCCATGTGAAATCAGCCGTCGTGTCATCCAAAACGCCCGGCGTATTCGTCACCATAATCTTATGACGAGTGCATGCCGGGATATCAATATTATTGTATCCAACGGCTATGTTACAGACGATCTTAAGGTCTGGACATTGAGAAAGGACATCCTCATCAATCCGATCTGTAAGGAGAATAATCGCCCCTACCTTACCTTGAAGTCTCTGTACCAATTCATGTGGATTCAAAGGGGTATCGTCTTGGTTATTCTCAACTTCGAAATACTTTTTAGCCATGGCAATGGCCTCATCGAAGATCTTTCGAGTAATCAAAACTTTTGGCCTCATATTATTCTTTCTTCTGTCCTTGCTTGAAACCTTGAACCCTTAACTCCTTGAATTTAATACTTAATAGAGATTTTCTCTCTTCTTAAAAAACTGACTGAAACCTTTTTTATCTTGAACAGCCGCTGCAATCCGTTTGATCCCCTCTCTCAGAGATTCTGTGTCTGTGGCGAAGGAGAGTCGCAAATAGTGGAAGTCCTCTGCGCCAATACGACCAAAGGATTTTCGGTCCATTGTTGCCACCTGATATTCATACAGGAGGAACATCTGAAGGAGGGTTGAAGGGCTCGTCTTCTTGCTTATCTCTGGTGGAAGGCTTTGAAAGGCATCCATAATCCCCAGATTCTTACAAACATCGGTGACATTCGGGAAAGCATAAAAGGCTCCTTTTGGCCTTTGGCAACGAATCCCCTTGATGGAATTTAGACCATCGACGACCAGATCTCTCCTCTCCTGGAAGATGTTCACCATACGCTGGATGACCTCTTCGCTCAAGGGTGATTCCAGAGCCAGCCGAGCCCCTTCCTGGTTATATGCAGCCGTACAGGAGAAATAGTTGATATTGAGATTCCTGAAGACCTCGGCTTCCTCCACGGTGGGGAAGAGGGCCCATCCAATTCTCCCCCCTGTCCAGGAAAAACTCTTCGATACCCCGCTGACCAGGATGGTGATCTTCTCCATACCTGGGCAAGAGATGATACTGTAGTGTTTGGCTCCATCAAAGAGGATGTTTTCATACACTTCATCCGAGAAAATGCGAACGTCCTCTGTACATCGCCTCCGGATCACCTCCGACATGTCCTGAAGTTGTTCCGGAGAGGCCACGCCTCCTGTTGGATTCGATGGGTAATTGAGGAAGATCATCTTCGTCTTTTTTGTCAAAAGAGGCTGTATGTCTTCACCGGAGAGGGAAAAATTCTTCTCCTCCTGTAAATGGATCGGAACAGGTTTTGCCTCCATATAATGGATGAAAGACTCGTAGATAGGAAACCCTGGGCTTGGATAGACGACCGCATCTCCGGGGTCGCAATAGGTCTGCTGAGTTAGACCAATGGAAGGTTTTGCGCCGGGAAAAACCACCACTCGATCTGGCGTCGCCTTGATCCCCCGGGTCTCACTGAAGTGCTTTGCAATCGCCTTTCGGAGTGCAGGGACCCCTTGGGGATCACAATAATGCGTATTGTCAAGGTCAAGCTGTCTCTTCACCTCTTCTTTGATAAAATCTGGAACAGGAAAGTCGGGTTCTCCCAGATTACATTTGATCACCCTCTTTCCTTGCTCCTCGATGGCTCTGATTTGAGGTCCGATCTTAAAGGCGTTCTCCGTGTCGATGAGGCCGGCTCTCTTCGAAAGTAATCCCATGCTTCTTCTCCTTCCCTAAAATTGCGAATCCAGATAAAAAAAGGCAGACAATGGAAAACCCATCGTCTGCCTCCTGTCTCTTGACCTGAGAGATTATCCCCTAAAAGATCGGGATTTATCCCCTTCGGTGTCTAATCCTTCGACTAACGCTCAGGATAAACCCTTCGACTGAGGCTAAGCCCTGATCAATAATCGAAGAACTGGATC
>Ga0315284_10014933_pt1 | contig 11048 bp, 18 predicted proteins | sample YL17G09_16_MG_FD_203696 | JGI IMG/M metagenome (GOLD analysis project Ga0315284, IMG submission 203696) | Sediment microbial communities from Yellowstone Lake, YNP, Wyoming, USA - YL17G09_16 | ecosystem: Environmental > Aquatic > Freshwater > Lake > Sediment | place: USA: Wyoming | collected...
CGCGCGGCCGGGTCGAGCTTGCGCCTGCGCTCAGGCGTCCTGCACGTTCTGGCACTCCTGTTCCTTGTCTTTGAAGAAACCGCCTGCCCGAGCCATGGCGTGCCAGTATTCAGGAGCGTGCTTGCATAGCCAGTGCATTTCGCCGTCGGTCTTCATGGACGGCACGATCACCAGCCTCCAGAACAGATTGTGCACGATGTCGACAGCAAGCTTGTCGTCGCAGGACAAGCAAGCGGCGGCGAGCGCGACGTCCTGGTACTCCTTCAGCATGACGCTCTCCTCGTGCGCCACCCGCCTGAGAGTCGACGCGAGAGACCCGTCTCCGTTCCACCCGCCTATCGTCTCTTCCACGAAGTCTATGCGCATGCGGGCGTAGCTGTGCTCTCGATAGATGGAGAACCGGACCTGAATTTCCAGGCCGGGAGTCCACCGTTCTGCCCTGGCATCGAAATGCGGTCCTTTCGGATCGTCGTTCACGATGAATGCGACATCTCGCTTCATGGCTGCAGCTCCACTTTCTTGCACCCGCACCTCTTCAGGAACTCGTCGACTTGACCCGGTTTCTCCGGGCGCTCGGTCCTCATCAGAGGCCATCGGCCTTCGAAGTCGTCAATGAGCGATCCGGCTGCCTGTCTGTCCACCATTCGCTCCACGACGCAGTCGCGATCCATCGGCACGCCGAAGTATTCGCGCCCGTCCGACCAGCAGCCGAGCACGCGGTCGGCCAGCCGTCGCCGCTTCGCGCGCTCCTTCGTCCGCATCGTGACGTCGATCACCTTGCCTCCGATCTCGAGCCACCCGTGCAGCACTGGAATGATCGCGCGGGCGCAATATCCCTCGACGTACGTCAGGCGACGCTCCCTGTCTCGATAGACCAGAATCGTCTGGCTGTTGTAATAACACTGCTTGATCGGGTAGATGCCGCGCTTCGTGATTTCGAGCACATAGGCCGTCTCGTCCGGCGTCAGCTCCTGCGACTCGACCGGGCGCCCCTCGCGCAGCACATACCCCTCGAACGAATCGGCCCGACCCATCTGCTCGGCCATGAAGTCCATCTGCGCCAGATGTTCCCGAAGACCGCTCATCGACTCCACTCCCGACTTTTGACCCGCGCGTCCCATTCGAGCTGTTCGATCTGGGCCTTCAGCAACCGATTCCTCAACGGCGCGAGAGTCAACTTTTCAATGATACACAGCACGGCCACGAGGCACCAGATCACGGCATCGATGCACAGCAAAACAGTTAAGGCACTCATGCGTTCAAAACCTCCTTGACCGCAGCCATCGCTTCAAACTCCCGGCGTCGAATCTCCCGATATCCCATGAACATGAGCGATTCGAACTCCTTGGCGTGTTTTGCGCAGCGGGCGCAGGTCTTCATGCTCGGAGTGCAGAAGTACCGGACCGCGATCTCGGTACATTCCCGCTCGTTCGTCTGCAGGTTCACCACCTCGCACGCGATCGGCTTCATTGATTCTGCACTTCTCCCGTGATCACGTTCTCCAGCTCTTCCTTGTCGACCCACAGCCAACCCTGGACCCACACGCCGTTCTCGGTCACGGACAATGCGGCATCGTCGTCGATCTCGATATCGTCCTCCTCGTGGGACCATCTGGACCGGGAGAAGTTTACAGCCGCCTTCGAGTCTTGCCATGGCTCCTCGGGCAGGAACCGATTCATTTCCGCGAGAAGCTGCTCGCCAAGCTCGGGCGCATGCTGCTCGCACAGCGCCACCAGCTGCTTTGCCATCTCGTCCGAGAGCTTGAACCACATCGTCATGAATCCTGCACTTCCTTGACCTGGACTGCGCGCAGCAGATGCTTCCAATCTTTGCAAAACTGCCCGACGCGTTCGCCGCATTGACCGTCGTTCGACGACATCAGCACCCAGCCTATGTCGTCCGCAAGCTTGTCCACCACGGAATGTAACGCGACATCGTTCGCTTCGCCAATCAGGGACTCCAATTCCACCTTGTTGAGCAGCCCCCAGTTCAAGCCGTCCTGATCGTTGTACAAGGTCAGTTCGCCCAACCGGATGTCGGCGACAACTCTGTCGTCGCTCCGCTCCTTGACGAGAATTCCGCGGCGCTTGGCGCGTGCGGCTCGACGCTGAGCCAGCTCTTTTTCAGCCTCTTCGAGCTGCGCGTCGGTCAGCTTGCTTGCGTCGAATTTCGCCATTCGCGTCGTCTCCACGGTCGGATACGCGTCTGCGCGCCCGAGTTGCGGTTTTCCTCAGGAGCGCATGACTGAGCGGACGTTCAGAAGTGCTTTCTTGTGGGGCTCGAGTCGCTCGAAAACCGCCAACCACTCGGGACGACCCTCGAACTTCTGCAGCGCTTTCTTGCCCCAGACTTTGCCGGACACTTCGCCGTCGGAATGGAACGCCCACTCATAATACCACGGCGGCGCCAGCGTCCCGCAGGACGTCATGAACCAGGCCAAGGACATCTGCCCGAAGTTGGTTCGGAACATCTCCGCCACGGCGGCGTCCTGCGATCGGAAATCGATCAGATGGAACAAGCCGAACATGGCGAAGCGGCGCACCCGCTCGTCTTCGTTGGCCACCCTGTCGACGCCGTGGAACTTCGGGTTGAGCTTCGAGCTGAACTCGGCAAACTCGGTCCAAAGCTGCAATTCTTCGGCGGAGTCCACCGTCTGCCGGCCAGCCATCCATCCGTCGCCGAAGTCGATCGTTCCCCGAGTCAGGCGAATGCCCTGGAGCTTCATGGCAAACGCGACCTCTTGCATCATGGACGTGCTCGTACGCATCCACAGTTCCCCCATGGCCATGCGGTGCGCATGCTCCACGATGGCGTTCATTTCTCCTCGTTGCGCTGTTTCACACACAGTTTGCATGCGACCGTGAGACCTTTCTTAGAACTGCGCACGTAACACTGATCAACTGAGATGAGGCCATGAACCCGGCAAGTTTTGTGTGTTATTGCACCAGTCTCGTCGGTGACATATCTCTTGAGAGCATCTCGTATTTTGTTTCGCGTTTCTCCACCAGCTGGCTTTCGAGTTTTGGCCGCAGCACTGATGTTTGCCCTAGCCTCTGGGCCAAGTTTGCGACCTTTCAGAGCCATGCTGATGTTTGCTCTAGCGACTGCGTTCATGACACGGCCAGCGCCAGCCGCAGAGATTTTTGCACGCGTTTCAGCAGACGGGTGATGATCCTTCATTCGTAGACTGAACGCGAGTTTCCTCTCAGGTGTCCATGCGGCACTCAATTTAGCTCGCGTCCATGCGGAAATTTTCTTGCCACGTCGCGATGCAGTCATTTTCGCCGATGTTTCTTGACTTCTAAGTTGTCTCTTGGCTGCCGCCGAAATTTTGGCCTTGACCTCTGGCCTGGAATGAATCTCTTTCGAAATTCGCGATTGCTTAGCTTTGAACTCCGAAGTGCCAACCGTGGCTTTCATCTTGGCTATAGCCTCCGGCGCATACCCCCTTGCGATGTTGCCTACTGAGATGAGTAAATTCGTTTCCCTGAATTTTGGGTCATTCCACGGATTCTTGCGAATCGGATGAGGCTTGTGCTCGCCACCTTTTGCTAGATTGAACCCTTTCAGAGGGTCCCTTGCTCTGAACAAGTCTATGTAGTAGTCTTCATACGCGTTTGCGACTTCAAGCGTCGAACACTTCTGAAGGATCAAGGGTTCAAACGCGTCTTTTCCGTATTTGCGAATTGCAGCCCAAAAATGATGACACCCCCTGCCTCGCTTAGCTTTGGCATTCAAAACATGATTGTTCCAACGTTGCATCATGGTCTTCTTAGTCAGACCAACATAGCAACGGCCGGATTCAACATGAGTATGGCAGTAAACTGTATAAACGGGTCCCATGAAGAACTCTACCAAGTAACCAATCCTCGGAAACCGCTAAATAAGTTGCACCTCCATCACAGCTATGAGGAGCTCCATTTCTTCGGCGGTCTCCGGGCGGGCATGGTGCTCGAGCAGCATGCAGACCTTCCCGAGCATGGTGGCTTCGTTTGCCGACTGTCGCCCGGAATGGACTTTCAAGAACAGCTCCGCCGCCCCGACCAGCTCCCTCACGCTCAAACGATTTTCGTGCTTGGCGATGATGTCGTGGTCCGTCGAGCGCCAGACGAACTCGTTGACGAGCTCCCTCGGAATCGGGCGAGTGTCCCGGCATAGGCGTTCATAGCTCAGCGCCAGATTGGCGAGCGTTCCCGTCACAACTCCGGCCACGGGCCACACCTGTCCGGCTCGGGGCTTGAACTTGTCGAGCGTCAGGCGCCTGTCGAGATAGAACCTCAACGCCTCGGTCGGATCGCACTTGTCGCAAGCGACGATGTGCTGCTTGACCTTCGGGTACAGATAGACGTTGTCGACCATGAATCGGCTCACGGGAGCCGTCTGGTCCTTCTTGAAGCGGCCGTTTCCTCCCCGGCCGTTTCCAGGCACGTGCATTTCGCAGTCGAACATTTTGCCTCCGTGTCTGGATACGCGCGACCGGGCGAAGGCTGCGGCGAGTTTCAAATTTCGGACACCGATTTTACAATCAGTTCGTCCATCGCCGCCTGAAGTTCATCCAAGTATATATAAGGTTTGCAGGCCCCGAACGCGCACGAGACGGTGACGCGTGTCTCGTTCCCGCCCAGTTCAAGAGCCCAGTACTCGCGGCGCTGAATGTCTGTGATGCACTCCTCGCCGTGACGCAGAACGAACCGCGTCGCGCCGACCACGATCGGAACGCCGTGGATGAATTCTTCCGACCTCTCTCGCGGAGGCTTGCGCCGAAGCCGGCTCCACATGCGGTCCCACCCCTGCACGACTTCGGCGCGCACGCAGTCCGGAATCGTGGAAGGCGTGTGGTAATACTTGCGCCTGAGCCTCCATGCTTGAACTTCAGCCATCTTGCACCTCCGACACCGCGTTCAGTTCGTCCGCAATTTGGCAAGCCTTTCTGTATGAATCGGCCCGATCGACCGCGTGTTCGCCAACAATTTGTTCGGGCGTCAAATCTTGAATCCACATAGCCCGATGCCAGCCGCTCGCGTCGCACAGCACGACCCACGGCAGGGAATGCCGCTTTTCGGTCAGCGGCGTCACCAGTCTCCGCCCTCCCGCATGATGGTGATGTCTGGGCCGTCGCCGTCGGCATGGGATACGTGGAAGACCTTTCCTTTGTCGAGAGTGGTGTGGACGGTCTCCGTATAGCCCGACTCCGGACTGACGAAGAACGGGTCTTTGCGCTTCGGGTCGAACTGCAGATCCCGCATCTTCCAGTATTCGCCGGCCCAGGCCAGGGCGTCGCTGTACTCGTCAAAACATCGGGCCTTCTCGGGCGGAGACCCTGCATCGTGGCAGCACAGCACGATCCAGCGTTTGGTTGCGGATTTCGTCATGCGTTTGTGTCCTTCCTTGCGGTGAGGCTTCACTTTTTCAACGCTGCCATGACCTTGGTGATCAAGTCCTTGGTGGTGTATGGCTTCTGCAGGAAGGGAACATCCTTCCCCAGCACGCCATGATGCTCGATGACGTCGTCAGTGTAGCCCGACATGAACACATACTTGAGGTTCGGGTGAGCTCGCAGCAGGTTGTCAACAAGCTCTTGGCCGTTCATTCCAGGCATGATCACGTCAGTCGCGACAAGTTCGATGTCGCCCGGATACTCTGCGGCAAGCTGCATCGCTTTTGCTGGAGAGACTGCCGCCAGCACAGTATAGCCATGTCGCTCGAGCATTCTTGTGGCCAGCTTCAGAATGGCTACCTCATCTTCCACAAGCAAAATTGTCTCATGGCCTCCAATGGGAGACACGCTAGACTCTCGCTTCTCCGGTTTGTCTTCCAAACACCGCGGCAAGCCTATGACGAATTCCGTCCCTTTGCCCAGCTCGCTTGAAACTCGAATGAAACCCCTGTTTTGCTTGACGGCTCCATACACCATGGAAAGCCCCAGGCCAGTGCCCTTCCCGTTCTTCTTGGTCGTGAAGAACGGTTCGAAGATATGATCCAGCACGTCTTGAGCCATGCCGCAGCCGCTGTCTCGCACCAAAATCCACAGATGCTCCCCTGTCACTCCCCCGTTGCGCAGCGCGGCGGCAGAGTCAACAACGATGCTTCCTGTCTTGATGCAGATCGTGCCGACGTCGCCAATGGCGTCTCGGGCGTTGACGCACAGGTTGGCAAGAATTTGATCGATCTGAGAGGGATCCACCAGGACGAACCCCAGATCAGCTTGCGGCCTCCATTCGAGGTTGATGTTCTCGCCGATGAGCCGCTGCAGCATATTTATCATTCCGGACACGGTTTCGTTCAGATCGATGATCTTCGGCGCAATGGTCTGCTTGCGGGCAAACGCCAGCAGCTGCCGCGTAAGCTCGGCTGATCGGGTGGCGGCGGTCCGGATCTCTTGCAGATCGGATCTCAGTTGTTCTGAAACATCTTCCTCCAGCGCCATGTCCACATGCCCGATGATCACGCTCAGCATGTTGTTGAAGTCGTGAGCCACGCCGCCTGCCAGACGGCCTACCGACTCCATCTTCTGAGCCTGCTGAAGCTGGGCCTCAAGTTCAATTCTCTCCCGCTCGGCTCGCTTGCGATCGGTGATGTCGAGGTTGGTGCCAAACATTCTCACGACTCTGCCGTCTTCATCGCGCAAGGCTTCGATCCGAATGAGAAGCAGCCTCTCTTCTCCGTTCGGCCAAATAATCCGAATCTCGTGTTCAACGAGTGAAACCGCCCCGGAGGCGATCTCAGAAGTTCCTGTTTCGACAGCTTCCCGATCTTCAGGATGCACCGACTTCAGGAATGCCTTCGAGGTAGGCTCGACCGCTCCGGGCTCGACGCCGATCATCCGGTATGCTTCGTCCGACCACGTTCCCTCGCCAGTCGCGAGGTCCACTTCCCAACTTCCGATATGAGCAAGCCTTTCCACTCTGGCGAGGGAACGTTCAAACAGTTTCATCGTCATGCCTCATGCACCGACTTCAGGAGCTTGACCCGATCGCGATATAGCGAATCGAACTTCAGCTCGTATTCGATCTCGCAGGCGTCCGTCAGCTTGCACCAGAATCGGAGCTTCTGCGCGGGCTTGCCGTTCCTGAGGATCTTCCAGGTGATGGAGTCATAGTCGTTGTCGGCCTTGAGCGCCGACTTGTTGAAGGTCCTGATAGCGCCTGCGCTTTGGCCGGACAGGCTCCGGTTCAGGTTCAAACAAAACCGCGTTCACGCCCATCCACGCCATCGCGATGATCGCCGCTCCGACAAGAATCGTCGTCATGCCGGTAGGCCCCATTTTTCGTCAGGAAGCTTCACGAAGTCCCCCTTGTTCTTTTTCTTGTTCCTCAAGAGATTGTCGAAGACGCCTCGCCCGTCCAGCTGCTTGGAGCACAAATCCCAGAAGGACTTGATGTCGAGTGGTCCGTGCGCAGCCAGAATCTCTTTCATGATGTCGCGAGTCGACTTGGCCTCGACTTTGACGACCTTGACGGGCGTGGGCCTCAGTATCTTGCTTGCGACGGGTTTGGACTCCTCTTCCTCTTCCTCTTCCTCGTCCTCTTCCTCATCTTCGACTTCGTCTTGTTCTGGAAAATCCTCCGCGGAGTACTCGCCGCCAGATCCCGTCTCCTGCTTCCACTGAAGCAACGCCGTCCCGTCGACATACAGGACCACAGTCGGCGTCATCTTCTCCAAATCCTTGGCCGTCGGCCAAAACGACTCGTCTTCCGCGGGGTCTGGACAGTCGTCCTGTCCGGAGGGCGGGATCAGTCCCTTACGTCCCCACATGACGTCGTCGAAGAAGCTTCCGTAAAACCCGGACATGTCGCCGACGAACCCGCTGTCGGTGGCGTACACGCACTTTTTCGATAGGGCTTCCACATCAGCCACATTGTGCTTCTTCAGGACCGCGGCTAGCACTCGCTCGTATGGCAGGATCGTGAACGCGCACCGATCCACGAACGCCTTCAGACCGTCTTTCACGATCTCTTCGAGCTGTTCGCGAGTGAGCTTCGCTTCGAGCACAAGGCCTTCTTCGACCCAGCCGTCTCGGCCGCTGGACTCGCAACTGAAGGAGTATTCCGGCGCCAATTCGATCTTGTTCACGGCTCAAACCTCCCCGAGTTATTCGTAATCTCGCACGGCGACGAACGAGGCGCACTTGGGTTTGCCGTCGTCCGTCAGTTCCGTGAACCGGTACGTGATCGTCGCGCCGATTGCCGGCGGGCTGTCCCGGTCCTTGGCCGTGAGGCCCGTGCCGACGTTGAACGTCTTGCCGTTCGGCATCCGGACAATCAGGCCGCCTGTCTTTCCCTTGTTCGCCTTCTTGCCGGGCTCATATCCGATGACCACGGCCTCGGCATCCTGAAAGGGCTTCATCTTGAGCAGGGTGCTGGAGCGCCGCGATTCGTAGGCCGATCCCGGCTTGCGGAACATGAGCCCCTCGGCGCCGAGAGCCGCCGCAGCCTTCAGGTGCTCCTCGGCTTCCTTGCGGGATTTGCACGCCGAGTGCGGATGCACGGACGCGAAGCCGCCGAGCGACAGGGTGCTCAGGTGAGCCAGCCGCTGCTCGAATCCTGCCGGATGGTTCGGCGCGTCGAACAGGACGAACTTGACTTGCTTCCATTCAGGTCCGGGCGTCTGGCGCTTGACGACGGAGATCGTCTTCTGGAACATCTTTCGGCCCATCCACAACTCGCCGTCGAGCGGCTGCTTGGGCAGGTCGGCGACGAAGTATGCGGGGGCGAAATAGACGTTGCCCTGCCTGGACACGAACACCTCGCCGTTCCAGTAGGCCCGAACGCCGTCGGCTTTCTCGGACTCCAGCCATCCGGTCGGATCGAAGTCATCCTCCAGGTTGTTCGCGAGCAGGACCGGCGGTCCGAACAGGTCCGCCTTCTCGTCCTGACGCAGCTTGCGGCCCTTCTTCGCCTCCTCTTCGGCGACGATAACGGCCTTCTCCTGATCCGAAAAAGGAACGAACCCTCCATAGGCATTGATTCGCTTGGACTTGTCGCGCTCGATGCCGTCTCCCTTGAGCGAGACGGGGATTTCCTGGGGCTCGACGGGGCGCGACAGGGGCTTGGTGCCCATCACTTGGGCGATGATGTCTTCGGGGCTCTCCGCTTCGGCCGTCGTGCACTGAACACACGGACAGGTCGCCGGGTCATGGCTGACGTCGCAATGATGACCTTGCTCGCAGGCACAAACAGGTGAGGTCTTCGGAATCTTCGGCGCCGGAGTAGAGGTTGCGGGAATTCCTGTACCTTGAACGACACCTTCAGCCCGCAAGTGCTTGCATGAACGTTCATCAATTTTTTTCGACTGGTTACGCCATGCGGCACATGAGCATGAGTACACCCCACCGATGAATTTCATCTGATACGGCTTCGCCGCTGAGCCTTGTACATGACGCACTTCACCATCAGTCCATGCAACCATTCGTCACCTCCGTGATCGGATACTGCACACTCCGCCGAGTCTGCGGTGTGCTTCATGTTGTAACTTTATTGGCGGAATAAAACCATGAAACCAAGCGCGATTTGTAAGAGGTGTGGCGGACTGAAAACCAAGAAAGCTGGCAAATACCTGCTTTGCAAACCGTGCACAGACGCAAGAATTTCTGCCTGGAAAGCCCCTAAAAGAAATGAGCTTCGATCTAAGAATCTAGCTTACAAAGCAAGAAATCGAACGAAGATCAATGATGTAGAAAAATGCAGGCGCGACAGAATGCGGCAGATGGTGCTCGAGCATTATGGCTTGCTTTGTTCTTGCTGTGGCGAAAACAACCAGGCCTTCCTGTGCATAGACCACATCCACGGCGACGGAAACAAACAACGCAAAGACGGCATATCCGGCACAGCCATGATGAAATGGCTGATCGATCACAACTTTCCGACCGGGTTTAGAACGCTTTGTCACAACTGCAACTTCGGCATCTGGGCATACGGCACATGCCCGCATCAAGGGGTTCCCACCAAAACGGGAGGTCCAAGATACGAGTACATGAAACGACTTCGCGCAGAAATCCGCAGGACTGTCCTGTTGCGCTACAGCCCGAGCATGAAGTGTATGTGTTGCGGCGAAGACCACTTCGAATTCTTGGCGCTAGATCACGTCGACGGCGGAGGGAAAGCGCATCAAAAAACTGCCGGACGTGGATCTCAATTTTACAAATGGATTGTTGCGAACAGCTTCCCTGATGGTTTTCAGGTGTTGTGTCACAACTGCAACTTCGGGAAGGGCTCGGGAAACTGTTGTCCGCATGAAATGCCGGAGGTTCAGAGCTCGTAGGTTCTCGCCATGGCGTCGAACCCCTCGGCCATGTCTAGCGCCTCTTCCTGCGTGTCCGTATCCGCCACGAATTCGACGGTGTTCGCGGCGAACATTTGCACCGAGTTCCATTCTTCTTTGGACATCGCGCCGTGAATCGTACTTGCGCTTGAAAACGATCCAGTTCTTCATTCGTTTCTCCATGCGCTGTTACGCGCAACTGGCGAAAATCTGCGGCGGATGTAAACGACAAGAATGAGACACGAGTGGAGATATGTCGGAGCGCACCGCACGGCTCGCAACGGATCGGTGCTGTTCGAGGTGTGCTGCAAGACGTGCGGTCTCTCCGTCGAATTCTGGTCTGGCGCGGACCCGAGCCCTGTCAGCAATCCGGAAAGGTATCCGGACTGTTCCGGATCCAAGCCTCGTTCATGACCTGTTCAATTCCTGGCACCTGTGCCAGGCATGCATGTAGGTCGAATACTTGTCTTTCGACAGCAGCAGCACGCGTTCCGGGATGTGGTATTTGCTGAGACACCACAAGGGGATCGGGAAATGCTTGCTGCCTTCTCTGGAGAAAGCGATCCCCCACTCGCCCCACTCGGGGACGTCGTCATCGTTCCACGGCCCGTCGTTCCACTCGCTGTAGTCTTCATGCACGACGGCCGGAAGCGCCTCGTCGCAATTCAAAGGAAGGCTGGCTGCCGTGCAGTCGTTGTCGAGGTTGCCCTCGGGATCTGCCGCGAGGATGACGGCGCCGCACCCTCTGCACGCGATCATGTCGATCGACTCGTAGACCGTGACGCGGG
>Ga0315284_10014934_pt1 | contig 11047 bp, 10 predicted proteins | sample YL17G09_16_MG_FD_203696 | JGI IMG/M metagenome (GOLD analysis project Ga0315284, IMG submission 203696) | Sediment microbial communities from Yellowstone Lake, YNP, Wyoming, USA - YL17G09_16 | ecosystem: Environmental > Aquatic > Freshwater > Lake > Sediment | place: USA: Wyoming | collected...
TGGCGATAGGCTCCTCGTGAAATCCGGAAATAGGCCGGGGACAATCGCCCTGTATTCTTAGCTAATAAAAAAGAAGGGGACACGTTCCGAATTCCGGAGAATTCGGAACATGTCCCCCGCTAACCTCTAGATTCCACCCCTCAGCATGTACCAGAATTTTCCGGTCAGCTCTTGGTATTTGCTCAGGATTGCCCGGGCGAAATCGCCGGAGTACTGAGTTAGGTACTCGGCCGGCTTGAAGGGTTCCTTCTCCGGCGTCTTGCTGGCAAGGATCTCCATGTACCGCTTCTCGACGATGGGAAGCTCGGCGAGACCCTTCTCCTCGAACTGGCGGATCGTGTCTTCCATCATCTTCTGCGCTTGGCCCCACCTGACCAGGGCCAGACGGTTGGCGGTGCGCATCGTCCAGGTGGCCGAGTCCGTCCGGTAGCGGTGTTGGCCGTCGATCTCGAAGCCCGCCGGGAGCTCGGTCACGCCGGCGAAGAGCGGGAAGCGGGCGCTTAAGCCGGGATTATCAGGAGCGAACCAGCAGACCGTGCCGACCGCCGGAGGCAGCCAGCCGCGGCATTGAAGGACCGTGGCATAAGCGCAGCCGTTGATGGCGATCGTCCGGGGGGCTGTGACCGTGCCGGGCTTGAGCGCGTTGGCCAGCTGGGTCAGGTCGCCTGACATCCAGGGATTGGCCAGCGGGCTCCGGATCATCTCGGGCGCCGGCTGAGGAGCGGCAGGCTGGGCCCCGGCCGCCGGCGGCGGGCCCGGCCGCCCCATCTGCCGCCGCGGGACCATCAGGTTTTTGCCCGCATCGAACTCCGTGCCGACATAGGCCTCACGATACAGCCGGAACATGTCCCGGATCGAGACCTTTTTGTCCGGTTTGATGGAGAAGGGCAGCTCGGGCAGGTCCTGGGTCAGCTTGAGCGACGGGGCGAGCGTGCTGAAGACATAGAACTCGCGGGTCGAGTAGGGCTTGCGGCTGCCGCCGTAGGCCTTCCACCACTTGAAGGGTTCGCCGCTGTCCGGCTTCCACCAGCCCATGTCCTGGGCGACCTTGAAGACGTTCTCCGAGGCCATGTAATGGTCGGGATCCTTGAGGTTGATCTCGCTGATGCGGGGGATGTTGGCCGAGATGCCGACATGGTCGTCGGGGATGCGGACCGCGGCCCAGACGCCGCCTTTCTGGAGCGGACCCTCGCCCATGAACTCGCAGTGCCAGACCTCTTTGGCGTCGGCGATGGTGATGCACTCGCCGCTGTCGCCATAACCGTACTGCTTGATGAGCTCCCCGGCGAGCTTGATCGCCTCGCGCGCCGTCTTGCAGCGCTCGAGGATGATCCGCTCGATCTCCTCGATCATGAACATGCCTTCCTGATTGTAGAGCTCGCGGCGGCCGCCGAACGTCGTCTCGCCGATGGCCAGCCCGGCTTCGTTCATGAAGGGATAGGCGGCGTTGACGAATTGGAAGGTCTCCGCGACCTGGGGGATCTCGCCGGTCTGGACCATGCCCCGGACGTCGGCGGGCGTCTCGGTGTGCATCTTACCGGAGAAGATCTTGTTCTTCGAGCCGGCGGGGAACTTGCCGTGGGGAACGACGCTGATCCAGTTGCGGTAGTTGCCGTCGCAGGTGTGGGCTGTCATGACCGAGCCGTCCTCCGAGGCGAGCCGGCCGACCTGGATGCTCGTGCAGCCGTCGGGCTCGTCCGTCCAGAGGTAAGGCCGGGTCGAAACCTTCGTGTCCGGTGTCTGCGCGGACACGGAGAACAGAGCGACGAGAACGATGAGGGCTGAAAACAGGATGAAACGCGTCGAGGCGTTCTTGCGGATGTGATGAGACATAGATAGGTCCTCCTTTAAGAAAGTCCATTATTGACGAGGTTAGCCTTCCCTGTCAACTCGCTTTCTGTCTTGCGGAATCGGGGCGATCCCTTTATATTGATGGCGATGAAGATTTTCCTTTGGATCGCCGGGGCCGGGATCGTTTTATTCCTCCTGGACAGAATCCTCCTGAAGATGGAGTCGCGGGGGTGGATCTATTACCGCAAAAAGAAGCCAAACGCCAGCAGCCTCGGAAACGCCTTCCTGGAAATTCAGAGCATCTTGGAACCGTCCAAGAAAACGCTGGTCGAAATCAAGAAGGAAGAGAAAAAGGAACAGGCTGATTCGGGCGATCCGCCCACACCCGAAAACAGAGCCCCGGCGACGGATAAAAACCCGTCCCTTACTTGATCTTCTTTAATTCCTCGAACTTGGCCTTGTACTCGGCCTCGTTCGTGGGACCGAAGAAATCCTCTTTGTTCTGCAGCTCGAACGCGCCGACGTAGCGATTCCCGGCAAAGACGGCCTGGTTCATCTTCCATGTGCTCGGGGATTGGAAGAGGAAAACGTATTGGATCAGAAATTTGTCGTAACGATAGGTCCAGACCTCGGCGGTGTTGGCCGAAACGTCCTCGTTCGTCCGGTCGTTGACGCCCATGAAATTGGCCGCTCCGCTCTGATTGTGATTCGCCCAGGTATCGTTCTGGCCGTATTCGATCTGGTCCGGTCTGCCGTTCAACAGATAGATGTGGGCCCGGTCCACGTTGAAGGGCTGTTTGGAATTCTCCCTTTTAAACGTCTGCATGCAGTATTCGACCCGCTGATCGAATTCCTTCTTGCTTTGGGGGGAACGGGCTTCCCAGAAGAGCTTCTGGAATTCGAGCTGGCCCGCCGCCGACAGCGATTTATAGATCTTCCATTCATAGTCCTGCATGATGTAGTAATGTTTGCCATACCATTCGTCCTTGGACGGGACCAGGCTGATCCCGCAACCCACGAGCATGATACAGACCAGGGCCAAAGCCCAGAACTTTCCGGTTCTCATAGTTTCCTCCTCCAAGGCTTGGGCATCCGCTTCGTTTGTCCTTGACAGATACGAATCGAGAGGCCTTCACCATCCACGGTTAACATTATATCATTGCCAGCAAATATCGGGCCAACCGGCCGCTCGGGGGGATAGGCTCGGAGGAAGGCGGGACTTTGTCTCTGATCAAGGACAGGTGTAAAGAAAATGACGAAGGATACAAATCCCCCCTCACCCCCCTTTTCTAAAGGGGGGAATGGAGGGATTATGATCTTGCCCTCTCGCCCCTCGCAAGGATACGATTATTTTCGTCGGCATATCATTTCAAAATCGATCTGAGATTCCCGGCATAGCCCGTCAGCTCGACATAGCCCTCGGCCTTGATGGGGCGGCCGCCCGAAATGCCCTCCCCGGCCACAGTCCCCTCCCAATAAACGAGGCCCGGCAGACCGGCCGCGACGAGCTCCTGATCGGCCAAAAGAGGGGTGATGACGAGATCGATCCCGGCGGCGGCGATCGCGATCCGCCAGCGGCTCGGATAATTCCCGTCGCTCTTCGGACTGCGCCAGTGGTCGGTGACGTTCATAATGAGGTCCGAGCGCGCGAGATGGCGCGTCGCGCCGTCGCGTTCCACCAGCGTTCCCGATGAGGCCGCTCCGACGGACCCATCCGCGCGGCGCATCAAATAGACCATCAGGTCCCGGCCGTCGGAGAGATGAAGACTGAACCAATCCCAGCCGACCTGGTCCTTGGCCAACATGTTCGAGCTGAACTCGTGATCGAACCAGCTCGTTCCGGCCACGGCGATCGGCGGCCCGCTCTTGGCAAGGAAGATCGTCCCCTGAGTTTCGAGATCGGTGAGCGAGGCGTAATAGGAGGCCTCTCCTTCCGCCTCCCCTTTTCGGCTGAAGCCGTTCGCGCCGTGGAGGACGACCGGCTTTCGCGGCTTGAGCTGGAGCGACAGTTCCAGCCCGTTCTTGCGGGCGCTCAGAAGGATCGCGCCCTCCCGCATCTTAGCCGACCAATCCAGGAGCCAGATGTCAATCTGTCCGGTCCGGGCCCCGGCCAGCCCGGGACCGGCGCGCGACAAAAGGTCCTCCGCCCTGAACCCGCCTCGGGACGAATCCGTGACCGTGAAGTGAGCCAGATAAAGGTCCCTCACGGACCAGGGATTCTCGGCGTTAACCGGAGCGAACTGGACACCCTGGCGAAAGAAGGTCAGCTCGTAGCCGTATTTCGCGCCGGCCGCATCCGCGAGATTCCCGGTGAAGTACCACCATTCGGTCCTGAATCCCGGATGCGACCCATGGTCCTCCGGAAATTTCCAGGCGCGCGGCTGAACGGCCCGCAGCCAGTCTCCGTTTTGGCTCAAAAGCACCGCCGCGCCGGCCAGGAAAAAGGCCGACAGCAGGCATCCCCTGAGGATGGATCGTTCGCGGCCTTTTCGCCTCTTCACGTTTCTTCCCTATTCCTCTCGGATCTGCATTTGAGGATATGTCCGCCACGCCTTGAAGATGGGATAAAGGGACCCCCCAAGGCCGGCCAGCAGGGCCGTCGCCGCCGCCAGGAGAAAGGGCGCTCCCATCGGATAAAAGAAGACCGTCCAGTTGAAGCTTCGCAGATTGATCACTTTGATCAGGATCGCGGCCATCGCCGTCCCGACCCCGAGACTCATGAGGAAGCTCAGCAGCCCCATCGCCACACCTTCCATCAAGGTGATCCCCGCCACCTGGAGGGTGGAAAATCCAAGGGCCCGGTAAATGCCGAACTCGCGCTGGCGTTCGATAAACAGGGTTAGGATGGCTCCGGCGATCCCGAAGAAAGCGACGATGATGGCCAGGATACGCATGGACGTGGTGACGGCGAATGTGGAATCGAAGACCTTGAGGGCGTTGGCGTGGAGCTCGTCCCGGGTGAAGACCGGCAGGTCATATTCTCCCGCCCGCCGCCCGACCTCGGCCAGGATCTCCGCCCGCTGCGGATCGCGCGGATCGACGAAAATCCCAAGGCTCGTGATCGTCGGGTCCTCAAAGAGGCGGAGATAATGGGCGCGGTCCATCATGAGGATGCCATGCTCGCTCGTGTAATCGTAAAAGACCGCGGCCACACGGAGCTTGGCCGGTCCATGGACGGCGTCGAGCGTCACCGTGTCTCCCGCTCTCACCGCGAAGCGCCGGGCGAAGCTCTCGGAGATGATGACCTCACCGGCCTTGACCCGGTCCCAGTTCTCTCGGCCGCCCTTGAGAAAGGCGAAGTTCGCGAATCTCTGAAGCACTCCCGCGTCGACGGCCGAAATATAGGCCGATGTCCCCCGGAACGAGGTGAGGGTGTTCCGATAAGGATCGACCCCTTCGATCCCTTTCATCGCCCGCAATTCATCATAGAGAGAGACCGGAACGTCGAGTTCGTCCATGGAGGAGATATAGAGGTCGCCGCTGATCTGGTTGTCCAGCCATCGTTCCACGGACCGGCGGAAGCTGCCGATCATGGTGCTCAAACCGATCGACATGGACAGGGCGACCATGAACGCGGCCACCGCTACGGCCGTCCGGCCTAAGTTGAGATGGATGTTTCCCGCGGCCACCTTCCCCGGGAGACCTCCCAGCCGGGCCAGCGTCCGTTTTAACGCCGGACTGACAAGGATCAAAGCCAATCCCGTCAAGAGGCTCGCCCCGATCAAAAAACCGAACGCTCCGGCGAAACCCGCGTAGACCTGGGTCGAGGACAGAAACAAGACGAGAAGGCTCAGAAGGATCAGCCCCGCGCCGATCGCGGCCAACTTCCGGGCGTTGGCGCCGCTCCTCCGGTCCGCCGTCCTGCCGCTCAGGGCCCGCGCAGGATCGGTCCGAACGAGCTCGAGGAGAGGCCAAAGGCTCCCCAAAAGACTGGCGATCCCGCCCAGCAGGGTGCCGGCGACGACGATCCATAACGACCAGGAGGGCGGCGCAGGCTGGAGGAAAAAGTAGAGGTTGCTGATCGTGCCGCCGACCTTGCCGGCGAGGAAGCGGCTGAGAAAATAGCCGAGGACGCCGCCGGCCATGCCGCCGAAGAAGCCCAGCAGGAGGATCTCGGTCAGGAACGCGCCGACGATCTCGGAGCGATGGGCCCCCAGGCTGCGCAGGATTCCCGCGTCCTTCTTCCGGCTGACCACGGCGAACATGGCCGTGTTGTAGATGAGAAAGATCCCGACGAAGAGGGCCAGCAGGGAGAGGGCTTCGAGGTTCAGGCGGAAGGCCCGGAGCATATGGGCCAGGGTCTCGCGCCGCTTGAGGCCCGTTTGGACGTGATACCCCTTCTCCCAGCGCGAGAGGAAGCCCGGCCCATCGTTCAGGATCAGGTCGACGCGGTCGATCCGGCCGTCCAACCCGAAGAGCCGCTGGGCGTGGCCGATGTCCATCAGGAGGAGGGGCTCGCCCGATGGATTGGGAAAGACGCCGACCACCTCGAAGTCGCCTTTGACCGTATGGATGGCGGCGCCCGCCGATACGCCGAGTCGCTTGGCCAATTGCTCTTCCGCGAGGACCGCGTTGTTTTTTGTGAGGAAAGTGAGCCTGCTGCTCAAGTTCTCCTCTGCGTTATCCGTCGTCATCGCGTAAGCCAGCCCAGGTCTCAGGTTTTTATCGAGAAAAGGATCGATGCCCAGAATCCTGGCCGTTTCTCCGGTGGACAAACGAAGGCTCCGTTCGATGACCGGCGAAAAAGCCTCGACGGCCGGGTCGCCCATAAGCCGGACCAGCATGCCATCATCCATCGGTCCGGCGGGTCGCTCGATGGAGTGAGTGGATTTGCCTTTGAGGAATTCGATCGCTTTGGAAAAGCCGGTCAACGCGGACCGGGCGGAGAGGACGATGCCGACCGTCGCGGCCACGCCGCAGGCGATGCCCAAGAACTGGAGGACGGTCAGGCCGCGCCGGAGGAACGTGTAGCGCAGGAACGAGCGGGTGACCGTGTTCAAGGCTCGATGTCCACGGCCGGCGCTTCCTCGACGATCTCCCCGTCGACGATCCGGACGATGCGGTCGCAGCAGCGCCGGGTCGAGGCCGCGTGGGAGGCCATGATCATCGTGGTCGAGGACCGGCGGCACTGCTCGACCAACAGGTCGAGCACCTGCCTGCCGGTCTGCGTGTCGAGGTTGCCCGTCGGCTCGTCGGCCAGGATGAGAAGAGGCTGTTTGACGATGGCCCTGGCGATAGCGACGCGCTGCTGCTCGCCGCCGGACAGTTCGTGCGGGAAGCGGTGGTCCCTGCCCTCCAGGCCGACATCGCGGAGTGCCTGAACGGCCAGTTGAGGGTCGGGATGACCGGCCAACTCAAGGGATAGGAAAACGTTTTCGAAGGCGGTCAAAGTCGGGAGGAGATTGAAGAACTGAAAAATGAAGCCGAGGCGCAGGCGCCGCCACTGCGTTCTCCCCCTTTCGCCCATGGCCTCAAGATCCCGGCCGTCCACTTCGATCCGGCCCTTGGTCGGGCGGTCGATGCCGGCCAGGAGGTTCAAAAGGGTCGTTTTGCCCGAGCCGCTTTTCCCGAGAAGGGCTATGATTTCGCCGGAGCGCACCTCGAGGCAGGCCCCGCGCAGGGCGGCCGTTCCTTTATCGCCATCCGCGGGATACTCTTTCCAAAGGTCGATGACGCGAATGATCGGGTCCATGAAAAACATCCTTAGGCTATTCCGCCGGTCAGAGGGCAGGTCATCCGGCAAACCAAAAACGGGCGGGCTCTCAACCGATCATGGATCCGCGGCGACGATCACGGATCATCCGTAGATTCCGCCGGTCTCCTTAAGCAACTTGACCTTGAGCAGCCTGAGAACATCCTGTCGTCGGATCTCAAGGGCTTCGAGACGACGGGACAGCCTCGCCGCCCTTCTTTTGAGCCTTCGAAATCTTTGGGGAGACAGATCCCGCCAATTCAGCTTCTCCGTGACGATTCTAGATCTAAGCGTTCTTCTGGAATATCTTCTCTCGATCCATCTCCCGATCTCATACAACATCTCAGGGCTCAGAGCGTTTTTTGCCATGGTGACCCTCCTCACCGCGCCGATTTTCACTATTTATATATAGGGTCACGCCGATTTTTTGTCAAGCCGACGTTCAGCTGAGTAGAACAGTTTCGGGGACATGATTCCCTGTCCCCGTTGGAGACAATGAAATGATCAGTTTAATGCGGTTTAAGAAGACGGGGACAGGGTATCGTGTCCCTCTTGTCTTGGAAACTGTTCGACGGTCAGGACGTTCAGAGCTTGATGACGAAGCCCGCTCGCAGACTGAACCCGCTGAAATCGATCTTGGCCTCCCGAACAAATAGGAAGCCCGTTCCCCCAGGAGCACCGATCAAAAGGTCGATATAGTTGAACTTGTCGAGGAAAGATGCCGTAGCTCCCCAGTAGTAGAGTTTTCCCTTCCAGCCTCCCAAGCCGACCATCGTGACATCGCCTTCGAATCCCGACAGCGAAGCATATCGGCCGGCGGCTTCGATGAGGAGACAGAATTTAGGGAAAAGCTCCCACTCCAAGCCCAGGCCGCCGTGATAGCCGATGCCCTTGGCGCTGGAGTCGATGATGTAGTCGATACTCGAGTGAGATTCCAAGCGCGCGCTCGCAGAATAATAACCCGCGCCGGCATGAAGGCTGACCCTGACCCGGTTCCCCAAGGGCAGGAAATAGAACAAGCTCAATTTGGCCGGAATGGCGGAGGGTATTCCGACGAACCTCATGGTGAAACTCGAAGCCGTCGACTGGAAAGCCAGGGTCGACGACTTCGTCGCCATGAGATATTCCGCTCCCAGTCCGATCCCGAAGCGCGTCGTCAGGTGAAAGATGATGTCGCCGCCGGCATCGAAACCGAGATGAACGGGAGCGAAGGAACCGGTCTGCTGCGGATAACCGTATGTTCCATAATAGGCTTTATAATAGTCCGCCCAGCCTTTCATGCCGCTGTTGATATCCCCTCCCTGGAGATACGTCCCGCCTCCATAGAGGCGAATCGTCAAGACGGAGGCATCCAGCGCCTTTGGCAGGAATACAAACAAGAGCAAAAGCGGAACGAACGACCTAATTTTTTTGTTCATAATTTCTCCTTGAGGAACGACAAATCCAACAAGAGACTGTCGGCAGCGGGAGTTCCTTCCTAGCCGCAAAGATCCCTCCAATTTTCACTTCACAGGTGGTACAATGAGCGGGGGCAGGGCACAGCCGATTGCATCCCGACTGGCGATCCAGGCTGCAAGTCCGATGGAACCGGCAAGAGGCGGAAATCGACGCCCTTCGCTATCCCGATCCCCACTCCCCGGGGGGCGGTTTTTCCCATAATTTTAAATATTTTCTTTAAATCCCGCTTGTCTTCGTCGGAATAGAAATATCCCTCTTTTTCGACCTTCTCGATTCCTGCCATCCCTTCGGCAAGCCTTGGCTCAACGGCTATGGCCTGAAGGATAGAGCTTTTTGTCTGTTTGAGATTGCCGAGATTGAAATAGGCGATGGCGATTCCGAGCATAGCGTCGAAGTTCTTGCCGTCCAGCGAAATGCATTTTTTGAAATTCGCCGCGGCGTTTTTATAATCTTTTTTCCCGAGATACATGTAGCCGAGATCGTCATAAGTCGAGGCATTTTCGGGATTCAAGGATTTTGTTTTCAAGAAATCGGAGATAGCCTCGTCGTACTTTTTCAATTTCCCATAAACTTGGCCGCGGCTGCTGTAATAATACCCATCGTCCGGGTTGATGGAAATCGCCTTCGTGAAGTCGGAGATCGCTTCGCCGTATTTCTTCGATGCATCATAAGCCATTCCGCGTCCGGAATAGGCAATGGCATATTTGGGGCTCATGAGCAGCGCCGTGGAGAAATCAGAGATGGCCTTTTTGTAATTGTGCATTCGGGTCAGAGTGTTCCCGCGGTTGTAATAGGGCACGGCGTTATCCGGGCTTATGGCAATCGCCGAGTCATAATCGGAAATCGCATCTTCATACTTTCCTAAAATGTCAAAGGCGTTTCCGCGATTGATATAGGAATTGGCATCATTCCCGTTCAAGGAAACGGCCTTGGTGTAATCGGAGATGGCCTGGTCGTATTTTTTCAAAGCCGCATAGCAGAGCCCACGGTTGCTGTAGGCATCCGAGTCTTTTGGGTTTAAGGAGATAGCCTTGGTGTAATCGGAGATGGCCTGGTCGTATTTTTTCAAAGCCGCATAGCAGAGCCCACGGTTGCTGTAGGCATCCGAGTCTTTTGGGTTTAAGGAGATGGCCTTGGTGTAATCGGAGATGGCCTGATCGTATTTTTGAGTTATCCGGTATCCGTATCCGCGGTTGAAAAACGCGTCCGCGTTAGCAGGTTCGAGGAGAATGACATAGGATAAATCGGAGATGGCCTGGTCGTATTTATTCAAAGCCGCATAGCAGAGCCCGCGGTTGCTGTAGGCATTGACATAGGAGGGGTTCAAGGAAATCGACCGATTGAAATCGGCAATGGCGTTCGAAAAATTATTCAAATATTTGTATGAGGTTCCGCGATTGTAATAGGCGAGAGCGAAATTCGGGTCCAAGGCGATCGCCTTGGTGAAAGACTCGATGGCTCCGACGTAATTTTGTTGATTGAATTGAGCATTTCCATTGTTCAGATAATCCTCGGCGGTCTGTCCCAAAGAAGAAAGCGATGCCATAACCAAAAGAAGGAAAACAAAAATCGGTTTTTTCATTGGAATTCTCCCTGGGAGGGTCTCGACGGCCGGCCTGGATCTCCGTATTCCGAGGTCCGCCGAATTTCCGCTTGGGGAATCAAATGCACTCCCTCGATCATGCCCAAACTATAGTGGAAGCCGCGCGACGATGTCAAACCCCTTAAACGGCCGCTCGAACGGCCGTTTCCTTCGACGGCGTTCATTTCGAGTTCGATGCTTGACGTCAGCGAAAGCGGTCCAGCGTGTCCGAGAAGAACCCGCCCTCGACCGTGATCACAAGCGTCTGTGCGTCGGTACGGCGCACCTGGTTCAAAGTTGGAAATGGTAAGCTGAAATCCTAGGGTCATGGTAAATAGAAATGCTAGGGTCGCGGTAAACAGAAATCCCATAGGCAGGGTAAATGGAATTCCCATTGTCTGAGAACTCCTGTAAGGTAGGAAGAAACTTTACAGGAGGCGGAATGATCAACAAAGCGATGTTCAAGCAGGTTCAGGCATTTAAACGGCAGGGATTTTCCCAGGGCGCGATCGTCAAAGCCCTGG
>Ga0315284_10014935_pt1 | contig 11047 bp, 5 predicted proteins | sample YL17G09_16_MG_FD_203696 | JGI IMG/M metagenome (GOLD analysis project Ga0315284, IMG submission 203696) | Sediment microbial communities from Yellowstone Lake, YNP, Wyoming, USA - YL17G09_16 | ecosystem: Environmental > Aquatic > Freshwater > Lake > Sediment | place: USA: Wyoming | collected...
TGCCTGCAGAGCCTTGGCGCTCATCGAAGAGGCCCGAGCCGAGGAAGTCGACCAACTTCTTCTCTCGACCGTCAGGATGCTCTCGAAGATGTGTCGCCTATAAGAACGTCTAGCCTCGATTTCCACGGTACTGGAAATGGCTAACGCCCCGGGATCAGCTGCTCAGGGAAGCACTGGTAGAGCCGTTGTCGCGCCGATTGCCGTTAGTAATATCAAGTACTGATCATTGCGATATACGGATACTATATGGTTTTGGTACTTCTGCGGCCACCAGGCAATTCCTTTCCTGCATGACCCAAGAAAACGCTATTAACTTGCTGTGCTGCATATTGGGGCTCCCACTAAAAAGACCACAATATGTTTGACATTCCATATGCGATATAGGAATATACGTATGTGACGATCACTCCTCGCAATGAGATAACGCAGTCCCCCGAGGTGCGCTTTTTTGCGGAGCTCGAAAAGCCCCTGCATCGGCAGTACGAAGCGCTTCGGGCCTTTTTCCTCGGCGGCCAACCGTCCCATGAAGTCGCCCGGCGCTTCGGGTACACACCAGGCAGTTTTCGCGTCCTTTGCCACGAGTTCCGGCACGATCCCGAAAAACGAAATTCGTTTTTTCAGGATGTCAAGCACGGCCCTCAGAACGCTCCTGTGCGTGACCGTGTGAGAGATCTGACTATCGCCATGCGGAAGAAAAATCTCTCTGTATACGACCTCCAGCGTGAACTCGCAGCTGCCGGGCATAGCATCAGCATTAATGCCTTGTCGGTTCTCCTGCGCGAGGAGGGGTTCGAACGTCTTCCGCGACGCCGGGATGACGAACGACCGGCGACAGTGAAAGCGGAAGCCGCCGCGATAGCCAACATAAACGACCTGGACCTGTCCCCGCGATCCTTTCGTACACGGGTAGGTGGTCTTTTTTTCTTTGTGCCGCTGATGGCGGGTATTGACCTCAGTAGAGTCCTGAGCAAGGTTGATCTGCCCGGTTCCGGCATGATTCCTGCTGCGCAGGCGGTGCGCACGCTTCTGGCCATGAAACTGATCGGCAAAGAGCGGAAAAGCCACGTAATGGATTTGGTTTTCGATGAGGGAATCGCATTGTTTGCCGGCCTCAACGTGGTCCCCAAGCGCTCTTACCTTGCGGCTTACAGTTCGCGTGTAGACCATCGCACCAACGTCGCCCTGATGGGAGCCTGGTTTGACGAGGTACAACGGCTGGGCCTCAAGCGGGGTTCGTCGATTGATCTCGACTTTCACGCCGTTCCCGCGAACACCGAGGAAGAGCCCCTGGAGAAGCATTACGTTTCCAGCCGAAGCCGCAGTCAAAAAGGTATTCTTGTCTTCCTTGCCCGTGATGCAACCGAACGCGTCCTCTGCTACTCCAATGCGGGAGTCACCAAGGCTGAGCAGGCCAGCGAGATTCTCCGCTTTGTTGACTTTTGGCAGAAGCACACTGGCGAACTCCCTGCAGAACTTGTCTTCGATTCGCAACTAACCACTTATCAGCATTTGAACGAACTTAACCGCAAAGGGATCCTGTTCATGACGCTGCGGCGGCGATCCAGGAAAATGCTGGGTGAGATCTTCAGCCGGCCGGTTTCGGCATGGCGGCGGATCACGCTGAACTCGCTTACGCGAGCCTTCCGTACTCCGAGAGTGCTCGATGAGAAGGTTCGGCTCAAAGGTTACGACGGCGACCTACGCCAGGTGACGGTCACGGATCTCGGACACGAGGATCCCACGATCATTCTCACCAACAACTTTTCAATCAAATGTCCCACGCTGGTGACACGCTATGCGCACAGGATGCTAATTGAAAACGGCATTTCTGATGCCATTCAGTTTTTTCACCTGGACGCACTATCCTCAATGGTCGGATTGAAAATCGACTTCGATCTACAGATCACGCTGATGGCAGCCTCCCTATACCGTCTCATGGCCGGGAGAATCGGCAGGGAATATGAACGATCACAGGCGAAGAAGATCTTCCGGAACATGCTGGATGTGTCAGCGAACGTAGTCATAACCGAGGATGAGGTGATCGTCACGCTCGATAAGCGCGCTCATAATCCATATCTTGTTGCATCAGGGCTTGCCGATGCCCCCACCCCTATGCCATGGTACGGCAACAAACGGTTGCTCCTCCGTTTTGCTTAAGGCTCGCCCCAGGAGCGTTAGTCATTTCCAGTACCGTGGAAATCGAGGCTAGGCCCACGTCTACGTCCAGGTCCAGGTCCAGGTCCACGTGGGGGAAATCGTTAGGTTGACGCTTATAGGGCTGGTCTGTGACCCTCAGTCTTAAGTGTGGGATACGGCTAGCCGTCAGGCCGGGATCAGGATGGCTCAGAATAGAGCGCCGAAGGTGCGGCACAAGACTGCTGTGCCGGTCCTTCGGACCTCATTTCGTTATCTCCCTTAACCACGCCCTTACGGGCGCGGCTATTTACTGCCGGCGCTTCGCGCCTCCTTGCTTGGCGTCTCATGGCAAGAATTCCTTGCCTTCCGGCAATGGATTTGAGGATACGCCATACAAATGAAGTGATTTTGGGGTCGGCGACTGGCTACCGACTTGAAGGAGGTCTCGGATGCGGATAACACAATGGACAAGGGGGGCGACCGGGTCGAAATGACGATCCCGTTGCGCTTCCGCCGCGTGTCGATCGATCGACAGCACCCGAACCGGGTGGCCATCGTGCGTGGCCCGGTCGTCTATGCGCAGCAGATCGTGCACAAGCACTTGGTGAGCATCCCGAAGGATGACGAGGCACTCAACCGCTGGATGCTGGCGAGCAACGACCCGACGGTTTTCCGCTACGAAGGGCAGGAGCAGTCCTCGGAGCGCGATGATTTCATGCCATTCTACAAGTTCACCGAAATGGCGTCTTATCGAATGTACTTCGATCCCGCGCTGCGCAACGTTCTGTGGTAATGCAAAGGGTATCGCATCTGCAAAATCTGATAATTTGTTGATTCCTGCAGATGCGACACCCGGTCAAATTCAGTTGCCCGGCTCCCAAACCTCTCCTTAGTTTCCTCCCGGGCCCCTCCCCGGGGCAATCGGCGGTTCCAGGCGATTCCAGTCGGGTGGTTGTACGCCCAGAAGGTTGTGGACGAAGTAGTCCTGCAGGTAATGCTGATTACTCAGTACGCCAACTCCGTGGCCCTGGCCGGGGATGAATAGCATATCGAAATGCCTGTTGGCATTGACCAACGCGTTCACCACCTGCAGCGTGGAGGCCGGATCTACGTTGGTATCCATCTCGCCGACAATCAGCAGTACCTTGCCCACCAGCTTCGACGCATTCTCCACGTTGGACGATGCAGCATACTCCGGCCCGATCGGCCAGCCCATCCACTGTTCGTTCCACCACATTTTGTCCATGCGGTTGTCGTGACAGCCGCTGTTGGAGACTGCTACTTTATAAAACTCCGGATGGAACAACATGGCGCCCATAGCATTCTGCCCACCTGCCGAATTGCCATAGATGCCGACGCGCGAGATGTCATACCAGGGGTATTTAGCAGCTACGGCCTTATGCCACAAGATGCGGTCCGGGAAGCCCGCATCGCCCAGGTTCTTCCAAGCGACATCGTGGAAAGCCTTCGAACGGTTGTTGGTCCCCATGCCGTCGATCTGCACCCAGATGAATCCCAGTTCCGCCAACGCCTGCGCGTTGTCGCTCCAGATCTTGCGAACGAATGATCCCTGCGGTCCCGCATAGATGCTTTCGATGACCGGATACTTTTTCGCGGGATCGAAATTCGTGGGTTTCATAATGACACCCCAGATATCGGTCTTCCCGTCGCGCCCCTTTGCCACAAAGACTTCAGGCATCTTGAAGCCCGCGGCCACCAGCGCCGAAGCGTCCCCCTTCTCCAGCTCCATGATCACCTTCTGGTCTTCGGTGCTGCGCAGCTGCGAGACCGGCGGCAGATCCACACGCGACCAGGTATCCACGTAGTATTTGTTGTCAGGCGAAAACCTCACCGAGTGGTTCCCATCAGCCTCGGTAAATCTAGTCAGGCCTTTGCCATCGAAATTGATCCGGTAGAAATGAGTGAAATAGGGATCCTGGCCCGGATTCATGCCGCCTGCTTGGAACCAGATCTGCCGTTTCACTTCATCCACGCGATCGACATTGCGTACCACCCAGTTACCTTTGGTAATCTGGTTCTTCACCTGGCCGGTGTCGCCGTCGTAAAGGTACAGATGCTCCCAGCCGTTACGTTCCGAAGCCCAGACGATTTCCTTGCTGTCGTTCAGATCGTGGCGGACTCTCTTGCCCGTGTCGCTGAGGACTCCATTCAAGTCGCGATAGTCGATGAACGCGGAGCTCACTTCCTCGATCAAGGTGCGCGCCTTGCCGGTCTGCGCATTTACTTCGATCACGCGGTACACCTGGTGGCCGCGCTGGTTGTATTCGAAAGTAAAGGCGCGGTTGTCTTTCCACCATACCGGGCGCGTCATTTGGTAGGGATTTGGAAAGAGGACCTGATCGATCGCGATTCCCTTCCTGGCAGCCACATCGAAGAGGCTCGGATAGTCGAAATCGCGCGCATCGCCAGGCTTATCATAGGAGAGAGAGCTGTATATCGGTTGAAGCTGGGTCGTGGGTGAAGATCGAATGTAGTGAATCTGGCGGTCATCGCCCGGGCGTCTGCGGTATGCCACTAACTTCTTGGAATCGGGCGACCAGACAATGGTATCGAAGATATAGCGCTGTTGTTCCGAACCATCCGTGCTCAATGGAGTAAGCTGCTGTAGGTCGTCAGAGCCCCACGGCAGCAAGTACACATTGTTGTTCCGGATGATGGCATCCCACCTGCTGTCGAAGGAGGCACACCTCTGGAATTCGCCAGGTGCCTGGCCGGCACCGCCGCGGCCGGTGCCACCACCCTGGTCTTGCGTCGACGCCTGGGTCTGGGGACGGGGGCCACACCTGCCTTGACCCAGGCCGAAGCCTCCACCCTGACCGCCAAACTGTGGAGCAGGGGTTAAATAGGCGAGGTTGTCCGCCGGGTCGTCACCTGCTTCCGCAGCAGCGGCAAACAAGTCGTCATCCGAAGCCAGAGAATCGTCTGCGGGTGCTCCGCCGCGGCCGCCACGGCCGCCCGTCGCGGCGGGCATGGCTGCGCCCTTGGTGCACTTGTAATCGGTCAAAGCGCACGTGTAATGGAAGTCCCCGGAGATGCCGAACTCGATGGATTTCTCGCCATCTACGAAAGACAGCGTGCCCGGTGCCCCGCCACCTCCGAATCCACGAGCGCCACCGCCACCCCGGCCTCCTCCTGCAGCTGCTCCCGTAAACGGCAGCGTCAGCGCCGTGTACTTTCGGCCGGACGCGGCATTGACAGCTGCTGCAAGTTTCTCGTGGTCGAAGGCCGGCTTTTTGGTCGCCGCCTCCGCATCCACCAGCCAAAATTCCATGCCGCCCTTTACCGACTTTGAATACCAGAAATGTTCGGTGCCAGCGATCCAGTTCGCGGCTCCCGGGACATTGACTACCAGATTCTGAAACCTCTCTCCAAGGCCTTGTGCCCGCCGATAGTCGGCCAGGGTTCCCTGCGCCTGAGCTGCAACAGGCAGGAGCGCAACCAGGCTTAAGATGGCCGTCATCAGACAAAGGGCGTAAATCGATCGATTCGCAAATCTCATACTTCCTCCCGCATTGCCAATAAGGGTGATCGACGGCCGGGAACTGCCGGCCATTTGTTTAAAAATCGCTCTCCTCAAGTGAACCTCCGCCCGAGGAGCGGGTGGCTTTAAAAAGCCTCCCGCGGAGAAGCCTCAGGTTCATCAGGGCCCCGGAGGGGCCGGAAGATAGTAGCCCCGGGCGAGCCGCGCAGCGGTGCTGCCCGGGGTCAGGCCCACCACGATTCGGAGCCCCGGCAGGGGCAAAAGAACGGGCGCATTTCTGCGAACTAATTCGGGGCCTATCTTTCGCCCCTGCCGGGGCTCATTCCCGTATCTCACTTACCGGGGGCAGCGCCGCTGTGCGGCTCGCCCCCGGCTACTATCTCGCGCCCCTTCGGGGCGCCGGACGGGGCCTGGAATGTCGATGCTAACGGGGCGCCGGCCGGCACCCACTTCATCCTTCCTCATCATAGTTCTGAGTTCACCCCCGACGCAGGCATTGGCGGCTTCGGGCGGTTACGTCTCGCTTTTGTATCCCAAGAGCGTCGTCAGGAGCAAGGATAATAAGAAATGATTATTAAAGAAACGTGGGATCTTTCTCCTGCCGGAGAGCTCATCTGCTGTATCATAGGGCTCATTTCCCGATTTTCGTACGGCGGTAAGGAGGCTGGGTTGTCATGAAAAGGATCTTTTTCGGATTCCTATGGATCGCAGGCATATTGCTTTTGCTTTCGGCTTGTACGCAAACACCGGCACGCAAGGGCGATTACGCCGTCTTCCCTGTATCTTACAGGGACGTACAGGTCACGGACGCATTCTGGACGCCTCGGATGGAAAACAACCGCAACGTCTCGATCCCCGGCCTGCTGGAGCGCTTCGACAAAGCGGGTCGCAATCCGGAGCTACGCCTCCTCGAAGCGGCCTGCTACGTCCTGGCCAAACAACCGGATCCCGCGCTCAGGAGCCGCATCGACGGTTATCTCGACAAAGCCATCGAGCGCATTCGCGGCCGGAAGCAGATCTGGTCGAGCGAGGGCGACGGTGATTTCTTTGCGGCAGGCAACTTCCTGGAACTGGGCGTGGCTCACTACGAGGCAACCGGAAGCCGCAAGATGCTCGACGTGGCTATCGAGATTGCGGATGACCTCGATTCTGTCTTCGGCCCTGACAAGCGGCACGACATCTCAAATCACGAGGGGATCAAAATCGGTTTGCTGCGCCTCTATCGCTGCACCGGCAACGACCGGTACCTCCGGCTGGCCAAGTTTTTCCTCGACACGCGCGGCAATCCGACGGCGCGTTCGATCATGTATGGGCCCTATGCCCAGGACCACGCCCCGGTTAAATCCCAGACCCGGGCGATCGGCCACGCCGTGCGCGCAACCTATCTCTACACTCCGCTCACCGACATCGCCGCGCTTACGGCTGACACGGAATACGCTCAGGCGGACGAGCGCATCTGGGAGGATGCCGTATCCAAGCGGACCTACCTGACAGGCGGCATCGGAAGTTATCGGGATGAAGAGGATTACGGCGACGACCTCGATCTTCCCAATCTTGCTGCCTGGAACGAAATCTGCGCCGCATACGGAAACACTTTTTGGAACCAGAAGCTCTTCCTGTTGCAGCAGGATGCAAAGTACATCGATGTCATGGAACGTACGCTCTACAATGCCTTCCTTGCAGGCGTATCGATCGGTGGAGACACCTATCTCTACCAGGCGCCATTGAAGGCTTATGGCTCTTTCGCCAGGCAGGCATGGTTCGGGCCGAATTGCTGTCCTCCCAACCTCGCGCGTCTTTTGCCGCAGCTGGGCGGCCTGGTGTATGCCCAGGGCGAACAGAGCCTGTACGTGAACCTCTTCGTCGGCAGCAAGGCCGAAGTCCGGCTGAAAGATACTTCACTCACAATCGCACAGCAGACAAGGTATCCATGGGACGGCGCAGTCACTATTACCGTCCAGCTTCAGAAGCCGCAGAGCTTCGCGCTTTTCGTGCGCATTCCCGGCTGGGCACGCAATCAGCCGATGCCGGGTTCGCTCTATAGCTACTTGCCGGCCCCCGAGCAGCCGGTATCGCTGTCCATCAACGGCAGCGCAACTACCTATGCGCTTGAAAAAGGGTATGCCCGGATCGAAAGAGAATGGAAATCAGGCGATACGGTCCAACTCAACATTCCGATGCCTGTGCGGAGAGTACTGGCGGCGGAACAGGTGGCGGATGATCGTGGCATGGTTGCGCTCGAACGCGGCCCGCTCGTGTTTTGTGCCGAACAGGTTGACAATCCGGGCGGCGTATTCAACCTCATGCTTCCTGAAAAGGCTGATCTTCAGTTTGCTTACAAACCCGACCTCTTGGGGGGGATCGGCGAAATTGCCGGGAAGGCCATCGCTGTGAGCCGCGGTCCGGACCGAACAGCCTTGGTGCTGCGGGAAGTAAACTTCAAGGCAATCCCCTATTACGCATTCAGCAACCGCGGCCCGGGCGAAATGTCCGTGTGGCTGGCGCGCGAAACCGGGAAAGCCAGCATCGCGCCGCAGCCCACGATTGCCTCCACCAGCCGAGCCACATCCTCGTGTGGCAACGGCACGGTGGCCGAAAACTATCCCGGCCATAAGCCGCCGACCATCGAGCACAGGTTCTACCCTATCTCCCAGGATGGAAGCGGCGACATCGGCGCAATCTACGATCAGATTGATCCGGTGAATTCTGAGGATGGGTCGTCGCAATTTTTACGGCTGCATCCGCAATCCGACGACCAGGCCTGGGTTCAGTACGATTTTGTAAGGCCCGCCCAGGTCTCGTCAGTCGACATCTACTGGAAGGACGACAAGCAGTATTGCGTGCCGCCCGCCGGCTGGCGCTTGTTATATAAGGAAGGCAATGACTGGAAAGCCGTGGCAACGCGTGACTCATACGCCGTTGCAAAGGACCAGTACAACAGGGTTTCCTTTCAGCCGGTCACGACTTCCGCGCTGCGCATCGAAATCGGGCTGCAGGCGAAAGTCTACAGGAAAGGGACGCTGGGCCCACCAGACGGCAATTACCTGACTCAGGATTTGACCTGGTACGAGGGCGGCGTCATCGAGTGGCGCGTAAATCCGCCGGCACGGCGGCGCTGAGGATATCGGCGCAGGCCCATGAAGATGGGGCGACAAGCTTAATAATTTTGTATTTCTTGAAGAATATTAACTAATTCTGCGCTATGATCCGCATACCCGAGCGGGGTAGTGTTTAGGCCGGAGCGCGGGAGCCGGCGGCTGCTGCTGCGTGAACGCTATCGAACGAACGACTGCCGAGAGACAAACCTATGAATATTTTGTCCCCCACAATCCTTCTTGCGTTTCAGGTTGGGCCCATGAAGTCGCACATTACTGCGATCGACTGGGCGATGATTGCACTTTATTTCAGCATATTGCTTTGTGTCGCATGGTGGGTTGTCCGCAAGAGCAAGGACACCGCCGCCGATTACTTTCTCGCCGGCCGCAACCTCGGCTGGTGGGTGATCGGCGCCTCCATTTTCGCTTCCAATATCGGATCCGAGCACATCGTAGGCCTGGCAGGCTCAGGAGCCGTCGACGGCGTGGCCATGGCCCATTACGAGCTGCACGCCTGGTGCCTGCTGGTGCTCGCGTGGGTATTTGTGCCTTTCTATGCGCGCGCGCTCGTGTTCACCATGCCGGAGTTCCTCGAGAGACGATTCTCCACGGGTTCCCGGTACGTGCTTTCGATCGTATCGCTTATCACCTTCGTCGTATCGAAGATCGCCGTGGGCATTTTCGCGGGTGGAGTGGTGTTCGCTACGCTGCTGCCCGAGCTGCGTCTGAACATCGGGGGCTATGAGATCGACAGCTTCTGGATCGGGTCGGTGCTGGTCATCGTCTTGACCGGCCTTTACACTACGCTGGGCGGCATGCGGGCGGTAGCGTATAACGACGCCGTGCAGGTCACGGTCCTGATCCTCGGCTCAGGGCTGCTCACCGTTTACGGGCTGATCAAGCTGGGAGGCTGGAGCGAACTCCGCTACTGGTGCGGATCGGACATGTTCAACCTGTGGAAGCCGCTTATCCCGCCGGGAGTGCAGGGCACCTGGGCGCCGGTCCTGGAGAAGGATGCGATCGGTAATGTCATACGTCAGGCCTGGTACTTTAACGGCCATTACCCATGGCTGGGCATGTTGTTTTGTGCCCCGATCATCGGCCTCTGGTATTGGTGCACCGATCAGTACATCGTTCAGCGCGCCCTGGGCGCACCGAACGAGGCCGTCGCCCGCCGCGGCAGCATCTTCGCCGGCTTCCTCAAGCTGTTCCCGGTTTACCTGTTCATCATTCCAGGCCTGATCTGCTTTGCCTTGGCCAAGAGCGGCAAGATCCCCGAGCTGCAGAATATTCTGATCGGCGCGGGCGGCCATGTGACGAAGGAGGCGCAGGGGGCGTTCCCCTTGATGGTGCAATACCTGCTTCCGCCGGGGCTGCGCGGCATCGTGGTCGCGGGCTTGCTTTCCGCGCTCATGGGTTCGCTGGCGGGAGTATTCAACGCATGCTCGACACTCTTCACCGTGGACCTTTACCAGAAGTGGAAACCCAAGGCCACGCAGCACCAGCTCGTGCGCACCGGCCGCATCGCCACCGGTATCATGGTCTTGATTGCGCTCGCCTGGATCCCTGTCATCAAAGGCGCGTCCGGACTCTACAACTATCTGCAATCTGTGCAGGGCTATCTGGCACCACCGATTTTTGTTGTCTTCTTTTTCGGCGTATTCTTCAAGCGTCTCAACGCCAAAGGATGTCTGTGGGCGATGATCGTGGGCTTTGTCATGGGTTTGTTCCGCATGTTGGTGGACACGCCGGTGACGATGGGGCTCAGCGGTTTTGAAAACGGCTACACACCCGGCTCGTTTCTCTGGATCATCAACAACATATATTTTCAGTATTTCAGCGTGCTGATCACGATTGTCTCAGCAGTTGTCATGGTCGTGGTGAGCTATCTGACGGCGGAACCGGACTACATGAGAATCCAGAGCCTCACGTACGGCACGGTCACTCACGAAGACCGCACGCGCACCCGCGCAAGCTGGGGCTGGCAGGATGTGGCGGCTTCCGCGTGCGTCCTGACCTGCATCATCGGGGCGTATCTGTATTTCAGAGGGTAGGTACAAGCAAACCACGAAATACACGAAGCGGCATACCAAATTTGAGGTTCACGGCAGAACCGCGGAGAAGAGAAGCCTCGAAGAGGCGGCAGACAATAGCCCCGGCCTCACGGCTAGCCGTATCCCACACTTGAGACTGAGGGTCACAGACCAGCCCTATAAGCGTCAACCTAACGATTTCCCCCACGTGGACCTGGACCTGGACCTGGACGTAGACGTGGGCCTAGACGTTCTTATAGGCGACACATCTTCGAGAGCAT
>Ga0315284_10014937_pt1 | contig 11044 bp, 21 predicted proteins | sample YL17G09_16_MG_FD_203696 | JGI IMG/M metagenome (GOLD analysis project Ga0315284, IMG submission 203696) | Sediment microbial communities from Yellowstone Lake, YNP, Wyoming, USA - YL17G09_16 | ecosystem: Environmental > Aquatic > Freshwater > Lake > Sediment | place: USA: Wyoming | collected...
TAGTAGTTACCATAGTCCCCAAGCAATTTACGAAGAGCACTACGAAACTGTGGTCAGCCATGAAGGCTACCATAGCAGAACGGGCGGTCAAGGCTTTAAAGAAAGCGGAACCTAAAGGAAATCCAGCTCTCCGCAGCACAACGATTCCCAGTGAATAGGAATGCAATAGGAAAACGTGAGGCTGGCTGTGCTGTGGTAGTGCGCCCGCTATGCTTTCCTAGTGGAGACTGAATAGGAAAGAGTGAGCCTATGTGAGCCACAATAGCACCGCCCTAGCCTAAAATTTGCTTTCCAGTCTCAAAAATCAAAATGCCATTTTGTGCTAAACCATGCGTATGTTTTACAGAGATTGCACAATCTATTGACGCTCAATTAGCTTTGCCTTATCTTGATACTGTCGAACGAGAAAAACGACAAATACACTCGAAAGTGAGGAAGAACGCCAACAGGCACAAAAACCGAAGTATATAAGGAAAGCGAAGCCAATAAAAACACTCCTGCCGATGACTTCAATCATCGGGTAAAACGGAAACCAGCGAAACCTTGAAGGGGATTAGCTAGCGGAAGTCATAGGAGTCATACGGAAAGCGATGATTGCACAAGCTAGCGGTCAAGCGTAGTGAATAACAACATAAGGAGTTAAACACTATGCAGATACCGAGCTATATCGCAACACTTGTGCGACCTTTACCGAAGTCAGCGACAAGTGAGCGTAAGCTCTGGGCTATCGGGCTGAGCACAACTTGGCTGCCGTTCTTCACCGCAACTAACCTTGAAGGTGCGACCTTTATCCCTGCGGAAGCAATGGGTTGCCCTATGAGGCTGACTGTGGGCAAAGATGGCGAAGTGAAGTTCTCGGACTCGGGCAAACCTCGACTTGGCGTGGCGAAGGAACTCAGTACCGCCATACGCCTAGTGAGAGAGAACTTTGTCGCCAACTTACAGAAGCACGCTGCCGATGTTGCCACCGAGAACGCCGAAGGCTATGCCAAGCTGGTAGAATCCTACCAAGCTGCTGGTCGCCCTATAGCCGAACGGCAGAACGAGAAGATGGTGGCTGCCATAACTGCCCGCTATGCTGCCGAAGCTGCCCAAGCTGTCGCCCCCGAAGTCGCTGTACCCGAAAAAGAGCTAGTACTAGCCTAAGCGTCTACACTACGCTTGACCCTAGGCTTGTGCAATCATCGAGAAGGGAATGTACGATGACTCAGCGTAAGTGGGTTACGCCTGAGCGTCAACATCAACTCGCCCTTCTGTTCTCTACCTATGGGAATAAGTGCTTAAAGGGACACTATTGCTGTCCTGAGGTAGAACACTACCTTGAAGCTGTCCCTAGGTTAGTTACCTATCCCATAATTAAGCCAGAGGCTTGCGTTACGAGAGATGGTAACACCTTGCGGGATAGTGAAGGTGCTATAGTCTACACTCGTTCCTATGGTGTAGGACACGCTGTAGTCAAGACCGAGCGTCTAAACACCGCTTATGACCAAGCTATAGACGCTATCGTGAAGGACTGGGTGCGAGAAGATGCTGTCGCCAGAGCGTATCTACGAGATGTTGAAAGTAAGCGGTTACATTCGCTGAACGAGCACGGTCGCTTGCGTGGTCATTTTAGTGCAATCTCCCAAACCATATACTTTGACAACCAGCCGATGTTTACGGTCTTGGAGTTGGGTATAGACCCGCTTACTTTCAAGCCGTTTGCGAAGGTTAGGATTGCTTCAAGTGGGGTTGCACTACATATTGACATTAGCGAAGCACTAAAGCCATTGTCAAAGTGTAAAAAGCGTAAGTGCATACGCTATGGCAAGCCACTACCCGCTATTATAGCGGAAGTCGTTAGTGAGTCTGCGAGTGTAGCAGTTCGTAAATATCTCGCCTAAAATAGAATAAGCACGACTTAACAAAGAGGATACCTCTTGAAGGTATCCTCTTTTTGCTATTTTGACCCTTCCCGCAGAAGCAGGGGGCTGTGCATCTTCGCCCACTTCTCTGAATAACCAAAGAAAGGAGAAGTGAGATGAACATACCCTCTAATAGTTGGGAGTTCGCTGCGCTGCTACTTGCCGGTGTCATCGGCGTCTCAGCCATTGTCTTAGTATGGCTGAAGATCGGCATGGGCTTAGAGCGCAGGAACAACAAACAATAAACTACGGCGGCCCGAGGCGTAGAGTCGCTGCGCCCCGGGCCCACGCCGCTGAGCTGAAAGGGGGTGAGGTGAACGTGAAGACAAAAAGAGCTGTCATCATGGGGATTGAATCTACTCCCCGAAAGGCGCAGCCATACAACATATGGAAGCGCGGTAAGATCATCTTCTTTGCCCGAACCTTGAAAGAGGCCGAGACCGTCCTGGCTGGGAGATAAACGTGAGGCGACAATGCTACCGCCCACCGGTGGAGCGGTTCAAGGGAACCTGCCCTGCCTGTGGGCGGCTTGTATATAAAGGGCTTTTTAGAAACGGACGCTGGTGGCATAAGCGCCACGCTCCCTCCGTAAGCTATCAGGTCCCTTTGTTCTCAATCTAAGGAGGTGATTAGATGGATATTTATTGCCCCAAATGTGGCGAGCCGTATGATCTTGATTTTATCCAGCACGACATGACGGTGCTGGAGCGCCGGGCCTTCTGGTCGCGTAAGGGATGCTCAGAGAGCTGTAAGAAGACGGATATCGCGGAGAAAGATCGCCCCGAATGTGCAGCCGCTACCGCTGTGCTGCTCGATGTCCTGGGCAGCGATGTTGACGGCATAGCCGCCATGCTTGAAGACTTTGGATTCTAACGATTCCATGAAAGGGGTATTGATGAAAGAAGAGCACGCCTTTATGAGCGAGAGCTTCCCGTGTAATGCCATCCCTTTCTTGACACGCATCCGTGAGATTTTGGATAAGGGCAACACTAATGCCTTCGATTCACTCTCTGCGGAAGGCAAGCTTAAGGCGAGAGCCTGTATGTGGATACTGCTGGGCCAGCTCTATGGTCAAACGGCGACTATCAACCTGTCTGAAGAGTGGTCTTATCTCAACGCATCAAAGAGGATGCAGGATATACGGGACTCTAATACAACTAAATAGGGCGTAAGACACCACTTACGCCTTGTCGGGACTCTAGGAACAATACTAGAAGGGGGGTGAATATGCTCAAATTACGTGTGGTTGATCCCGTAGGAATGCTCAAAGATATACCCGTTGCTGATCTGCCCAAGAAAGAGAGTGACTTCTGGTATGCAGTAGCCGCTGAGCTCCAAACTCTTATGACTTATGCACAGACCGCTCAAGATCCCCAGATCGTGCTAAATCCGTACCGCAAGGCCGACTCCCAGTACATCTGGGAGTTCTATGTCAATGACCTCGCCCTCCCAGTTGCGAATGCCTATAACATGCACGGTCAGAACTTGAGTCAGTGGAAGTATTCTGGAGCCATTGTGCTGCAGGGCGGCGAAGTCTCAAGACACCACTAGGAGGGTAATCATGCAAAACAAGCGAATAGCTTTCTTTGTACTCGAGCGCCAAAGAAACGACAAGGGCGAATTCCAGGCGCTGATAGCAGTAGAAGGTAAGAAAGGATACTACACAACTGATTGGTTCTGGGGCACAGACTTCGCTACTGCCGAAGCCGTTGCCGATGCCAGGAATGACAGGATGGGAATCTCAATACTTGAAGCATTCAGGATTATTGCTTCCACCATGAGGCCGAATGAAAGGAGGTAAGAGCGTGACCATGCAAAACATTAGCAAAGTGTCTTTGTTCCCCCTAGGGCAGCTGGTGATGAGCCGGGGTGTGGCCGACAAGGTAGCAGAGGACAGCGATTTTGCCATGTTCTGCCTGCGAAGCCTGGTACGCCACGCCAAAGGCGACTGGGGAGATCTCTGCGCTGATGACAAGAAGGAGAACAATTTCGCCCTCAAAGAAGGTAACCTGCGCATCTTCTCTGCATACGAGCAGAAGGACTTGCCTAAGATCTGGGTAATCACAGAGGCCGACAGGTCGGTTACCACGACTCTGTTTCCGGAAGAATATTAAACAGGGTGGAGTGAAAGACAATGAAAGCAGAAATCACCATCTGTATGGACAATGCCGCATTCCAAGACTGTGGCAACCCTGGCGAGGAGCTATCACGTATCCTAATGAGGTTGGGGAAGATGTTACAAAGTGGCCCTCGTCTTACTTCGGGCGACTCATTTCCCATTATGGATATCAACGGCAATAAGGTCGGCTACCTCACTATCTCTGATTAAAGGAGAAAAGACATGCCCCCACTACAAGTTACCATCGCAATCGCCGAATTACTCATGCTACTAGAAGGCTACCTGCTCATCGATATACCAACAGACCTAACCTTAACTAAAGTTGAAATAGTTACAGGCGACACCCTTGTTTTTACACTAAAAAAACTTTAGAGAAAGAAGGAGAAAAAGACAAATGAACCCCTTGATATGCAAAGAGTTGGAATCCAAACTCAATGAATTTGCTGATATGGTCTGCGATGCTATTCCTTATGGCGAAACCTGGGTGCAATTCAGTGAGCATATCGAAAAACTGCGAACCCTAATTGAAAAGTTGCCCCGTGAGTCTTAGTCCTCTTACGTCTGGCCCTCACGGGGGCCAGTGGTAAGCAGGATTAAACGAGGGAGGGAAGACGATGGAACGCACCAAGCAAGAAGTCCAAGTATCGGACTTTGACCGAGCGCGTGAGATGATGGCTGGGACTCCTGGGTTTATCGCTCGCCGGAGTACGGTCACGGCAAATCCCATGGCATGGATTCCACAGGCTGACTGGATAGTCGAGACCTTCAAAAACTCGGAGGGATTCGCTATCTTTCTACGGCGGATAGGTGCAGACGGCGGGCAGCGTTTCGTACTGCCCGATAAGGCCGTGCAATCTATCTATCGGCAATATGATTCTATCATGAAGCAGGCTCGTAAGAATCGAGCTAAAACCGCAGTCGAAACCCGCAAAAGTAAAAAGACAACCCCTGTAGAGCAAACCCCTTAACCCTCTTACGTCTGGCCCTCACGGGGGCCAGTGGTAAGCAGGATTAAAAGAGAAAGGAAGGTGAATCATGCCACGAGAATTCATTGTAGATGGCAGGACGTTCCCTGACCCCGACCCGAACCGCTCTGTGGAAGAGGTCAAGCAAATGATGACAAGTTTCTTCCCGGAGCTGGCCAATGCCGAGACCAGGGAGACCAAGAAGGGTGAGGATACATCCTTCGAGTTCGTGCGCAGGACTGGCGTAAAAGGCTAGACGGTGGAAAACTACATCGAAGTCCTAAAGCGGCTGCCGGCGCACCGTATCCAGCTCATCGCCCTGGCCTGGCGCTTCACAAAGCCGGATGGCATTCTTGACGAGGAGCTGATGTCTTTCCACATGAAAGAGATCCAGGAAGCAGCCAAGGCAGACACCGCATATGCGGAAGATACTAAGAAGGCGGTAGCACTCCTGTGGCAAATACAGCACTTGCAACCTTAAGACAAAAGCTCATAACGCGGGCTGCGCCGCCCTCCATCCGCGACCTCCGGGACTTATTGCTGAGCAGCGAAAACTATGCGGAGTTCCTCCGTATAGTGACGCAATTTACTCCCGAAATAGAGGCCGACGTGCGAAGAATAGATGGTGCGCGGGCTAAGATAGCGCTGTTCGCCACCACCTTTGAGGGCCGGTACTTCCCCCTCTATCCTACCTTCGCTGAAGGCGGATTCGATGACTATAACGACATTTGTGCCCAGATCCCCGTTGTAGTCATGTCTATCAACTGGGACTCTTACCATGAGTTAGCAGATGGTTCTTACAACGAGGGGATAATGCTCGCCGCCTATATCCTGGCTGACCCGTATGGGGGTATCGATGCGGTAGAGGGCGAGCGTGTGGCGCTGGCAGATGCTTGCAGCCGGTTTGTGCGCAGGGAGGATCTCGAGCGGGTACCGCTGGGCGGGCTGAGCCAAAAGGATGCGCACAAGTTACTGGATGGCACTCGCTTTGAGGCCCTAGCTACAGTTGGCGACATACTGAACTTCGAGACTGGTGACTGCTTCCACGACAATGATGAAGAGTCGGTATCGCAGGGCGGCGCAGATCTGGAATGGACAAGGGAAAACGTTGAGACGCTTACGAAGCAATGGCTTAAGGCGCAGGTCACAGAGGACAAAGCACGCAATTTCTATTATTGGCTAGAGACGGATAAGCCGGCTCATTTCACAGAGCTGCTGGACTTCATAGAGGCAAGGCAAAAGAAGCAGCGCGCCAAGCCCGCTAAAGTCATGGCAGTGCCGGAGTTTAAGCCCTGCCGGTCAGACATAGAATGGCTGGCGGCCATGGTGCGGAATTTAAGCATCGGCGGTCTCTGGAAGGCGCCGATGGGCTTCACGTTTGTGAAGGTGGGGGAGAACCATATCCGCCTGCAGCAAGCCAGCGCCAGCCCCAAACTACGAGCTGATGCTTTAGAGGTTATAAACCGCACTGTTCTCGTAGGTAAAGAGGGTGGCATAAGGGTCGATACGGATGTGCTGGACGAAAACATGAGCTGCCCTGGGAGAATGATCGGAGGTGACAATGACGCTAACACAAGAACCGCAGGCGCTCCAATGGAGCTTGCCGCCGTCGCTGGAGGTGGCTCCGGACCCATTGAAGGTCAGGCTAGACTTCTATGAAACCACTGTTGTGGCGCACTTTTGCGGCGACGGGGTGATCTCCACACGAGTAGTATCTGCACGGGATGTTGCGCTGGCGATGTTAGGAGAGACAAACTTAATATCGGGGCTGCTGCCGCGAGACACGCTTTGCTGGGGCCCGGGACAGGTCGCGCTCTGGGTAGATCCCCACGTATGGCCTATAGCGCTGATGACGGAGCCATTTAAGCCTGCGCGCCGGTTCAAACTGCCCATGCCGGGGCTGATCTTCATCTGCCGGCCAGGTCAGGCGCCACGTGTTTATGCGGCCAAGAGAAGGCCTCAAAACATGAATGCGCTTGTCTATCACGCTCCTTTTTTCAACACCTATCGTGATGGTCGCACGTGTGCGGGCACAAACAAGTATCCAGCCAAGATGGAGGATATCCCTAAATCGTTCTTCACCAGCTTTTTCACGCCCGTTCTGGACCAAAACAGTCGCTCCAAGAAATATCCAAAAGACTTGATGAAGTTGTGGACGGAGCTGGACGGTAAGAAAAAGTATCCTCTTGACGACCTGGTGCCGTTTGGCCCTCTGCAGGATGTGTTTACCAACCGTAAGGGCGCTGATCAGGGCTTGGTGGGAGAGCTTCCCCAGGACGACGAATGGGAAATACCCGATACTGAAGAATAGAAGGGAGGATTGGAGAAAAATGAAATACACAAAAGGCGAATGGGTAACAGAATTCGACAGAAGAGAAAAGGGCTATTTCATCCGAAATATACTTGAGGATGGAAGCGGCGAGAGTATAGCCTTCGTTTATCAAGCCAATGAGTGTACCAGAGGCAATACTCATCTTATAGCGGCAGCACCAGCAATGTATGAAGTTCTCAAAGGGATTTTACCCGACATCATAGGAATGCATAGTCAATTGAAAAATGACCCATTGTGGGCATCAAGCACTCGCTTGATTAAAGAAGCTTTAGCAAAGGCGGAGGCTAAAAATAGGAAATAACAGCATGAATCAAGTCGGATACCGGTACTTCACGGACAAAGGCCTGGTGGGTGAGCCTGGCCTGTACTTTGACTATGTGGTAGGCGCCAATGGATTGTACATCAGGGCTGAGAACCGCTTTATCAACGCTACCGTCTGCGTGGGCGCCGCCCGGGTAAGAGGCCTCCAGCCTATGCGCACCATGGTGGTGTTGAAGCAGGGCAAAATACCCTGGCATATCTATCACGCAGCCATATCGCAGATGATGGCCGATGCCCTGCACGAGCAATATCTGGCGGTGTCATGGTGCGATGGCTATCACCTGATATACCCGCAACAGGTAGGCGATGCGGCCTCCTGTCTGTACGAGCGCGTATCAGATACCGTGATGGAGTTTCACAGCCACGGATTGATGCGGTCCTTCTTCAGCGGCGTAGATAACCGTGATGAGCTGGGGCTCCAGATTTATGCAGTGGTGGGTAATCTCAACATGCTTATACCTGAGGTCAAGGTGCGCATCGGTATATATGGCTATTTTGATAAGCTGAGCTTGAGCGAGGTGTTCGGCGGTGTATAAACTTGCCAATCATCTAGTGCCTGATTATCTTAACCAGAGCCTCAAGGTCTGCGTTGTAGGGACAGGTGGCACAGGCGGTTTTGTCGCCGAAGGCCTGTGCCGGCTTCTGCCGGCCGATGATGTGCTTCTGTTAGTCGACCACGACCGCGTTGAGGAGCCCAACCTGGTGCGGCAAAATTTCTACAAGAATGAGCTGGGGATGCTAAAAAGTGAGGCCCTGGCACGACGCCTGAGCGCAAAATTCTACCGCCGCGTAGCGTACTTCACTTCCCCGATTTCCATGCTGGAGACGTTGCCCGAGATCATCATCGGCTGTGTGGACAACGGCATGGCCCGCAGGGATATCGCGGATAAGATTATCAAGAAATGCAATCCTCCGACAAGCTTCTATCGAGGATGGTGGGTCGATGCGGGAAATGATCGTAATTACGGACAGGTGCTGATTGGGAACTGTCCCAATGCACACATCAAAAAGACCTTTGAACCAAAAACAGAGATATGTTATGGCCTGCCTCTGCCCACAGAGCAGCGTCCTGACCTCTTGTTGGAACTGCCGCCGGCACCCGCGTGCGCTGAAGCTGTGGCAAGGGACGAGCAAAGCCCAACAATAAACCAATGTATGGCCTCCCTGGTGCTCGAGGTGGTGCGCAGGATTATTGAGGGCACATGTCCCTGGATGCAGCTCTCGCTAGATATGGATACCGGGACGCTGACACCTACCCTGGCCACACCTGAAAACGTTGCTGCCATGCTGAGAATGAATGTCAGGAGTTTGACTTTTGTAAGAGAAGAAAAAGAGAGGAGGTGAGACATGCCGTCAGAAATCAAAGTGGTCATTCTGCTTAAAGATGGCCGCGGATCTGTAGGGATCCAGAGCCCTGAGTGCGACCCCGTATTTTCTACTGTAGAGGGGGACTTGGTGGCCATCGCTGCCGAGCTGCCTGCGTTAGTGCAGTTGGCGGAGATGAAGTGGAGTACAACCCCCAAGAACCCCAAATCCACTATCGAGCCTCCGCCGGCTCCCCCGCCGGGTAGCGCCACCGGTGGAAGTCCCAGGGCTGCCAAGGAAACAGCAGCCAAAGCTCAACCCAGTTGGTTCTAGTAAATCCATTCAAGTGCGAATAAAGTTAGGCGCCGTAGCCAACAAATCATGACTAGAAGGGAGGTGATTCAAGAATGGACATACAAGTACTTAAACTCAGGAATGCCATAGGTCTCCTGGAAGGGCTCACCAGCCCTAAGGGGAGAGCGGTAACCAAGGTGACTGGCAAAGGGCGTGGCCGCAAAAGCACTACGGTTAAAGGGCCGGCCTGGCCTATTCTAAGCAATGTCCTGCTGCAGGATGGGCAGGCAATCGCAACCGACCTGGAGCTGGGGGTCATGGTAGACCTGCCAGAGGTGGTGGGGCAATACCTGCTGCCGTTCAAGCAAGTCTCAAAGCTGCTAGCATACGTGCCGGGCAACGATGTGGTCAAAATTGAGATGCTGGGACGCAGCGTATCCCTGTCGTGGTCAGACGGTAGCGCCTCATTCGAAGCGGATGACCCCAAAGACTATCCCATTATACCGCAGATGAAACCCGTGATAAAGCATGAGATATCTGCGGACCTGCTGGTGCCCAGCCTGGTGGCGATGCTCGATTACTGCGCTGAAAGTAGCGAGCGGCCTGTTCTGTCAGGAGTCAGCCTGTTCCTTGGCGACCAACTCGAAATCGCGGCAGGGGATGGTTTCAGGATGGCATACAAGACGCTGCCGGCATCCCTACCGTCAGCGGATGGGTTGAAAACCGTTATCCTGCCTGCCAAGGCAATCGACATCCTGGAGCACCTATGGAGAAAAGCGCCCAGACCAGTTCCCAACGATGGCTCTATACAGAGTGTTGTCGACATGGTGACGAACAAGGGGATAATGCAGGTGGAAATAAGCCCCATATTGCTCAAAGCCCAGTTCGGCATAGTGACACTGCTGGTTAAAACCATACAGGGAACGCCGCCCAACTTTAAGACGCTTATTCCAACGACGGCAGAGCAGAACGAGGTTCAACTCATAGCTCCAGACCTGGATAGAGCACTGGGACGCCTCGCAATCTCCGCCAAAGATGGGAATGGGATAGTGCGCATGCTCTGGGATAATGGGAAAATGCAGCTTTCAGCCGAAGCCGGGGCAAACAACGTCGAAACAACTATCCCGGTGCATACACTTAATGGCGGTGGCAGAATAGCGGTACACATAAAGTACCTACAGGAGTACATCAAGGGTAAAACGGGGCTGGTAACCATAAAGGTTACTACCCCCACGTCTCCTGTGGTCTTTCGCTATAGCCAGGCTCCCTTAGTGGCAATAATGCCCATGCAGGCATCATGGCCTGACCAGACTCCGCCGGAGGTTAAAACTGAGGCAAAAGCCGAAAAGGAGACAACCGAACCAGATGAGACTGAGGAGAGCGAACCTACCGAGCAGGAGTTGGACTCACAAGAAGAGCATGAGGCAGAAACCAAGGTAACATAAAGTAACACCGATACGGCGCCTATACGACGCCTATACGACGCCTATACGACGCCTAACCGAATCAGGGGCTGGGGGGGGGGAAGGATGTCACTATCGAGGCATCCGGGGGGTACCCCAGCCCCTGCCTTATCTCAGGTGAGAATATGCCAAAACATTATAACCGCGATTACACTCACAACCATCGCTGGACTGACGAGGAAAGGCTCATCGTCAAGCGCGACTATAAAGGCGGCCGGGCTTCTGCGCAGGCAATCTCCGATGGTCTCGGTGTCAGCTTCTATGCTGTAAAAGCCCAAGTGCAGAAGATGGGCATATCTTTCCAGGACAGGCACTACTGGACTGACGAACAAGACAAACAG
>Ga0315284_10014938_pt1 | contig 11044 bp, 11 predicted proteins | sample YL17G09_16_MG_FD_203696 | JGI IMG/M metagenome (GOLD analysis project Ga0315284, IMG submission 203696) | Sediment microbial communities from Yellowstone Lake, YNP, Wyoming, USA - YL17G09_16 | ecosystem: Environmental > Aquatic > Freshwater > Lake > Sediment | place: USA: Wyoming | collected...
GTGTCGTGCGGGGTCTTTTTGCCGGTCATCAGAGTGGTTACTGCGACGCTTTTTGCTTGCTCGCCGTCGCGGACCGCCCGTAGGCCGATACGCCAGGTATCCCGATCGGCCAGGACGATCGCGTAGGTCCCGATCCCAGCGCGGTCCAGGTCCGCCTGTCGCACCGTCAATTTCCCGCTTTTGGCAATCGAGCACATGCCCTCGGGGACCGGATCAACGCCGCAGAGCTGTCCCGGCTCGACGATTTCAAACGCCATGTTCGGCCCTCCTTGCCGTCTTAGAACCAGTTGCCGCGGCGGCCAGCGCCACGCGCCGACCGTCGCGGCGAGGTCGATCGGAGCCCAGCTCACGGCGTTGACCAGAAGCATTCGGTCGACCAACCGGCCGGGTTGCCAGGGACGGGACACCGCCCCGGCGGCCAGCGCCGGACTGCCCGTGCTGATTCGAGCCCGTCCGCAATGCGCCAGCTCTCGGAGGAGTTTGTTTCGGGTGCAACCTGAGCACGCGAAATGGAGCGGTCCACACCTGAAGCGTCCGCAGTGCCGGACAAGGCCAGCCGCGTGCTTTCAGGTCGGCGCGCAACTTAGGCAGCAGCTTGACCAACGACCGCCCCGTGGCCAGGCCGCGCAATACGCTGCGCCAAAGGTCGGGCGGCAACTGCGCTCCGCCCGGCCCCGGTCGCCGTCCGCGAAAGTCGACCAGCGCGGCAGGTCCCGCGCCCATGTAGCGGCGGCGCCAGCGGCGGACCGACGGCGCCGAAATCCGGCCGCCGATCCGCGCGACGCGCGGTCGAAACTGACGCACGAAGCCCGCCTGTGTCGGCCGCGCCGGCGGGCGCTTGCCGCTCAGCACGCCGTGCTCCAGGCCCCAAGCCGCCAGCCGGGCCAGGCCGCGCGCTTCGTAGACGTAGTTGCCGAATACTGCGATCAATCGCAGGGCTGCCAAATCAGTTCGGCGCCGGGTCAGGTGCGGATACTCACGACGGAAGTAGGCCAACGCTTGCGGCCAACTCGGCGCCCGGATTTCGGCGACTCGCCGCTGGAGGGCTTCCGCTTTTTCCAGTGCCCGCAAGGAGCGTCGCCGGTTTTCCCGTTGGTAGGCACGCAGGCAGCGCGGCGAGCGGTTGCACACGCCCAACGCCGATTTCGTCGGCCCGCCGCACACGCGGCACACGCGGCACACGCCGCGAGCGCCCATCGAACCGCCTTCAATGCCCGTTTGTGCGGCCATTCAAGACCCTTCGATCTGGCCCATTTCCAGCGCCGCAGCGATGTCCGCCTCCGAAACTGCCAGGTCAGCCCCCCCGCCGCGCCGGCCAACCAGGTAGCTGGCAATCCGCGCGCCGTTGACCGCGGCCCGTAAGCGCCCGGCGGAGAAGTTCGCGGCACGGACGAGCCTGACCATGCCCGCGCCTTCGATCCGCACGCTTACATGGCGTTCGATGATCGCCTTCACCGTTGCCGCGTCGATCCACGGCCGCGGGCGGCCGTCCCGGCCCGGTGCGAGCAGTTCGGCGTCGAGATCCACGCGCAAGGCGACACGCGAACACAACGGCCCGATCATCGGGTCCGCCGCCGGATTCAGCGTCCGGCGTAGCGCGCTCGTGCCGACGAGCAAGAGGCCGACGTCGGCCTGATCGAAGATCGCGCGGGCCGCCTCAAGGGCAAGCACGCTGACAAGGTGCGCTTCGTCGATTGCGAGCAGTCCGGCCGAGCCGCGGACGCACTGAATGCCGGCTTTGACGGACGGCATCAAGGTCGCCGCCGGGCCGGCATTGGCCGCGGTGCCGATCGCTCGCAAGAGCCCCCTCACGCCCCGCCCGTCCGGGCTCGCCCGGACGATGATCGTCTGTCCGGGCAGCTCGGCGCGGACGGCGTCCAGGGCATGCGACTTGCCGAGCCCAGACGTGCCAACGATCAGGCCGATGGTCTTCGTCTCGCGCACCGCCCGGGCGATCCCCCCTACCAGCCGCGTGACCGCCGTCGGGATGATGCGGGCCCGGCGTAGCTCACGCTCGTGCGCGTCTGCCGCGCACCAGCGCTCCCCGTCGCGCAGCAGGGTGGCCCGCGGCCCCGCGGGAATCCGGTCCGGGTCGTTTAACAGCAGCGTCACGACGGCGGGTTTCACGTCGAGCACTTTCGCCAACGTCGCCGGCGTCACGCCGTAGCGCTCCAGGTGCGCCCTGATTCGGGCCAGGACGCCGTCCGACTCCCCTACCGGCTCGCCGGCCGGAACCAGCCGTACCGCCTGGCGTAACTCGTCTGATTCATGCACTTCGGCCCACGCCGAAGCGAAAGTCGCTGTCGCACTCATTTGCAGGCGCTCCAGGGCGCCGCGGGCGTCCCTGTCCGCCGCGCGCCCCATGAAGCCGCCCGCCGATCCGTCAGCGGGATACGTGACGGCCGCCGCACACACCAGCGACCAGGTCAAGACCCGAAATCTGGACTTCCTATGCACTGTTGCCGCCCTGCTCCCGGCGGAGCCACGACTGCCAGGCCCTTGGGTACATTGCTTTCGAGAGAGCCACGAGCCGGTCCGCCTGGCACATTCCGTCCGCGGGCGCGTCTGGCCGATCATCGCTGGGACGTTGGCCAGATCGTTGGCGGTATCCTTCGTGCAGTGCGCGTCGCTCGCTCCGCACGCGCGCCGTTTCCGCTTCCATCCGGTCCGCCAAGCGTCGGAAGGTGTCGCCGCGCCCGGCACCGGGCGGGTACACGACGCGCAGTCGCGGTGAAGATTCAGGCATACCCGGCCCCCCGCTCGCCCTCGTCGCCGGGCTCGCCCAACTCCGCGGGCACGCTGCCCACCGGGATTTCCGGCTCCGGCCGGTCCGGCGCACAATCGTCCGTGAAATCGCAGTCGTCGAGTGATTCTTTCAACTCCGGCCGCGGCCCGTCGCTCGGTTCGTCGGCCAACTCGCGGAGCCAGTAATCCTGGTCGCGTTCGAACCCGGCCTCCGCAAAGCGCGCGTAGCTGAATGCTGGACGCGCAGCCTCGGGCCTCTCGACAAAGGCGCCCAGGCGGGCCAGGCGCTCAGCCGCCGACGCAACGGACCGATGTTCCGGGCTCCTGCGCTGCAGCGCGGCAAGCGACGCCGCCGCCTCCGCCGCGCCGGGCAGGAGTTCTATGTTCCGCGGGCCCGGATCGGCCTGGCCCTCCCCTCCGACGGCCAGCCGCTGCTGCGCCGCCTGCCGTTCGGCCGACCTCCGTTGATATGCGACGTGCAGCGCGGCATCCTCTTTGGAGCACAGCCTTTCGCGCTGCAATGGGAAGGCGGCGCGCACCGTCCGCCGGGCTCGCGCCTGCCGCCGGGCACCCTCCGCCGTGTCTGCCTCGGTGACGCCGCGCAGTCGCGCATTCTCCGCCCGTGTGATGAACCGGCCCGCCGCGTCGTAGAGCAACACGTAGCCCCGATCGGTCGGGTCATAACGCGCCGTCACCTTGTCGCCAGACGATAGATGCCAGACGGCCGGGTTGTCCTGGCCATACGTGAATCCCGCTACCCGCACGCCGAGCCCCCGGCGGTTGCCGATTGTCACGTCGGCTTGTGGCAGCAGCAGAACATCCAGCATCTCCGGTGGAGCTGTCCGTCGCGCGATCATGCCGCGCCCGAAAAGCGCGCGCGGCGTTTGCTGGTTCAGGGCGCTGTGCGGGGTATCGTGGTAGGCTTCCAGCCACGCGCCGAAAAGCTCGCGGACCTCGTCGATCGTCGGGCCGGCAAGCTTCCCAGCCTTCAACTCCGCATAGAGCTTTTCCGGCCGCCTGTCCGGCGACGCGCCGCAGTAGGTCGATTGCAGGCGGTCAAAGTTGTCGTGCATCGTGCCGACGAACCGCTCCACGATCCCCTTGCTGCCGGGTCGGAACGGTATACAGAAATGCACGATAATGGCGAGCGCCGTGAACAGACCGCGCACCTGTTCTTCGTCGATACGCCCCGCGCCGCCCGATACGACCTTGCTGGCGTAGTCCGGCCCGTTGTCGATCGTTGCCTCGAAAGGGGCGCCGTGTGCGAAGACTCCCCGCCGGAAACTGGCCAGGATCGTCTGTCCGCACGGGCGGGTGTCGATGTGCCAGGCCACGACGAAGCGCGAATGAACGTCGATCCACAACGTTATCCACAAGCGGACGTACTTGCCGTCCACCAGCGCCAGGAAGTCGAATTGCGCGTGGTCCGACTGCCAGTGCTCGTTGCTGCGCAAATGGTCGTAGCTGCGTTCGATCCGCGGCGCGTGTTTCGCGAACCAGCGCCGCTCGCCGAGCCGCCAGAAATCGGCCACGAAGTCGGGCAACTCTTTCCGCACGCGCCGCAGCAGGCTGTGATACGGCAGCCACGTCCAGCCCTTTTCGTGGGCCTCTTCGTTGACCACCTTCCAGCATAGGCGCCTGGTGCGCCGGCGCGGGTCCAGGTACAAAACCCTGTACGCTACCCACGCCTCGGGCCTGCACTGTTCGTCGTAACCTTCAGCGTCTAGGCGCGGCCGGCCGCGCGGAACCAGCGTCCCGCTCTCCACCTTCTCGCGCCACTCCCGAAGGCTGCGCGGGGACCATTTCTTAATGCCCCGCTCGCGGCAGAATTTCTGCCGCTCGGGGTCGGCCGTAAATACCCGATCGCGCTCCGGGCGCGACCGGGACGCGAACGTCTTTTCGTGTACGTCGTACTGGCGGAGCAACTCAGCCTTGTTGAAAAAGTCCTTGCGCTCCGCCTCTGTCAACGCGGGCAACAGCGCGGCGACCTGGTCCGCGATATACAGCCCGAAGAGATTGCGGACCGGGCGCCCCGTTGCCGCGAAGCACAGAGTCGCGACCGTTTCCCCCGGCCGGCGGAGTTCAGCCAAGTGCGAAAAGTACCATTCACCGTGCGGCCCCTTCCACGCCATGTTCTCGTTGCCCAGCGCCAGCTTCTCGGCGCGAAGTTGTAGCCAGCGCCGCTCTGCTTCGGGCGTCCGCGAACCGTTCGGCCGTAGCTTGACCAGGTCGGACAGCGGAACCCCGTCGAGCAGTTCGACCGCGACCCGCGGCCCCGGCTCCGCCTTGGGCGGCTCCGGCGCGGGCGTCGCCTGCGCCGCGCCGGCTTCCTCCGGATCGAAGAGTTTCAAGGCCAACTCGGCCATGTCCGCTCGCCTTTCGCCTTTACTACGCCGCCTGCGGGGACTCCGCACCGTCCGTGAGGTCGCCGCCGCCGGCCGTGGCCTGCGCTTCGCGCAGTTCCCGTATGCGCCGTTGCACGGTGTGCATCAAGGTTGCGAGATGAGCCAGGCCGACGACCACGGAGGCGAACGCGTTGCCCGGACGTCCCCGAAAACGCTCGCTCAGCACAATGAGGAAGTCCGCCAATTGATGCAGCTCGGAGTCTGCTGCGGTCATCGCCGCGACGTCGCTCCATCCGGTGTCGAGCAACTCCCGCGGCGTGCGCCAGCGCTTGCGATCCAGCGGATCAATCAAGAAAAAGACGGCGTCATAAACGGCGCCCAAGAGGCAGACCGCGGCGCGCGGCGTGGTCACGTTGACCGCAACCGCGGCAATCGCAGCCTCCATGTCCGGAACTCGATTCAACGCGGGCTGCTCGTTCTTTTCGCTCATCATCGTCCCTCGTTGCTCCCGGGGAGCCCAACCGTCTGGGGCACGTTGCCCCCGTCACCCGACCCCCCCACCGCCGCCTCGTCGCGGAACAGCTTGCGGATGGGGAGACGGAAAAACCGTGCCAGCCGCCCCACCGTCCGGATGCTCACCGCCCCGCCGTTGGTGACCTTTGTACGAGTAGGCGCGCTGAGGCCGACCAGCCGGCCCAACTCCGCCCAAGTCAGCCCCCGCGCCAAACGGGCGGAATCCAAGGTTCGCTGATCCATCTTCACGAGCTGCTCGCTCATCACGTTGCCTCACGTCAATCAAACAGTCCGTCTGATCGTCGATAGTGTACTACCGGTTTAGCGGAGTGCAAGTGGATTTTTCAGAATTCTCGCCTTACCCTCTCCCCCCTATGGTGGAAGCGCGGAAACGGCTCGGCTCGTGGCTCCGCCGGGAGCGCCTCAAGCGGGGCTTCTCCTCCGCGGCGGCCCTGTCCCGCAAGGCCCGGATCGCTCTGGCACACGCCGCCTCCATCGAACGGGGCTCATTCTGCCCCACTTGGCGCACCGCCGCCCGTTTAGCCGGCGCCCTCCACTTGTGCGGCCCCGAACGCGAAGAATTTTTCTGCTTGGTCGATGCCGCCGGAAAACCGACCGCGGTCGAAGAGACCATCTATGAGCGGTATGTGCGCGAGCCGGTTCCCGGCGTAGTCCTCTGGAAACACCTACCCGCCGCCCTCTTTTCGGTCGAGCACGACGACATCGTCTTGTTCGATCTGACGGCAGACGACTTGGTCGCAGACGTGGTCCGGGCGCTCGGATCGCTCCTTGCTTGGGTTCATCTGAGGAATCGGGAACCTGGTAGCACGCAGTTTCGGCGACTGCGCACCGCCGCGAAGCGGGCCTTCGATCAGTCGCTCCATCTGCCCGAAGTGGTCCCGGTTCTCGGCCCGATTAACCCGACGCGCGCCGCGTGTGATGCTGCGTCGGTTCTCCCGCGTGCCTGGCGCAACGAGTTGTTCGCGCGGCGGCAGACGACGGCCCGGCTGGTCCTTCCGTTGCGCAAATGGGCCTATCATCCAAGGGGTTTTCCTGCCCCCGCGCGCGTTGGCGCCTGGCTGAGAGACGAGCGACTCAATATGGCCTACTCCTTCACCCGCTTGACGGTCGAGACCATCATCAATGTTCACGACTCGCTCGTGGCCGACCGGCTCTGGTCGCTCCTTAACCTGACGAGCACGTTCGGTGTGACCGGCCAGAGCGCCCAGGAATACGACTTGGCCATGCAACTGACCCCGCACAACGGCGACCTGTTCACGTTGCTGAGAGCGCGCGCCGATGACCCGACGATTGCCGGCGACGCCGCCGATGCATGGGAACGCCGAGACGAGCTCCGCGCCGCCGCCGAGCGTGTGGACTTGGCCCTCCGCCTATATGAGTTGCCCGACCTGGCCCAGCGCGTCCTGCAAGTTCCGCGCGCCGAAGTTGAGGCCGGGTTGACCCGCGCCGTCGATCTCGTCGGCGGAATATCCGCACGTTTTCCCGGCCCGCCCATCGGCCGCCCGCCTAGCACGCCTAGACGCCCTTGACGTGCTCCTGCCCCGCGCCGCCGTAGTGCGAAGCTCCGCTTTGCAGCCCCGAATCCCGAGCCCCGAGCCCCGGACGCCGCCCACCGGCCCCCTGCCTAGCACGCCTAGAAGCCGTTGACGTGCTCCCGTCCCGCCCGCGAGCCCCGGCCGGCACGTCGAATGCCCCTTGACACAGAGCCCGTCGCCGCGCAGGATCATCTTGAAGGATCGCGCGAGCGCGTTACCACATGGAGGTGGATTTGAGACGTGTCGCACGTTGCCGCACGGATCGTGGGCCGACGTTCGCGGGCGAGCTGGCCCGTCGGGCCGGTCTGCGCGTCGTCCGTTTCGCCGTCCCAGCCCGCGAATACCCTCCCATCCAACGTGCGAAACTCCGCTTCGGCACCGTCGCGGTCGCCGCACTCCTGGCCCGCTTGTGCCGCGAGGTTCTCAAGCTGTGCCGCACTGCGGAAGCCAGGTAGTCCTTTGCGATTTGCCGGTCCGCTTCGATCCTTATGCCGGCTGCGCGCACCGCTGCCGATACTGCTACGTCCGAGCGAAGCGTCCGAACTTGGCCCGGGTCCGGCCGGCCGAATCCGTCGCGGCTCTGCGCCGCTGGATTGCCGGCGACAGAACCGCGGAAACCCGCTGGTGTACGTGGCGAATCCCGCTGCACATTGGCGGCCTGAGCGATCCGCTGCAACCTGTCGAGCGCGAGCAGCGCCGCACGCTCGCCTGCCTGGAGCTGCTCGCTGCGGAGCGCTACCCGTTCGTCCTGAGCACGAAGAGCACGCTCGCGGCCGAAGCGCCGTGGCTGGACGTGCTGAGCGCGTGCAACGTGGTCTTACAGGTCAGCATGGTCGCGCCGAGCTTCGATCACCTGGAGCCCGGGGCGCCGCCCTTTGCCGCGCGCCTGCGGATGCTGCCCATCCTGGCCCGGCGAGTCACGCGACTGGTGGTCCGCTGCCAGCCGTATACGCCCGACGTGTTTGGCCAGGTGCTCCGCGTGCTGCCGCGCTACGCCGCGGCCGGTGTGCATGCTGTGACTTTCGAGGCGTTGAAGCGCAAGCGCGCCGCGCCGGGGACCGTCAAGGTCGCGGGCGACTGGTGCTACCCGGTCGACGTCCTGGAGCCCGACTTCCTCCGCCTGCGCGATCGGTGTCACGCGCTCGGGCTCGCCTTCCTCTCGGCGGAGAACCGGCTCCGCCGCCTCTCGGACGATCGCTGCTGCTGCACGGCCGGCCTGGCCGGGTTTCAGCCCAACACCGCGAACCTCAATACCTTACTCTTCGGCGGCCGACTCCGTTTCCGGGCCGCGATGGAAACGCCCGGCTCCGGCGCGTGCTTCAAGGCCCTGGCTCAGTCCCCGGTATCGAGCGTCGCGCTGACGCGCCTGAGTTTCGCCGAGTGCCTGCGGATCGCCGCGACCGTGCCCACCTACCGCGCCGCGCTGGGCCTGCCAGACCGCCGGCCGCGACGCTCTGCGCCGGCACGATAACTGAATTGGTGCTGTACCCGATAAGTTCGGCCCATGTTAGGTACTTCCGCCGCTCCGGGGTCGCTCCGCAACGTCCGATAACCGCTTGTCGACGCGCACGCTCCCGCTTTTCGGCCCTTCGATACGCTATTTTCTGTCCCGTTCACGCTCCCGACAGTCGCCGAGCCGTCATAAATGGCGTATCGAACAGCGGTTGAAGCGTTTTCGAGCCGCGGACCCCGCCCGACAGAAACTACGGTATTAAATGTCCCGCGTGCGCGCCGTGAGCGCTCTCATACGCGATTTCCGCTCAGGGTACCGCGCACCTGCTCACAACGTTAAGCCCCGTCACCGCCTTGGCTTAACGCCATTCGGCGGGCTTTCCGCTCCGCTACGTTTTTTTCTGTCCCTCAACAACGGGTGTCCGCGGATGTTCCGCGACAAAAACTAACGTACTGACGGACACGTGCGCGCATCGGAAAATGGCGTAGCGACTCCCCTGGAATGGCCGGAACATCAAAAAAAGGCGGGCGTTTCGAACGCCCGTTAAACGTCCATCAAAGTCGGCTCGTGTTAGGGCCGAATCCGAACAAATGGGACGTCGACGCGGCGGCCGGAATCAACTCCAAGTACACGCCATAGACGAGCCGGCCACTGCCGTGCAGCTCCACGGTGGCATGTACGTACCGCCGGCGCTGGCCCGCTAAACCGAGCACACACCACATGACTCCGATGCCTACGGTGTAGTGCTCAACTGAGCCGCCGATCAGGTTGCGCAGGTTGTGAAACGGCCCGGCCGGCGAATCAGCCTCTACCAGCCCCCACTCGATCGACGACACGGACCCGATGGGCTCCCCTTGCAGCAGCACGGCACGCAGTGCTTCATAGCCCAACGTATCGACGACCGGGCCGCCCGTGTAGCCCGCCGAGCGCAACACCGGGCGAATGTGGTTACTGAAGTGCGGAAGTGCGGGCGATCGCGGCCAACCCCACGCCGTCGCCGGCAAGCTGCTCAGGTCCGGTCCACGCCACATGCCGTTAATTCTCAACTCCCGCGCCCTCGTGCTGTGTCTCGTAGGCCCCGTACTGCTCGCGCGGCCCGCCGCCCAGCAGGTACTGGCTGTCGGTGTAGTGGTTGACAGTGTTGTGGTAGTGGACGATTTGGTGCACGATGCGCCCGGCCTCGCTCACTCCCTCGGGCGCGGTCAGGGTCGGACCTGCCTGCGGCTGGCGCGCCCCGCTTTCGATACCCGCCACCTGGCCGACGTACTTTTTCACGGTGCCGGTCGCGGCGCGTGCCACCGCCTGGGCCTGCTCGAACTCCGGCTGCGTGATCTTCTTGGCGCCCGGATGCAGCTCGCGCGCAATTGCCATCGCGTCCGCCGCGCCCCGCGCAGCCGCCTGGAACTGTTCAAACGTCATGTTCGCAGGCAATCCACTGGCCGCTAATCCGCCGGGTTGATCCCGGATGCTTTCGTAGGCGGCCCGCTCGGGACTCACTCCGCCGGTTCCGCCCACCTGGGGCGCCATCGCCCTTTCGCGCTCCGTCCGGCCCGCAATATCCGCGGCATTTCTGCGCGCCGTTTCCAGTAGCGCGCCCTCCTTGCCGCGGGCAACGGCCAGGGCGCGCTTCGCATCCTCAGGCGTGTCGATCTTCGCACCGGCGCCGCGTAACGTCGCGATCCGCACCGCATCTTCCGTGCTCAATCCGGCGGCGGTCGCCACCGCGGCCACTTCCCCGGCGCGCTCCTTGGGGATTCCCCAGTCCTTGCGTAACTGGTCCTGCATCTGCCGGGCAGCCTTGATGTTCTCTTCGCTGCGCGCCCCGAGCTCCTCCAGCGCCTCGGCGATGCCCCGCGCCTGTTCGCGCTTGAGCGCCTGACCCTGCGCGACCGCCTCGTTGTATTCCCGCTGCGCCCCCGCCGCCTCTTCAGCGGCCTTTTTGATGTCGGTAAATACCTTCACCCCGACGGCCAGCGCCGCCAAGCCCGCCGCCACCGCCCCCAGCAGCGGCCCGCCGGTGACCAGCAGCGAAACGAGGGTGCCGAGCTGTGACACCTCAGCGCCAAAACTGCCGCCGGCCAGCGCGACCGCCGCCGCCAGGGCCCTCTTTTTCGCGATCAACTGCTCGGTCGCCGAGGCCGCCTTTTGTGTCCCCTCCGCGCTGGCCGCCAGCGCCTGCTGCTCGGCCGCCACTGCCGCCACGGTAGCCGTCCCCGGCGCGCCGGGACCGCCGGCCAGCGCGGTGGCCGCGGCCTGCTCGCGCGTCGCAAAACGGCCCGCTGCATCGCGTAGCGGCACCGATCCCGCCTGCTTGACCTCCTGCACCCCGCTCACGACACCGCGCAGTTCCGCCTTGGCCTGCTCGGCGCCCGTGACCGTCACCGGGATGTTGATCCTGTCCGGCACGTTTCATAGTCCTCTGATCGGGGCCG
>Ga0315284_10014939_pt1 | contig 11044 bp, 11 predicted proteins | sample YL17G09_16_MG_FD_203696 | JGI IMG/M metagenome (GOLD analysis project Ga0315284, IMG submission 203696) | Sediment microbial communities from Yellowstone Lake, YNP, Wyoming, USA - YL17G09_16 | ecosystem: Environmental > Aquatic > Freshwater > Lake > Sediment | place: USA: Wyoming | collected...
CTTTCCCTCTATCACTATTCGCTCGCTTCCCCCGCAGCAAGCTGCGAGGATTGCGCTCGCTAGGCATTTTCAATCTTTTTCCTGGTTATTTAAGCTGGAAAGGGCATCATGAAGAAAGGAAAGAAGCGACTGACCAAGGCTGACCTGGAGGCTCGTCTCAATAGGGTTTACAGGCTTTTCGAGGTGGGGAGAATTATCAACTCGGACACGGATCTGGATCGGATCCTTGAGGTCGTGATCTCCGAGACGACGGCTCTCATGGAGGCCGATCGGAGCAGTCTCTTCCTGGTGGATTGGGAGCGAGGAGAACTTTGGTCCCGTGTGGCGGAAGGGCCGGAGATTCGGGAGACCCGCATGCCCATGGACGGGGGGATCGCCGGATGCGTAGTTGCCTCGGGCCGGATCCTCAACATCCCTGATGCCTATCAGGACCCCCGCTTCAATCCTGAGATGGATTGGAAGACGGGATATCGGACCCAGAGCATCCTCTGTCTTCCGGTGCGAAATAACCGGAAGGAGATCATCGGGGTGCTACAGGTCCTGAATAAAAGAAACGGGGCCTTCACCGAAGAGGACGAAAAGCTCCTCTCCTGTTTGGCGGATCAGATTGCGGTAGCCCTGGAGGATGCCTTTCTCTTGCAGGAGATCCGGTCGAGCCTGGAGCGAACGACTGGCCTTTTGGAGGTGGGGAGCGCCATCAGCGGAGAGATCGAACTCGACTCCCTCTTGCAGCTCATCATGGAGAAGACCTCTCACCTTCTCCATGCGGATCGCAGCACCGTTTTCCTGATAGATAGGGAACGAAAGGAGTTGTGGTCGAAGATCGCTCAGGGCCTTCAGGATCAGGAGATTCGGTTTCCCATGCACCTGGGAATTGCCGGATCGGTTGCCACCAGAGGCGAGATTATCAATATTCCCGATGCGTATCAGGATGTCCGCTTCAATCCAGAAGTGGACAAGAAAACCGGATACCGTACTAAAAGCATTCTGACCATACCGATGAAGAACAAGCTGGGGGAGATCATCGGGGTTTTTCAGTGTCTAAATAAGAAGGAAGGGGTCTTCACCAAGGAGGATGAGAGGCTGATCGAGGCCCTGGCTTCGCAGACCGCCATCGCCATCGAGAACGCGCAGCTTTACGAGGAGCAAAAGAAACAGTTCAATAGCATCATTGAGGTATTGGCATCCTCCATCGATGCCCGCGATCCCTATACCGCCGGCCATTCGCAGAGGGTCATGGAATATAGCCTCGGCACGGCGGAGGAGATGAATTTCTCCAAGAAGCGATTGGAGACCCTTCGCGTGGCGTCCCTCCTTCACGACTATGGCAAGATCGGCGTTCACGATGCGATCTTGAGAAAACCGGGCATCCTCACCGAGGGCGAGTATCGGGATATCCAGGAACACGTGGTGAAGACGAAAGAGATCCTGGAGAACCTCTATTTCTCACGGGATTTGAGAGAGATCCCGATGATTGCCGCCTTCCACCATGAGCGAATCGATGGGACCGGGTATCCCTATCACCTCCGCAATGGGGAGATTCCCTTGGGGGGCAGGATCATGGCGATAGCGGATGTCTTTGATGCCCTCACCTCCCGTCGTCCTTATCGCAATCCTTCTTCCCCTGAGGAGGCCTTCGCCCTGCTGGAGGCGGGAATAGGAAAGCACTATGACGGAGAAGCGGTGGCCGCCTTCAAGCGATTCTTCTTCCGGAAAAAGATGAAGGGGCAGGACCCCGAAGAAGGTGAAAGATGAAAGGTGAGGCGGAAGGGTGGGAAGGCCAAAGCTTGAAGGAAAGGCTGGAGCAAGACCCCTTTGCCCGCCACCTGGGAATTCATCTCCGCGAGTTAGGGGAGGGATTTGCCAAGCTGGAGATGCCGCTGCGGTCCGAGATGGTCAATTTCATGGGGGCTATCCATGGAGGGGCGATATTTTCCCTCGCCGACCATGCCTTTGCCGCGGCCTCCAACAGCCACGGGACGACTGCGGTGGCCCTCCATCTCGACATCACTTATTTTTCCGTACCCCCTCCAAGATCGATCCTGACGGCGGAGGCTCGGGAGCTTCATCTAAGTCGCCGCACCGCTACCTACCGCATCGAGATCACCACCCAAGAGGGGCTTCTGGTGGCCTCCTGTCAAGGAATCGCTTACAGGAAGCTGAAAGATCAAGCTGGCCCAGATGGGCAATTCGAAAAAAGATAGTCTCTCGACCCCTGCCTTGAAAATCCTGAGGGAGAAGCAAATTCCTTTTCGACTTGCCACTTTTCCTTGGAAAGATAAAGATGCCGAGGAGGTCTCCCGCTGCCTGAAGATCCCTCTTCGCCGGGTTGTAAAAACGCTCCTGCTGAAGACCTCAACCGACGAATTTCTCCTCGCCCTATGTCCTGGCGATCGACAGGTGGACCTGAAGCTCTTGGCTCATCTCTTGAACGAGAAAAGAATCGATCTGGCCAATCGAGATGAGGTCCACAAGGTGACCGGCTATCTTATCGGGGGGGTGAGCCCCCTCGGCACTCGACGGGAGCTTCCTGTGCTGATGGATTCCCTCGTCCTCCGGGAGAGGGAAATTTCTATCAGCGCTGGCAGATGGGGCTGCCAAATCCTCATAGGCCCGCAGGCGCTAAGGGACATCCTGGGTTCGCGGCTGACCGCGGCTGATATCAGTCGTCCAAAGGAAATGTCAGCCCTTATTCTCTGAGCCTCAGGCGGCTTTGACCTTCTTGGGCTTCATGGGTTCCGCGCAGCAGATCAGGTCGCAGGCTTCTACGCACCCGCACTCATCCACTACCGAGACAACCAGACCGCATACGCGGCATTCGTAGGCACTGCCGGCTTGAACCTTCTTCTTTCTGGTGGGGGTCTTCGCAGGCGCTGTGGTTTTCTTCACCGCAGTTGCCTTCTTCGCCGGAGCAGCTTTTTTCGGTGCTGGCTTCTTGGTCTCCGCTTTTTTCACCGCCATCTACCTCACCTCCTTTCCTCTCCGCCTTGAATCGCCATCGCGATTTGACAGTGGGAAAGAGCTTCGGGCTGCAATCCATGCTCCCTGGCTATCCTCCCCTACACCCTCTCTTACCACAACTCTCTCGGAGGGGTCAATCTCTATCTTTTAAAAAGAGAGACTCAGAAAACAATGTCAGCTGATTATTGGGGTTGCGCGATTCCCCGATACTGCTGACTCGAATGGCGGCCAAGTCCAGGATCGGGCATCGCTTCTCGCAGATCCCGCAGCCGATGCACAGATCGAGGTCAACCCTGGGAAGCTTGACCCGTGTGAGCCTCCCTCCGCGATCCTTGACTTGTCCCTTCGCCAGCCAGATCGCCTTTTTCGGGGTGGGGCAATGCTCCTCACAGACGATACATTGGATGCCCTGGCTATAGGGAAGGCACCGATTCCGGTCGAGGAAGGCCAGGCCAATACGGACCTTTTGCTTTTTCTGCAGAATAAGCCTCTCGATGGCCCCGGTGGGACAGACTTGGCCGCAGAGGGTACAGGAGAATTCGCAATATCCGATCCGTGGGACGAGAACCGGGCTCCACAGGCCTTCCGCTCCTGCCTGCAGGAGGGTGGGCTGTAGGCCGTGGGTAGGACAGACCTTCATGCACTCTCCGCACCTTATGCAACGCCGAAGGAAGTCCGTCTCGGGTCTCGCTCCCGGAGGGCGGATCAAGCGGGGAGAGGTTAAGCTGACAGAGGGGCCTATCCGGAATAAAGGCAGGGAAAGGGCACCGCCGATGGCGCAGCCAATGAGTACCCTCCTTTCGAGGTTCAACCCGGATTGGGGACGGGCCATTCCGAGGAGTTGAAACTGAGCAGCTCCCACCGGGCACAGGTCCTCACAATTCCAGCAATAAATGCATTCTGAGCTCTTCCAGGAGGAGGCGGGATAGGGGGTAGCGGCGGTTTGGCAATTTCGGTTGCAAACCTCGCAGCCGTTGCAATGATCGTTGATCTTCAGGCGGGGCAGGCCGGTCCGAGACAGAAAGCCTAAAAGGGCACCTAATGGGCAGATAGCCACACACCACAGACGACTCTCCAGCAGATTCAGCGCAAGGATTCCAAGAAAGATGATGCCTATGATCGTCCCTTGGTAAAAGTGAGGCGGCTCAAAAGATAGGAAGGTCTGTTGGCCCCAGTTTCGCAAACTCTCCGATAGTCCATTCAAGATGGGAAGCCCGCTGCGCGAGAGCAACTGGAGAAATGGGTGGACAATCAGATTGACCGCCGGGTCGATAACGAGAGCGAAAGACCGAATCAGCAATGATATGGGATCAAAGAACCCAACTAACTGAAGGGTAAAAAAGGAGGAGACCAGGAGGAAAATGAGGAGATAATATTTTAACGGTTGCCACCGCGAGAGTCTCTCTCTTTCCTGATCGCGACCGGTCCTCTTCCGCAGGGAACTCATCAGATTGTGGAGGGTGCCCAGAGGGCAGATCCACCCACAGAATACCCTTCCCAACAAGGCCGTTATGAGAATCACCGTGAGGGACCCCAGGAGGGTCAGGGGAAAAGCGTGGGCCGCCAACAGGGTGGAGAGAAAGATTAGGGGGTCGAAATCCAGGAACACCTTCACCGGATAGCGAATCTGGTCGGTTCCCCCATAGCGCGTGGCGAAAACGAGAAAAAGGAAGAGGAGAAGAAACAGGGCCTGGGAGATGCGCCGCAGATTCCTCATCGAGCCTTTTCTGCCACCTTCTTGATGGAAGCGAAGAGGAAAGATCCAAAATGAAGCAAGGTCTCCTTAGTCTGCGAGCCCCTCCCTTGAGCCTCCATTCGCACAAAAAGGGGCCCCGCATAAAACTCCAGAAGATAGACTCCCTGGAGAGCTTGTTCCAGGTGGCGACCTTCACCCAATCCCTTGATGCCCGGATCATCCGATGCGGGCCTTCCCCTCGCGATCTCTTCGAAAAGATGGCGTGCGGCGGGCGAGTCCTTCATCCGGTAAATCTCGATCTTCAGCTCTTCGTCCGAAGTCTGGCCCCGATAATACTGAAATAACACGGCGACGGCCCCCCGATCCAGATAAAAAGGGGCTGCTCCATCGATATACCCTGAGAGGCTTTCCTCATCGTAGCAGAGGGCCGGCTTCCCCTCCTGCACAAAGCCCTTTATCTCTCCGTCTTTCGGGATCAAGGACAGGAGGGGATCTGGTGCAGGGGCCTGCCGTGCCTCGGCGGCGCCGAGGATCACTATCAGCGCCACCAGAATGGAGAGGGCGAAAAGGCGATTCCTTCGCATCGATTTCCTCAGGCCTTACCGCTCTTTGCCTTTAAGAGTCGATAATCCAATTGCCCCAGGCCCCGCTCATAGGCCTTTTGCAGATAACCAAGATCCCGGCCTTTGAGGCCAAAAAAGGTGGCCCCGTAAGAATCGACGGCCACCTGATCCACGCCCGCAACGATGGTGTTGGCGACCCGGACATCCGAGGGGCTACCTCCCTGGGGACCATTACGCAGAAGGAGCCGGGTGGCATCCAGAATCACCAACTGGGGTTTGAAGACCATGGCCAGATCCGCTAAAGCGGCATCGATTTGCTGATGAATCAGGGAGCGCTTGCCCCCGATAGCACCCATCCAGTTCTTCAAGCCCATGGTCAGCTTGGAAAGGCCATGCTGCTTGGCAATGGGAACGTTGATGAGCTTATCCGCCTCGATGGCCTCGGTATAGATGGGCCAGCTTTTCAGGGCTTCTCCCGAGATCTTCATCTCCTTGAACTTGCCTGGATCCATGTAAGAGACTTCGGCTCCAGCCCGCTTAGCCGCCTCCGCGATGCCGGAGCGAGAATAGCAACGATACGGATCGTTGACCGGGTTATCGAAGACCTTCACCCGCTTAGCCCCTGCCTCCAGACACAAAGCCACAATGGCTGCCACCACCTCGGGATTTGTGTCCGCTGCCTGCTCCGGGCTGCGATCCCATCCGATGTTGGGCTTCACCACTACCACATCTCCTGCACGAATGAAACGCTTGATCCCTCCTAACGCAGTGATGGCGGCGGCAATAGTCCGGGAGGGGATCGGACCGGTGGCGACTGCAAGCTCGGGAAGCGTAGGAGCAGCCTGGATCCTTTGGCCCGGCAACAAGGTCCCCAGGGGCGAGAGCAACAGGCCCGTGCTGGTGCCCAGAAAAATTCTCAAGAAATTCCTTCTCTCCATCCTTATCCTTTCATTTCGTGTTACCTTCGATTTACCCCTGATTCAACTCGATCGTCTCGATTCGGGCGGGGTCCTCCTCTCCAATCCCGTATTGGGCCGCACTGTGAATATGGCCCGCCTTTTCCTTGATAGAAGGCAGGCCCAACTCCGCTCTCTTCGCCTCCAGGATCCCCAGGGCCACCGTATCGGTAGCCACCATATCCTTTCCCACGATCAGCCGGTTCGGTCTCCAATTGGCTGGGGCAATGGGTCCCTTGTCATAAAGTCCCAACAGAGCATCGCCAATCACCACCCGATTCTTCTTTCTGATGATCGGGCTTCTGTTCATCTCCGCGATCTGCGGGTCACAATGATGCGTATGCATCGCCCTCACCCTCGGGTCGATCCTCGGGATCGCCTTGGCGAGGGGGAGATAGGCGTAAGCGCTCTTCAGGCTGAAGGTGAAGCCGGACTGGGAATGATCCTTGATCACGGGAATATTGATGATGTGGTCGCAGGTTGCAGAGAGGAGCCTTCCGAGAGGAAAGGTCAGGTCGGTGCTCGGAATTTCCACCATCGCCTCCTCATCGAAGCCTACCCCCTCCGCGTCCAGGCCATAATACTGGACTCCTTTCTTTCCCCTGTTCAGCGTGTATCCGGCTTTTTCCATTTCCCAGCCGGTCCGATCCCAGGCGATGATCTGCTCGCCGGGGATTCCAATTCGCTGGAGGGCCTTCGCAATGGCCTCTACCAGTTCCGGGCGAGTAGGACACTTGGCGGAGATGCAGTTGACGCGAAGGCCAAAGACATCCGAGGTCTGAAAGGGATGAAGCAGAGAAGACCAGGCGTCCCGCTCATCCTGTTTTCCGGTGAAGGACTGGACTGTCTCCCTCAGGAGTCGATCCAACGTCTTCCCATCTATCCTTCCCTCTTGATCCGTAACCCGCGAGTGATGAGCGATTACGACCCGGCTCTTGACCGGGCCGTCTTCCCCTCGTTCCCTGGACTCGGATATCCCCGTCCAGAGGGGGGCGGTGCTGGCTGCCAAGGTGGCCAGGGCTGCCTTCTTCAAGAATTCACGCCGATCCATGAAATTGCTCCTTCCTTTCTCTCCCTCAGCTATCATGCGGGTTGATCACCAACCCTGAGAGGAGCTTCGGATAAAAGTAGGTCGATTTTTGAGGCATTCGCTCCCCGGCGAGGGAGATCAGCTTCACCTCTTGGAGGGTAGTGGGTTTCAGGAGGAAGGCCAAATCGTAGATCCCATCCTCCACCCGCCCCAGGGCCTCTTCCATATTCGGGGTATAGGCGATCCTTCCCTCTTTTCCTGACTTTTGATAGCCCAGCAGGCGATTCAGAATCAAGCGGTCCATGATGGTGATATCCAGTTTCCGGAGGGCTTCGGATTCTCCTTCTTTCCCGAGGGAGTCCATGATGCGCTCATCTTTCAAGCCGAGAAAAAAGACCGAGTTCCCGCCCACGTAGAGCACGAAAGAATGAGCAAAAACCCCTTTCTTTTCCAGTTGCTCGCCGATGATCCTTTCCCTCTCTTGTTCTGCTGAAGGGAGCTTCATCTCCTCCACGAAAAAATACTCGTTTGCTCTGGTCAGGAATCCTTTTAGGTCCCATCCAGGAATTCCACCTACCAGCCGATGGGTGGGCAAGATGACCAGCCCAGGATCTTCCATATCGATCAGCATCATCATGCCGTAATGATAGTCGGCGTCCTCCTTCTCCATTTCTCCTTCCTGGCTCATCATCTCGCGACGGTACAGGAGGGCTGCCTCGTAACGATGATGTCCATCGGCGATAAACAACGGGCGATCCGCCACCTCTTCCTTGATCAACTCCTGATCTTCCATCTCCTTCAGGGCCCAGAGCCGGTGCCTCACGCCTTCTCGGTCGCGTATATCCAGGAGGGGGGATTGGCTCATTCTTTCATCCAGAATGGCGCCCAGCTCGCTGTTCCGACTATCATAGATCGTGAAGATGGAATCCAGGTTGGCCCGCGTGGCCCTGATCAGATTCAGGCGATCGGCCTTGGGTCCGGCGAAGGTCGCTTCATGCCTCAAGATCGTCTGGGAATTGAAGTCCTCCAACCTTACCCTGGCGAGGATTCCCCGGCGGGACTTCTCGCCCTGGCCGGGAAGGACGAAATCCTGAGCATAAAGGTAAAAGGCCTTCCCCTCCTCTCTCAGCAGGACGCGGTTCTCCTCCCATTCCTGGAGCATACGGGCTGCCCTCAGATATTTATTCTCCGAAGGGGCATCCCCAGGGAGATCTTTTCCCCAGATCAGGCGGACGATGTTATAGGGGTTGGCCTGATACAGGTCCTCGCGGTCCTTTTCGGTCAGGACATCATAGGGCAAGGACATGACCAAAGCTAAATCAGAGATCTTTTGCGGGTTATATCGGAGGCCTCTGAAAGGCTGGATGAATGCCATAATTCACCTGTTCCTTTGAGAAATGATTGATTCAGTTATCAGAAGTGGGCAATTAAAGGCGCTTTTTCCAATAGCGCATTGCCCCATCCACGTAGGTGCTGAAAGAGCCAAAACTGGCCGATCCCGTTCCTCCTTTATGAGCAATATTCCCCTGGACCTGACCTCTCCCTTCCCATTCGGACAGGTTTCTGATGATCTCCTCGCGGCTGGCTCCCCGAATCATCTCCTGCCGAACCCGTTCCGCAAACTCGGCGAGTAGGCTTTCCACGGTGGCCAAATGATCATCGGCCTCGTCCACCTGGCCGAAATGTGTCGGGTAGAGCCGGGAAAATTTCCGGGCGCGCATCCGCTGGAGGCTACCCTGCCATGCGTCCAGATCGAACTCGGGCGGGACGGTGGGCACCTGGATGTGCGTCTTTCCCGGCATCCGGATCCCCGCCGAGTCACCGGTGAAGGCCACATCGCCGAGGCGGTACACGACGTGGTGCCGGGCATGGCCAGGGCTGTCCAGGGCCTCGAAGGTCAGTCCGCCCGCTTGAATCAAATCCCCATCATGGAGAGGATGAACGTGCTCCGGCGCGACCGGGAGAATTTCTCCCCACAACCGATCCATCCTATCCCCATAGATGCGCTGGGCGCTCGCAAGGAGCTTGGAGGGGTCGATCAAGTGGGGTGCCCCGAGGTGATGGACATGAATCCGCGCCCCCCGCTTCGCCCACCACCCGGCCGCACCCGCGTGGTCGAGGTGGATATGGGTTACGAAGACGTCGTGCACATCGGCAGGCGAGACTCCATGCCGGGCCAGTTCGCTCTGGAGCCTGGGAAGCGTGGAACTGGGGCCGCTTTCTACCAGGGCCGCCCCTTCCGGACCCATCACCAGAAAGGAAGCGATGGACTCCGGCCAGTAGTGAAAGCACAAGTCGATGGTATGGATCTGAAAATCAGCCACAATTTCCTCCGAAGGCGCTAACTACGAAGACAAAGAAGATTGAGGGGTCACTTGGCGCACTTGGTCATCGATTTCGGTGAGCTGACTTCGTTCACGATTCAACCGGGAAGAACTCAAGGGTGTCCGGGCTTTTCAGGATGGACCTCAGTTCCTCCAGGTGAGTGCCGTTCATCAGAAGTCTTGCCACATCCACGACTCTTCCGCTATCGAAAGTATTCGGTTTACCAAATGCGATCAAAGAGATTCCATTATCATGAAGAACTGGCTTAAGGAGTTCTATATAAGGTTCTCTCGGGCATCCACCGGTATAGAGTACGACAAGATCGCACTGATTTTTCCCCATTAGGCAAGGAATCGTCTCACTCCAATTCCTTCCCACTTTTCGCATATCCGCATAAATGTGCAAATCATATGGGCCAATTAGATCAAGAGAATCTACCATTCCATGCGCAGTCGTCAGGATAACCAATCTGCATCCCAAGTCCTGGGCAGCATTCCGGACTGCACCCACCCATGTTGCTCCAGGGAAGAAAAAGCCGGCATAGTAAGGTTCCTTTCGCTGAGAATCCGGGTGTGCGTCTGTAGAGCACAGCACAATTCGATCTTTGGAATAGGGGCCTATTTGGGTTTTCCTCTTCATCCCTCTCCTCTTTGTTGTGCAAATTCGACGAACCTGGCTCAGATTGCTTATCTTGACCAGAGACGCTGAAGCCTCTGCCGGCGGCTAGTCCTCGGTCCCGCGGCAAACGCTACCCGCTAATTTCAACCGTTCTCTTCGGCTTGTCAAGGAAAACTTGAAGGGAAGATAAAATCTGAGGGTCGGCTTCGGGCAGGGCCTAAAAGACCTGAACCGCGGCACTTTTGAAGGTAATATAGACTTTCTTCTCAATGTTCAAACCCATCTCGAAGAACGATTTCTGGGTGATCAGCACCTGAATCGGTTCCTGGGCATTGACTTGAAGCCTCACCCAATCCCCGTTGGCCGTGACGCTCTCGATCCAACCCTCCAGGCGGTTTCGGGCGCTCGAGTCGAAAGGGGTTAGAGAGAGCACGATGCTCTTGGGATCAATGTAGATGACCCTGGCGTCCTTCTTGGTGGGCAAGAAAATCCGGATCCTTCCGGTGTCAAACCAGGTGTCTTCTCCATCCTGGATGATCTTTCCGCGAAAGATGTTTTCCGGGGTAAAAGGGGTGATCCTTCCCTCCAGAAGGGTGATGATCTCATCCGCCAAGCGATAGGCCTGATTACGGTCGTGGGTGGAAAAGACTATGGTGGTCTTTAAGTCTTTGCTCAAGGATCGAACGATGCTCTCCAGGATCTGAGCATTCGATTCATCCACGTTGGTCGTCAGTTCATCGAGGAGGAGAAGTTCAGGGCTGACGGCCAGGGCACGGGCGATAGCCACCCTCTTGGCCTCCCCTCCGGAAAGCTCCCCGGGTTTTCGTCCTGCAAACCCCGCCAATCCAACCATCTCCAGGCACTCCCTGATTTTCTTTTCCCTCTCCTTTTCCTC
>Ga0315284_10014940_pt1 | contig 11044 bp, 8 predicted proteins | sample YL17G09_16_MG_FD_203696 | JGI IMG/M metagenome (GOLD analysis project Ga0315284, IMG submission 203696) | Sediment microbial communities from Yellowstone Lake, YNP, Wyoming, USA - YL17G09_16 | ecosystem: Environmental > Aquatic > Freshwater > Lake > Sediment | place: USA: Wyoming | collected...
ATTGCCGGCCCTTCGGGCCTCAAAAACCGTTGTTTAGGGACACCCCGAAACCTTGTCGCACGCCCGAAATGCGCGGCATTATTTATGACGCTTCGTATAGATGCGGCCACTCCAGACTGCGACACACTTCATCCTGGCTTCTGACTTCTGTCTTCCCTCGCCAGAGGGTAAAGCCCTTCCCTCCGGGCAAGGATTTGTATGTAAGTAGCACGAATACTTTGAGGGTTGTATTTCTATAGCCTCGCTGCCCTGCCTCTGACCAGGCTGCGGTGCTTTGCGTCAGCATGCGTCCATCCTGCCAATTCGAGTGATGAAATATCCCGGAGAGGAGTTTATTGTATTCTTTTTGAATATATACTACACAGGATTGGGCAAGATGGATATCAGGCTGACCCGGACAGAAAGGAAAGCAGAAATGAATCCCAAGGCTATGGAGAAGAGGAATCGCGTAGCTCAATGGGCTTTTGACACCAGTCCGCTCCTGGGGAGATTTCACCTGTGGCTGGAAGATGTCGAAGTGGAATGGATCCAGGGCTTGCCGCGGAAGCAGCTAATGGACAGCATCTCCTTCGTCGATGCCAAGATGGAGAGGATGTTCATGATGACTGCGGCTGTAACCGCGCTCGGCACGCAGCTGTTCGGGCGCTACGGCGAGGGGCGCAACCTGGATAAGAAGGGGCTTAACCAGGTCAAGAAGGATGCGGATGCGATCTCCGCCTACGCGATGAGCGAGTCCTTGTGGTATATGTCACGCTCCCTGCCCGAGAACCATGCAATCATGGTTTGTCTCGGTGAGGGTCTGATGCCCAAGGCGGGCGAGACGCCCGAAATGGGTTCCAATCCCTTGCTTGGATTCGGCAGGATCTACGCCAGGCCTCAGGTCGCCCGCTTTTTGGATACGAGGGTGCAGCAGTTGATCAATTCCGAAAAATACCATTGGGATGACTTCCAGCGTGATCTGATCGACGCCGGCATCAAGGTGTGGGGTACGGCGATCGACACGCTCGAGAATACATCGCGGTTCGCGCAAGGTGCAATTACCGGCCCGATGACCGTCCTTCATGTGTTTGATCAACCCTTGTCCATTGCCAAACCTTACGAAGGCTACATGGGAAACCTCGTCTTGCCCCGCAAGGTCGTCGCCAGTGCAGCCAGGGAATCCTGCCTGATCAACTTTTTCACTCCACGGGCAAAAGTGCTCGAAGCCATCAAGATCAGTTACCCCAACATCAAACATCAGAATGTGCACGTGTGGACTCTGCGCGGCAAAAGCCGCTTGCACCGTATCGGCAAGATCTGGGAGGAATGGAAAGCTCTCGGCGCAGACCTGATCGATGATGGGTGGAAGCTGCCCAATGGTCACAGCGCCTTCACCGATTCCGGAACCTACGCCCCCACCTTCAGAGTGGGCACCTGGAAGGACGAAGCCGGGGAAACTCATCTGTTCATCGTGGACGGGTACGCGGCGTCAGCCGAGGCGATCCAGGCTGCCAGCCTGTACCCGATCCTCGACCTGGATGTTTCCCTCGCCGTCTTCTCTTCGACATTCGAACTCAGCTATGATCTCGAGCCCAGGATCATGAGCACGGATCCCGAAGCCGAGAATTTCGGCGAGCAGCTGCAGCAGATTTTCGGCAGGGAGCTTGACCAGGAAACCATCCGGCGATATCGGAATAATATTCTCCAGGCGAGAACCGCCGGGATTCCTCTCAACAAAGGCATTCTGCATGCGGATGATTTTCTCCCGGGAAAGAAATGGGACGTTATGGCCGTCTCAGGATACATGCTGCCGGATCCCTACTCCGGAGCGCCCGGAATCAAGCAGTTAAACGACGATACGTTCCAGGTTACGGTCCGGCTAAGCACGGCTAAAGGTGACAAGCGGACGACCTTCACGCTGCGCCTCCAGGAAACATTCGAAAAAAGCCGCCTCATATTCAATCCACTCCTGAACCGGTTCCTGCGCGGAGAAGATTATCGAGAGCGACAGGTAACGATCTCCGACTCCGGCAGAATCAGGAACGAACTGCAGACCCTGTGCTCGGAAGCCCTGGAGCATTTCGGTGAGAGCGGTATTCGACTTCACTTTGACAAGATACCGGATGATGTCATCCCGCCTCCTGACCAGGTGAAGCTCCGGCAGGTGCTCCGATGGTACAAGGAAAACCACCCGATCTGGTTCCAATGGCTCGAATTCGATTGAATCCGGAGACGGTGCCTCAATTCCGTAAGCGCCCGATCGCCGCGGCATGAGAATGCAGCGCAGCCGCATTATTACAGGCTCAAAAAGGACAGGGCCCCAAGAGATTGATGAAAAAAACAAGGCAAAAAGAAACAGTTGAGAACGCGTTTCTGAAGAACTGGCAAATATATTGCTGCATCGCTCTTGCGGGCTTTCTGGTCTACGCGAAGACAGTCTTTTTTGATTTCACTTATTTCGATGATAACACCCTCATCCTGGACAATGCGCATTTCCTCGGCAAGCTTTCCAACATCTTGGAAGCATTCAAGCAGGATGCATTTTATATTTCACAGTCATCCTCCGGATTTTATCGCCCGCTGTTGACCGCTACTTTCATTCTCAATGCACAGATCGCCGGGACTTCGCCTTTTATCTACCACCTTACCAACATCCTGTTGCACCTCCTTGCTTCCTGCCTGCTTTATTTGCTCTTGGCGAAACTGCAATATAAAAAAGAACCAGCCTTCCTCGCGGCCATGCTCTTTTCAGTCCACCCGGCGCTTACACAGACCGTGGCCTGGATCCCCGGCAGAAACGACTCTTTGCTGGCTGTCTTTATTTTCACTGCATTTATCTGCTTTTTGCGCTACCAGGAGACGGGAGCGCGGAAGCATCTGATATTCCACTTGCTGGCATTTGGCGCGGCACTTTTTACCAAGGAGACGGCGGCGGTTTTGGTCCCGGTAAGTCTTGTTTACCTGTTCATCGTGCTGAGACGGAAGGCGCTGCCGTCCAAGGACAAATACCTGGTAGCCGGTTGGTTCTTTTGCGGCTTCGCCTGGTTCTTTATCCGCGCATCCGCCTTGGCCGGCAGTCCGAAAATGGCTTTCAGCGCCATGGCGCGATCGATCATGGAAAGTCTGCACGCAACGGTACCTTATCTGGGCAAGATCTTCTTGCCCTTCGATCTGTCTGTCCAGCCTGTGCTCCAGGATTTGCCCTTTCTCTACGGATTCATCTCGATCCTGGTGCTGGCTGCGCTGATCTTTGCTTCGCGGGGCAAGCGCAACGCATATATCTATTTCGGCTTGACCTGGTTTCTTTTATTCCTGTGGCCTTCCTTCGTTTCCGGTGATGCTAAGGTTCAACAGTCCTTTTATGAGCACAGGTTGTATGTCCCGATCGTCGGTGTCCTTCTGGTTTTGCTGGAGTCCAGGCCCGTCGCCTGGATATGCGAAGAGAGAACCAGGTTTTTTGTGAGCGGTGCGCCGCTGCTTGTGGCGGCAGCATTGCTGACGTTTCAACACAGTGGCAACTTCAGAAACAGGTCCGTTTTTTTCCAGAGCGCCATCCAAAGCTCTCCTCATAATCCCGGCGCGCATAACAACATGGGACTGACCTATTTTTACGAGAGACAATTCGACCGGGCGGAAGCAGAATTGAGGAGGGCCCTTGAACTGGGGCCATCGCAGCCCAAGATTCATAATAATCTGGGGCTCGTTTATCTTAACAGCAACAGGCTGCCGCAGGCCGAAGCGGAATTCCAAAAGGAGATCGAGGCATTTCCAAACAGCGATGTACCAACTTTCAATCTCGGTTTGCTTTATGTGAAAGTTGGCCGGTCAGCGGATGCCGAGACATACTGGAAAAGGACCATCGAGTTGAATCCTGCTCACATCGAAGCGCACTATAACCTGGCAAAGCTCTATTACTCAAAGAAAGACCTTGCCGGCGCTGCCTATTACGTCAAGGCGTTGGTCGACCGGGGCGTGACCAAGTTGCCGCCTGAGCTATTGGGATTGTTGAGTGCCAAGTAGCGCGGGCCCGGATATTTGCTCCGAAAACAGAACCTGGGAAGGCGGGCTGAAGCCCGCCGCCACTGGATAAAGAATGACGGGTCGCGAAGGACTGCAGCCTGATCTTATGAACGGTGGCCGTGGGCTTTAGCCCGCACATTTTATTTGCGCTCATGTCTACGCCCACAGAAATGCGTGTAAGGAGCAGCATGGGAGACCGCTCAGGAGCTCCCGGCAAATGTGTGTCCGCTTGCGGGAAGATTCCGTCCCAAAAACGCACACTCAATCCATTCGTGGGATTTTTTCCCGGAGCGTGCAACGCATCGGCAAGAGCGCAAAAGCCCAGTTTTTCATGAAGAAACATGCACATTTTCGAGGTTCGCGCTCTTTTGCGCCTGTCTGGCACGGTCGGTGCATATATCCGGGTGATGGCAATTCCGGACCGTTGCACCCAGAAAACTGAAATCGATCTTCAGGAAGAGCACCTCGCCGAACGGAAGCTCGTAAAGCGCTGTCTTCTAGGGGATGATGCGGCCTGGGAAGGGATTGTGCGCTGGTACTCAAGACGCATCTTCAGCCTGTGCTATCGTTACACAAGCCGCCGGGAAGAAGCGGAAGATCTGACCCAGGAGATATTTATCAGGATCTATCAGAATCTCAGATCCTTTCGATCCGATACCGGCAGCTTCCGTAACTGGGCGATGCGGCTGAGCCGCAATCTCATCATCGACCGGTACCGGAAATCGAAACGGTTTCCGCAGTTTGAAGGGAGCCAGGAACTCGAGGAAATGCATCTCGAAGATCAGACCCGGCCCGGCCCTCAAAGGGGGATTGAACAGGCGGATGCCTCGAGAATTATCGGTGAGGCATTGCGCGCTCTTTCGCCCGAGAATAAAGAGGCCGTCATTCTCCGCGATCTTCATGGGATGGGGTACCATGAGATGGCAATGATGCTGGGAATCTCGGAAGGGACGGTGAAGAGCCGCATCAATCGCGGCCGCACGGCGTTGGCGCGGCAACTATCCAGGAATCCGGCCCTGCGGGAAATGCGCGTCCATCTTCCAGCCTGAGAGGGCTTGTATGCAAAACCTGATGCAGGACTTGCGCTACGGCGCCCGGCTGCTATTCAGAAATCCGATGTTCACTGCCGTCGCCGTTATTTCTCTCGCGCTGGGAATCAGCGCGAACACGGCGATATTTTCCCTCTTCAATGCCATCTTTCTCAGTACTCTTCCGGTACATGATCCCACGCGGCTGGTTTCGATATTTACCACCGATGCCAAGAACACCGGGCAATTCCTGGATTACATGCAGCTTTCCTATCCGAACTTCGAAGACTATCGCGACCAGAATCAGGTGTTTTCGGGGCTCGTAGCCCACGTGCTGATGGCGATGAACCTCAGGACCGGCGGTGAGCCGGAACGTGTCCTCGGCGAGGCGGTGTCCGGGAATTACTTTGAAGTATTGGGCGTAAAAACGGTCGTCGGCCGCACCTTCCGGCCGGAGGAAGATGCCATCGAGGGCAAGTTTCCCGTGGTGGTGTTGTCTCACCGACTATGGAAACGCCGTTTTGGCGGAGACGAAAACCTGGTAGGCAAAGACATCGTGCTCAACCGCATGAACTTTACCGTGGTCGGCGTGGCCGCAGAGGGCTTCAAAGGAACCTATGCGATCGGCGGGCCGGACCTGTTCGTGCCGATGGCAATGCATGAGCAAATCCTGGCCGACTTTGCGCTCCAGCAATTCCACAATAGGCGCGGACTGCTGTTCTTCGTTTTCGGGAGACTCAAGCCTGAAATCCCCTTAACGCAGGCGCGTGCCGCGATGCAGACGATTGCCCGCAAGCTCGAGCTGGCCTATCCCAAGGAGAACGAAGCACGCAGCGTTGCCCTGCTTCCGCTCACTCAGACCCTCCTCAATCCCAATATTCGGGGGCAAGCTTTGCTCGGAGCAGGAATGATGATGTGTGTGGTCGGGCTGGTGCTCGTGATCGCCTGCGCCAACGTTGCCAACCTGCTTCTGGCCCGGGCCGGCGTGCGCCAGCGCGAGATCGCCATCCGGCTGTCCCTGGGCGCGGGCCGGGTTCGCCTGGTAAGGCAGCTATTGACCGAGAGCTTCCTCATGGCCCTTATTGCGGGGCTTCTGGGGCTGCTGCTCGCGGTCTGGGGGCGCGACCTGCTTTGGCTGATGCGCCCGCCCTTTCTTGACGAAAATGCGGTGCAGATTCCCCTCGACCATCGCGTCCTGGTGTTTACTGCCGCGCTCACGATCCTGACCGGGGTTTTGTTCGGCCTGGTGCCGGCATTGCGCGCTACGAGGCTCGACTTGATCTGGGCGCTGAAGGAGCGGGCAGGGCAGCCCTCCCGGTCAAAGCACTGGTTCAACCTGCGCGACATGCTCGTAGTAGTCCAGGTTGCGCTTTCTCTAATCGCACTCGTCGGAGCGGGTCTCTTTCTGCGCAGCATGCAGCATGCCCAGCAGATCAATCCCGGCTTTGAGAAGAAAAACTTGCTGATGATTTCTGTAGATCTTGCCGCGCAGAGGTACGATGAAGCACGTGGCCTCGCGTACTATCGCCAGGCCGTCGAGACAGTGATTCAGCTGCCGCAGGTCAAAGCTGCCTCCTTTGCGTCCGCTCCGCTTTTTGGCGGAGATGTTCTGCGGACCGTGTTTGCGGAAGGACAGGATCCGGCCAACAAGAGCAATGGACGCCTCATACCCTTGCTGCGCGTGGGGCCTGGCTATTTCGAGACCATCCGCATGCCTATCTTGCGTGGCCGCGCCTTCACTGAGCGCGATCGCGACGGCGCGCCCATGGTAGCCGTCGTCAATGAGACCATGGCCAGGCGGCTGTGGCCTGGTGCGGAAGCCATCGGCAAACGGTTCCGTTGTTTCGATGAGACCTGGGTGATCGAGGTCGTTGGGATCGCCAGGGATGCCAAATACGCTACGCTTGGCGAAGAAGCTCAATCGTTCATGTATTTTCCCCTTCTCCAGCACTATACTCCAGGTGGAACGCTCCATGTCCGAACCGAGGGCGATCCGTCAACGGCGATTGGCGCAGTGCGTGAACGGGTGCAGGCCTTGGACAAGTCCATGCCCCTGTTGAATGTGACCACGGTGGGCCAGGTTATGGAGGCGGTGTTATGGGCGCCGCGCATGGCGGCGGCTTTGCTCGCCATTTTCGGCTTCCTGGCGCTTCTGCTTGCGGCAATGGGCATTCACGGAGTCATATCGTACTCGGTGGCTCAGCGGACCCAGGAGATCGGCATCCGCATGGCCCTTGGGGCGCAATCGAAGGATGTTTTGAAACTGATCATAGGACAGACCGGATTGATCCTGCTGGTGGGCGGTGCGGTGGGTCTGGCCGGCGCTTTTGCCTTTTCAAAAGTGCTCGCAACTCTGCTTTATGATGTCGGCAGCGGGGATCCAGTGTCGTTTGTGGGAACTGCCTTGATTCTCCTCGTCGCCGCTTTGCTGGCCAGCTACCTTCCTGCCAGGCGTGCGACTCATGTGGATCCGGTCGTAACGCTCAAGTACGAATGAGGCTGCCTCAAAGCGTATGAATCCCCGGACCTCAGTCATCATTCCTGTCTACAATTGCGTGCGGGCACTTGAACTTGTGCTCAACGGCTACCTGCGCCAATCCTCCCGGGACTTTGAACTTTTTATCGCGGACGATGGCTCCGGGCCTGAATTGCGAATCCTCATCGAGGCCTATACACAAGGAGCTCCTTTTCCAGTTCGATATGTTTCGCACCCGGATGAAGGATATCGTAAGACCATTATCCTGAACCATGCAGTTCGGGCGACCGAGGCGAGCTATCTGATTTTTGCCGATGCCGACTGCGTCCCCCATTCCCGCTTCGTCGAAGCCCATGGGCGGCACCACGGCTCCCGGACCGTGCTCTGCGGCCGGCGGGTAAACTTGAACCAGCGAATTTCGGACGGCTTGACGCCGCATGCTATTCTGGAGGGAGGACTGGAACGCTTCACTGCTGGCCGGCTGCTGGATGCGCTGTTCAGCCGGGGAGCCCACTGGGACGAGGGGATCCTCATCACAAACAATATTCTGCACCGTTGGATCAACCGCAAAGAACCGACGCTGCTCGGCTGCAATTATTCTCTCGACAAATCACTGCTCGAGGAAATTAATGGCTTCAATGAGGATTTTGTCGGGTATAGCGGTGAAGATACGGAGCTCGAATACCGCCTGCGTCTGGCTGGAGCGCGCTTCCAATGGGTAAGGCACCTGGCCATCCAATACCACCTGTACCACCCCTCGCGCACAGTCAACGAGGGGAACCTCAAAGCCCTGGCACAAACCCAGGCCGCAGGCAATGCGACTTGCCGCAATGGCCTCAGGCGATACTGAGCGTACGGCTTTATCGAGTAGTTTGGGATAGCTGAGAGGAAGTCAGAAGACAGAAGTCAGAAGTCAGAATAAGGACGGAAGCTTTTTTCCGGGCAGCATCGCAAGAAGCATGTAACGAGGATCTGCATAGCACCAGGTACAACATGCCGTTATTCTGACTTCTGACTTCTGACTTCTGTCTTCTGACTCCTGACTTCTGTCTTCTGTCTTCTGACTTCTGTCTTCTCGACTCCGTGGATAAGCATCGCTGCATGCTCTATATTTATCAGCATGGATTGCGATCGGTACTTGAGTTGGGTTGAGATCAGTGAGCAGGCACTGAGCAGCAACATCCGGCGCTTTAAGGAGCACATTGGCTGCGACGTCAAATTGGCGGCCGTCCTCAAAGCCAACGCTTACGGCCATGGGCTGGCAGAGACCTCCCGGATCGCGTGGAAAGCAGGTGCCGATTGGCTTGCCGTCAATTCGGTAGAAGAGGCTGCACTTCTCAGGCATGCCGGCCTGGAAGCTCCGATAATCTGCCTGGCTTATGTTCCCCTGGCACTGCTCGAGGATGCGGTCGAGCTTGAAGCCCGCTTGACCGTTTTTAACCTGGAAACTGTGGAGCGGCTGGGTGCCATCACCGGCCGGCTGAAAAAAGCCGCAAGGCTGCATATCAAAGTTGAGACCGGGACCAACCGGCAGGGTGTGAAGGACGATGATCTTCTGCGTCTGGCACAGGCTGTCGGCAGGCATCCCTACCTGACCCTGGAGGGTCTATCGACCCATTTTGCCAACATCGAGGATGTGACGGAACACCAATTCGCGGAACATCAGTTGCGCAACTTCCACGCAGCCCTCGATCTGCTCGAGCAGAACGGTATTTCTGTCCCTTTCAAGCACACGGCCTGCACAGCGGCGGCCATCCTGTTCCCCAAGACACTTTTCAATCTGGCTCGCGTCGGCATTGGCCTTTATGGGCTATGGCCGTCCAAGGAGACCAGGATCAGCGCCCTGCAAGCGGGGATTTCTTTGAATGAGCTGGAACCGGTCCTGACCTGGAAGACGCGCATTGCGCAGATCAAGACGGTGCCCCCGGGAGCCACCATTGGATACGGCTGCACGGACCATGCGACCCAGGTTACGAGGATCGCAGTGCTTCCGATCGGATACTTTGAAGGATACGATCGCAGGTTGTCGAGCATCGGCTATGTGCTCATCCGCGGGCACCGCGCACCCCTGCGCGGCCGCGTATGCATGAACATGATCATGGTGGATGTCACCAACATTCCAGGAGTCGCACTCGAGGACGAGGCCGTGCTGCTCGGCAGGCAGGGAGAGGATGCGATCTCAGCAGAGACTCTCGCCGGAAAAATCGGCACGATCAATTACGAGATCGTTTCCCGCATCAATCCGCAAATTCCCCGCATTGTAGTCTGAGATCCGATGCCAGGAGGAGGAACCGCCAAATGCCTGAAACGGCATAGCTGCAACTGGAACCAGATTTCACCGCAATCTCCCGTGCGCTTGGAAATCAATGAAAATTGCGAACCCCCAAAGATATTAGACATAATGGGTGTCCACGTTCTCCCGTCGTTGGTTCTCCTGCGGTCTAATGAGCAGCGCATCACCCGCCCGGCGCGCTTCTGCTCTCAGCGCCGGCCGTGTGGTGGCGCGGGTTAGAAGGCCTCATGTTATTGCCCAGTCAACTTACCCGTCCCCGCCGCCCGGTCTATGAGCCTTCCGAGAGCCCATACGTCGCTCGACGTGAGCCAGAACGCCGAGGCATGTACCTCCTTGTGGTAGGCACCAATTCTGACGGAGAGCCAGATCTCGTCGTCGTCGAGGACGATCTGTTCCGGAACATCCTTGACGGTCACCTGGCCTAACGAATCAATCGACACTTCATTGACCGATTGCACGTCCGAGTCGGTCAGTGTGAAGAAGTGAATGTCATAGAATCCCTGCAGAACCGCTTTAAACGCCTCTCTCTCGATTCGTAAGGACTGGCGTCCTCGAGTCTTGACGTACTTGGTACCTTCATAAACTCCGCTTCCATCTCCCTTCAGGATGACGGTGTAGACGGGGCATCGACCTAAACAGCCAAGCCGCCGCATTTCGATCTCAACGTCGACGAGCTTGAACGACCCAGGTGGGGTGTTGGCAGACCGATCCCATTTCGGATTAGTCGGCGCGGAGTTGACAGTACCAGAACAGTTCATCCAACACGCCATGAATAACGCCAGAAGTGTCGCTCTTCCCATGGAGTCTCCCTTCTGATGGTCAGTCCGTCTAACGTTCCGAATGAGCCGCGCGCCCCGGCGGCGACATGATCGCACAGGACCGTCGGGCTCGTCGGCTCCATTCGGGTGTTGGACGGCCTTCGCCTCGCTGCGCCCGCGCTATCTCGGGACGTGATCTGGTCTCTGAGCGCACCCAAGCGTCACGCCCAGCCAGACCGCGCAACCCAGGAGCAGTGGCGCGGTCGCGGCCCCCGGGAAGTACCCGCCTCGCCCAGCCGCGAGCAGGAGATGTCCCGTGCCGTTGCTGGCCTCAAGGATCGTCCAGAACCAGGCCCAGCCCCTCCCTGACATAGGCGTTAAAATAAGGATTATTCTAAAACCCAATCTGGAATCGAGGCCGGCTTCCGGCGTCGCGGTGAGTTCTGAAGACGCTCCATGTTCTTTTCACTGGAGACGAGTAGCCATGGGC
>Ga0315284_10014942_pt1 | contig 11043 bp, 8 predicted proteins | sample YL17G09_16_MG_FD_203696 | JGI IMG/M metagenome (GOLD analysis project Ga0315284, IMG submission 203696) | Sediment microbial communities from Yellowstone Lake, YNP, Wyoming, USA - YL17G09_16 | ecosystem: Environmental > Aquatic > Freshwater > Lake > Sediment | place: USA: Wyoming | collected...
CGGCGCGGGGCGGGGGCGGCGGGGGGGGGGGGGGGGGGCGGGGGGGGGGGGGGGGGGGGCGGGGGCGGGGCGGGCGGGGGCCCCCGGGGGGGGGGGGGGCGCGGCGTCGTAGGTCTCTCGGGCGGCGTGGCGCGACCCCTGGAACGGCCTGCGGCCCGCCCGAGGCGCGGCAGCCATGTGGGTCCGCATTGACGCGCCGCGCCCCCTCCCCCACCTTGGCCCGCTTGCCCGCCTGCGCCGCTTTGATCTTCGCCAGCAGGCCCATGGTGGCACGCGATCCGGGCGGGGTGGGGCGAGGGCAAAGAGACTGCAGCCCGGCGCGGGTGTGCCGCCGCGGCGCGCTGGTTTGTTGCCCCCCGTGCGCGCGCCGCGCTCCCCTCCCCGCCCCGGCCCTTCTTTGGGGGACAAATGGCTGCGCCGTTGCAGGGGGCCGCCGCGGCCGCCCCTCCCCCCCGCCGCCGCGGCAGCGTGGGGCGGCGGCGGGCGGCGCGGGGGAGCGCGTCTCTCCGCCGTGCCGCCGCCGCCGCCTCGCGCGCGTCGTCGCCGTCGCTCCACCCTGCCCCCTCCCTCCTCTTCCTCCCTTCTTCAGCCCAGCTTGGCCGTGATCATGTCGGCCGCGTCCTGGACGGTGGCGATGGCTTCCGCGCCCTCCTCGTCGAGGGTGATCTCAAACTTCTCCTAGAGGGAGGGGCGCGGCGAGGAGGGTGAGCTCACCCTCACCCCAACCCTCACCCGCACCCTCTCCAGAACCCGCACCCGCACCCGCACCCGCACCCCAACCCGAAACCCCTACCTCGAGCGCCATCATGATCTCCACCGTGTCGAGCGAGTCGGCGCCGAGGTCGACGAACTTGGCGTCGGGGCCGACCTGGGCAGGGGGCGAGGCGGCGGCGAGGGGTGAGGGTCGCGCCCCGCGCGCGCGCGGCCGCCCGCTCCCCTCCCCGCCTCGACTCCCCGCGCCCCCACCTTCTCGAGCTCGGCGCCCAGCTGCTCGGCGATGATGCCGCGCACGTCCGACAGGACCTGGGGGAGGGAGAGGAAGGGCGGCGCGTCGGACGACGAACAGGGCGACGGCCGGCGACCGCCCGGGCCGCGCGCGGCGCCCGGCGCGGCTCCAGCCCCAAAGCGGCCCCGCCGCCGCCGCCCAGCGCGGCCTCGACGGTAGCGCAGGCGCACGGCCGGGCGAGCGCGCAAGCGGCGCACGCGGGCGCCTCTCCCGGCTCCCCGCGCGCCGCCGGCCACCGGTCGCGATCCGCCGCCTCACCGCGCCCTCCCTCCCCCCTCCTCCCCAATCCCCCACCTGCGCCTTGTCGGCGGCCTTGACGACGACGACGCGGCGGCCAGCGGGGCGCGCGATGCGGGCCTGGGGAGAGAGGGAGGGAGGGCGGGCGTCGGCCGCGGGCGCTGTCCGCGGCGCGGCGGGCGGCAACGGGTCGCGCGCTGGCCGCCACCTCCCCCCAGCGTCGCATGGGATGGGCGCCGATCGACGGGCGGCGGCGACGGCGGCGCCCGGCTCCAATCGCCGCCAAACCGGCCCGCCCCCCCCTCCCGAGCCGCCCGCCCGCCCGCGCCGTCCCGCCCCTCCTTCTCCTTCTCACCGGGCGGGGGGCGGAGGTGCGCAGGGAGAAGGCCATGGCGGGAAGGAGGGAGGGGTGCGGAGGAGGCGGGAAGGGGTTGTGGGGGTGCGGTCGCCGCGCGCGGCGGGGCCAGCGCCGCCCGCGGACGCCTTCCCACACCCCGGCCCCCCTCCGGCCCCCCGTCGCCCCCACCATGCGCGCCTGCATGATGACGTCCGCCCCTCGCGCGACCGCCGCCCGCGCCGGGCCGGCCGCGGCCGCGCGCTTTGCCGCGCCGCACGCCGCGCGCCGTGCCGCGCCCGCCCTGCGCCGCGCGCCCGGGTGCGTGAAGTGACGGATGAAGGAAGAGGGAGCGGCGTGGTGGGCAGGGCAGGATCGAGCGCTGCGCCCCGATCGGGGGCGCGCCACGCCGCGCCGCGGGTGGCCGGCGTCGGCGCGCAGGCGGGCGTGGCGGTGGAGGCGCGATGCGGCCAGCTGCCGCCCCTGCGGCGCGGGCGTGCGTCGCGCCACCCGCCGGGGCTACGCATTGCGGGCCCGAGGCCGGCGCGGCGCGCCGGCGCGCGCGCGCGCCGCGGCCCGCCGCACGGCGACGGCAGGAGACGGCCGACACCTCCTCCCGCCCCTCGCAGCACCCCCAACACGGCCCCCGCCTTCCCGCGCCACACCGCCGTCGCCGCGGGCGGCGGCGGCACGGGCAAAAAGTGCCCCGAAAAGCCCCTGTGCGGCGACAAATTCGAGTACGACCTCATCATCATCGGCGCCGGCGTCGGCGGCCACGGCGCGGCCCTGCACGCCGTCGAGTGCGGCATGAAGGTGGCCATCATCGAGGGGCACGACGTAGGGGGCACGTGCGTCAACCGGGGGTGCGTCCCGTCCAAGGCGCTCCTCGCCGCGTCGGGGCGCGTGCGCGAGATGCGCGACGCGGCCCACCTCGCGTCCCTCGGCATCCAGTTGGGGTCGGTCTCGTTCGACCGGCAGAAGATCGCGGCGCACGCGGCCGACCTGGTGACCAACATCCAGGGCAACCTGCAGCGCTCGCTCGAGGCCCTGGGCGTCGACATCCTGACCGGCGTCGGCAAGCTCACCGGTCCGCACACTGTGTCGTACGCGCTGCCGGGGCGGGTGGACGTGGGCGGCACCGTGACCGGGCGCGATGTCATGATCGCGACCGGGTCGGTCCCCTTTGTCCCGCCCGGCGTGCCCATCGACGGGAAAACGGTCTTCACGTCCGACCACGCGCTCAAGCTGGACTGGATCCCCAAGGTCGGGAGGGGGGGGGGGGGGGTGCCGCGGCGGGGAACGGGGTGTCTGCGGGTGGCGTCTCGAGGGTCCCGCCCCCGCCTACCGCCCGCGTCCCACCCCCGCCCCCGCCCCCCCCCCTCCCCCAGTGGGTCGCCATCATCGGGTCGGGCTACATCGGCCTCGAGTTCTCGGACGTGTACACGGCCCTCGGGTCGGAGGTCACGTTCATTGAGGCGATGGACGACTTGATGCCCGGCTTCGACCGCGAGGTGCGGGGTGGGGGTGGGGTCAGGGTCGCGACTTTTCGGGGTTTCCGGGCCCGTGCCGGGGCCGGGGCGCCTCGCGCCGCCGGCGCGGGCGCCGCGCGGCGGCCGCGCGCCGGCGCGGCGCGCGCGGGCGGGGCGCGCGGCCCGTCCCGACCCCAGCACGCCCTCCCTCTCCCCAGGTCGCGCGCCTCGCGCAGCGCCTGCTCATCAACCCCCGCCGCATCGACTGGCACACCGGCGTGCTGGCGACCAAGGTGACGCCCGGCGTGCCGGGCGTCAAGCCGGTGCTGGTCGAGCTCACGGACTTCAAGGTAGGGAGTAGAGGGGAGAGGTGGGTTTGTTTTTACTCTTTTTTCCGCTCGACCCGAAAAACCAACCCATGCCCCCCCCCCCTCCCCCCCCCCCCAGACCAAGGAGGTCGTCGACACCCTGGAAGTGGACGCCGTCCTCGTCGCCACCGGGCGCGCGCCCTACACGCGCGGCCTGGGGCTGCCGGCCGTCGGCGTCGAGACCGACCGCCGCGGGTTTGTCCCTGTGAACGAAAAAATGCAGGTCCTCGACCCCGCGGGCAAAGTCGTCCCCCACCTGTACTGCATCGGGGACGCCAACGGCAAGTACATGCTCGCGCACGCGGCGTCGGCGCAGGGGATTTCCGCCGTCGAAAACATGTCGGGCCGGGCGCACGTCCTCAACCACGCGTCCGTCCCCGCCGCCTGCTTCACCCACCCCGAGGTCTCGTTCGTGGGCGCGACCGAGGAGGTGGCGCGCGAGGCGGCGGACAAGGGGGGGTACGGGCGGCACGTGGCGGTTGTGAAGACGTCGTTCAAGGCCAACTCGAAGGCACTCGCCGAGAAAGAGGGCGACGGGCTGGCCAAGATGATCTACCGCAAGGACACCGGGTTTGGGGTGTGGGGGTGGTGGGGCGGTGGGCGACCTGTTTTTTTTTTTTTGACTCTACCCACCCCCCCTCCCCCTCTCAGCGAGATCCTGGGCGTGCACATCATCGGCCTGCACGCCGCCGACCTTATCCACGAGGCGTCCAACGCGGTCGCCACGGGGCAGCGCGTGCAAGACATCAAATTCAACGTGCACGCGCACCCGACGCTGTCCGAGGTCCTCGACGAGCTGTTCAAGTCGGCGGTGGTCGACGAGGCTGCCGCCAAGACGGCCAAGGCGGCGGGCACGCCTGCGCTCGCAAAGGCGACGGCGGCGGCGTGAGGGGTGTGGAGGTGGGTGTGTGCTGGGGTCGCGGCGAGAGACTTGGCGCCCGGCGCCCACATTCGGGCGACCGCGAGCGAGGGCGCTTCGCGGGGCCGCGGCGCGGGGCGTGTGAGCGTGGCGAGCGGCGAGAGGCGCGCGCGCGCGGGCAGTCTTGCATCCCAGGTCCCTCTCTCTCCCTCAGTCTCCCACAGCGCCCGCCTTCTCTTTCTTGCTCCCATCCAGGGCGCTCAGGGCGGCGGCGACCTTGGCCAGCGCGGCGCGCGCCTCGGCGGGGACGGGGCCGGCCTGGGGAGAGTGGGGGTGGGGGGTCGTGGGCGGCCGGCGCCGCCCCCACCACCATCGCCCACGCCGTCGCCCGGCCCCGGCGGGCGCCGCGGGAGCGCGGGCGCCGCTTCCCAACTCCCTCTCTCCTCTCACCTCGTCCGCCGCGTGCGCCTCGACCGCCGCGGCGGCCGCCGCGGGCGCCACGGGCGTCACCGGGCCCAGGCGGGCGCGGGAGGAGGCGGCGGCGTCCATCCAAGGGTGGGGATGTGGCGTCGGCCGGCACCGTCCACACTCCCCCCCCTCCCCACCCCCCATCCCGCCCCCTCCGACCCGCCCCAGCATGCACGCGACCGCCTCCCTGCGTGCCAGCGCCATCGCGCCCCGCTGCCGGGCCGGGAAGGCGGCGGCGGCGGCGTGCGCGGGGGTGCCCTCCTCGCCTGCGCCCGCGGCGCCTTCCCGGCGCGCCCTGCTGCTCGCCGGCGTCGCGGCGCCGATCGCGATGGCCTCTCCGCTTCCCGCGGCCGCGGCCTTGCCCAAACTGGACGCGCGCCGTGTCTACGGGTCGGACGAAAAAGGGGAAGCCGCGCGCGCGGCCGCGCTGACTGTCCTCGCCCCCGCCATCACCCCCGAAAACGCGGGCAACCTGCTGCGCTTTGCCTTTCACGACGCGGGCACGTGGAACGGCAAAACGGGGGGGGCCAACGCGTCGCTGCTGCTCGAACTCGACCGGCCGGAGAATGGGGGGCTCAAGTATGGGGCCGCCATTCTGGTCAGAGCGAGGGTGGTGATGGAGAGTGTGTGGTGGGGAGTGGGAGGGCGAGCGCGCGCCGCCGACCCCATTTTCTCTCTTTTTTCCCCCCCAGAAATCGGCCTACAACTCGATCCCCTCGAAACCGGCCCGCCTCACGTGGGCCGACTTCATTCAAGTCGCGGGTGCGGCGGCCGTCGTCGCCACTGGCGGCCCATCCATCCCCGTGGCGCTCGGCAGGCCGGACGCTCGCCGCGCCGACCCCGGCGGCGCGCTCCCCCCCCCGTCGCTCGACGCCGCCGGCCTGCGGTCCCTCTTCGCCGCCAACGGCTACACAGTGCGCGACATCGTGGCCATCTCTGGGTCGCACACGATCGGCGTCTCCCGTGTCAACGACCCCAAAGGCGGGCGGGAGGGGAGGGGGCGAGCGCGCGGCGGAGCGCGGCGCGCCGACCGCGCCCCGGACCGCCTGCCCACCCCTGCCCACCCACACTCTCCAGGCAAGATGACGGCGACGCCCGCCACGTTCGACAACTCGTACTACAAACTGCTGCTCAAAGGGGGGGGCGCGTTCCGGTCAGACCGCGCGTTGGTCGAAGACCCCGAGATGCGGGCCCTCGTCCAAACGTACGCCCGCGACCAGGGGGCGTTTTTCAGCGACTTTGCGGACGCGTACGTCAAAATGGGGCTCAAAGGGCTCGCGGTGGCGGCGTGAGCGGCGAGCAGGAGGCGAGGCGCGCGGCGCGTCGCAGGCTCCTTGGCTCCCCTCGCCCGCCGCGCGCCCTGCGTCGCGCGCAGCGGGCGCGCGGCGGCGGCTGCGTGTGATCAAATGGCGAGTGCGCGGGCCGGGCAGCGGCCCGGGCGGCAGCGCGCGCGTCGCCGCTGCCCCTCCCACACCGCCCGCGCGCCTGCCGGGCCCCACCCCACCCCGTGTGATGTCGGACGCCCCCGGCAAGCGCCCTCCCCCGGGCCGCGCGCCCGGCGCCCCCGAGCCCAAGCGCGCGGCAGGCGCCCCACCCCCATCCGGCCCCCCGCGCACCGCGGACGACGACGACGACTACGAGGGCGGCCCGCCGCCGCCCGAGGATGATGATGCTGACGTGGACGCCGCGGGCGGCGTGGAGGAGGACGTGGTCGTCGAGCTCGGCGCCGCGGGGCGCAACTGGACGCGGCCGCCAGCGCCGGCGCTGGATCCCGCGGCGGACGAGATCAGTGAGTCGGGGTTGAGGGGTGTTGTGGGAGCGAGGCGGCGGCGAGGTTGGGCGCGGTGCGCGATGCATCGTGCAGCGGCGGGCGGCGCCGGGCCGCGCCCGCGCCCGCGACGGGCGTCCGCCGCCCCCGTGGGCGGTCGCCGCGGGCCGCACGCCATCTGCCGAGGCGCACGATTGCCCCGACCCCACCCCCCTCGCGCCTACAGCCTTTCAACAGGTCGAGGTCGACTACTTTGTCGCCCCCCCCGACGCCCGCGTGCACGACACCGACCTCCCGGAGGCCGCGATTCTGCGCGTGTTTGGCGTGACCGACACCGGCGCGTCGGTTTGCGCGTTTGTGCACGGGTTTGAACCCTACTTCTTCGTGGAGGCGCCCCCCGGGTTCGGCCCCGACGATTGCGATGCCCTGGCCAGGTCGCTCAACGTGAGGGACGGGGGAGGGGGGAGGAGGGGAGTGTTGGGGTGGTTTCGCGGCCGCGCCCTCATGCTTCCCCTCCCCCCTCCCTCCCACCCCCTGCAGGCCCGCCTCGCCGAGCGCAACGCGCGCGGGCGCCAGACCCGGTTCTGCTTGCGCGTTGCGGTCGAAGCCAAGAAGAGCGTCATGCACTTCCGCCCCGGCGCGCCGACCCCGTTTCTTCGCATTGTTCTCTCCCTCCCGTCCCTCGTCGCCCAGGCGCGCGGCATCATGGAGGGCGGGCTGGCCATCGACGGCTTCGGCTCCCGCTCGTTCCTCACGTGAGAGACGGGAGAAGAGAGGAGGGAGGAGCGGGGGTGGCGCGCGCGCGCGCGCGCCTGCGCCGCTCCAGACTCCCACCCCACCCCACCCTCCACCCACCAGCTATGAATCCCACGTGCTCTACGCCCTGCGCTTCATGGTCGACCGCGGCCTCGTCGGCGGCGCGTGGGTGACCCTCCCCGCCGGGAAATACGCTCTCGGCCCTGCTCCCGGCGCCGCGCCGGCGACCCACTGCCAGGTGGGGCGAGTGTGGTGTGGCTTGGCGGCATCCCGGGCCCGCGCCGAACCCGCCGACCCCCTTTCCCACGTCTCCCCCCAACCCCAGGTCGAGGCCCACATCCACGCCTCCCGCCTCGTGGGCCACCCCCCCGACGGCCCCTGGTCCCGCCTTGCCCCCCTGCGCGTGCTCTCTGTGGACATCGAGTGCGCGGGGCGCAAAGGGCACTTTCCCGAGGCGGAGCTCGACCCGGTCATCCAAATCGCGTCGATGGTCTCCGTCGTCGGCCGCCCGACCCCGGTCGTCAAGAACGTGATGACGCTCGATACGTGCGCGCCGATCGCGGGCGCGGAGGTCATGAGCTTTTCGGACGAGAAAGAGCTGCTGCGCCGTTGGCGCGATCTCGTTGTCGAGTCGGACCCCGACCTGATCATCGGCTACAACACGACCAATTTCGATCTGCCCTACCTGCTCAAGCGGGCCGACACGCTGCGGGTGCCGGATTTCGGGTTCTGGGGCCGCGTCCGGAAATCGCGCGTCAAGGTGCGGGACACAACGTTCTCCTCCAAGGCGTACGGCACGCGCGACATGAAGGAGATCACCATCGAGGGCCGGGTGCAGTTGGACCTGCTGACGGCCATTCAGCGGGACCACAAGCTGTCGTCGTACTCGCTCAACGCGGTCTCGGCCCACTTCCTGGGCGAACAGAAGGAGGACGTGCACCACTCGATCATCTCCGACCTCCAAGCCGGGACGGCGGAGACGCGGCGCCGGCTGGCGGTCTACTGCCTCAAGGTGGGGGGCAGAGGGAGCGGGGTTGGCGCGTGCGGCGGCCGCGCGCGGCCGCGCGCGCCGTTGGAACCGCCTCGACGCCTCCAACCCGACCCGCACCCCATCTCTCCCTCCTCAGGACGCCTACCTCCCCCAGCGCCTGCTGGACAAGCTCATGATCCTGTACAACTACGTGGAGATGGCGCGCGTGACCGGCGTCCCCCTCTCCTTCCTCCTCGCGCGCGGCCAGCAGGTCAAAGTTTTCTCCCAGATCCTGCGCAAGGCGCGCCAGAAAGGCCTGGTCGTGCCGGCGACGCGGCCGTCGGGCAACGCGGGGCCGGGCGTGACGTATGAAGGGGCGACGGTCCTGGACGCCAAGGCGGGCTACTACCGCACCCCGGTCGCCACCCTGGACTTTGCCAGGTACAGAGGGAGAGGACGGAGATTGGGGGCCGCCGCGCCGACTTTTCTGTCGTCTCTTCCCACCCTGTGCACCTTTTTGTTTCCTCCCCCCCAGCCTGTACCCGTCCATCATGATGGCCCACAACCTGTGCTACACCACCCTGCTCCCAAAATCCCGGGAGGGCGAGGTGGCGCCGGGCGACGTGTTGAAATCGCCGACGGGCGACCTCTTTGTGCGGTCGACCGTCGCCAAGGGCATCCTCCCGGAGATCCTGGAGGAGTTGCTCGCCGCGCGCAAGCGGGCCAAGGCCGACCTGAAAGCGGCGACCGACCCTTTTGTCAAGGCCGTGCTTGACGGGCGCCAGCTGGCGCTCAAGGTAGGGCGAGACTGGAGAGGGGCCGAGGCCGGCGCTCGGCGCGCGCGCGCGTCCCGCCTCGACCTCCCCCCCCCCACCCCCCCACCCCAGGTCTCGGCCAACTCGGTGTACGGCTTCACGGGCGCGACCGTGGGCAAGATGCCGTGCCTCGAGATTTCGTCCTCGGTCACCGCGTTTGGCCGCGACATGATCGACCACACAAAGGCGCTCGTCACCGCCCGCTACACCGTGGCCAACGGGTACCCGGCCGACTGCGACGTCATCTACGGCGACACCGACTCGGTCATGGTGCGGGGGAGGGGGGGGAGGGGGTGGGGTGGCGGCGCGGGGCGCGCGCGCGCGACCCGGCGCGCCGACCCGTCTCCCTCGTCCCAGGTCGACTTCCGGGTGCCCGACACCGCGACCGCCATGGATCTCGGCCGGGAGGCGGCGGCGTACGTGTCGGCGACGTTCGTCAAGCCGATCAAGCTGGAATTCGAAAAGGTTGGTTTTTGTGTCCCAGCGTGCCGTCTCCATTCCTTCTCTTTTCGCCCTCCCCGCCCCGCCAACCACCACGGCCCCCCCTCCCCTCCGCCTCCAGGTCTACAACCCGTACCTGCTCATCTCCAAGAAGCGGTACGCCGGCCTCCTGTGGACGACCCCCGACAAATGGGACAAAATGGACACCAAGGGCATCGAGACCGTGCGCCGCGACAACTGCGCGCTGGTGCGCAACGTCATCTCGACGTGCCTGGACAAGCTGCTCATCGACCGCGACGCGGCGGCCGCGGCCGCGTTTGCCAAGGCGACGATCTCGGACCTCCTGATGAACCGCCTGGACCTCTCCCTCCTCGTCATCACCAAAGCGTACGCCAAAGCCGAGTATGAGGGCAAGCAGGCGCACGTGGAGTTGGCCAAGCGGATGAAGGCGCGCGACCCGGCGACCGCGCCGGCCGTCGGGGACCGCGTCGCGTACGTCATCGTCAAGGCGGCCAAGGGGGCCAAAGCGTGGGAAAAGGCGGAAGACCCGGTGCGGAGAGGGGCGGGCGGGTGGCGGGGGCGTGGCGGCGAGGCCGGCGCGGTCGCGCCGACGCGCGTCCCTTCCCCGCCCCGCCGCCAGGTCTGGGCCCTCGACCACTCGCTCCCCATCGACGCCCAGCACTACCTCGACCACCACCTCGCCCAACCCCTGCTCCGCATCTTCGAACCCATCATGAAGGACCCGCGCTCCTTGCTCGCCGGCGCGCACACGCGCGCGATCGCGGTGTCGACCCCGACCGCCGCCGCGGGCGGCATCATGCGGTTTGCCAAAGTGCGGCTCACGTGCTTGGGGTGCCGGGCGCCGCTGGCGGAAGGGGGCGGGGCGCTCTGCGCGCACTGCAAGCCCAAGGTGGGAGGAGGGAGGAGGGAGGAGAGCGGGCCGCGGTGGCGCGCGCGCGCTCGACCCCATCCAAACCCCTCCCGCACCCTTTCCCCCCCCCTCTTTCAGGAGGCGGAAGTCTACTCCCGCGCCCTGGCCGCGACGACGTCCCTGGAGGACGCGTTCGCGTCCCTGTGGACGCAGTGCCAGCGGTGCCAGGGGTCGCTGCACGCCGACGTCCTCTGCACGTCGCGCGACTGCCCCATCTTTTATCGCCGCAAGAAGGTGGCCAAAGATTTGACCGAGGCGGCGGGCGCGCTGGCGCGGTTCCCGGACGAGTGGTGAGGGAGGTCGGGGGGGGGGGGAGGGAGACGAGTGAGGGGTGGGGGCGGCGCCCGCGGGGTCTGCGCGTGGAGCGGGTGGTCGGCGTGTGTCGCACGAGGGCGTGCGCCTCGAGTCGCGGCGGCGGCGGGTGTGCGCGGGGAGGGAACGAAAAGCGTCTCCCCCCTCATCCCCCCTCCCTCCGCCCCTCTAGCCCAGGAGGCGCAGCATGGCGTCCAGGTCTTCGGCGTCCCACTCGTCCACGTCGTCAGCGCTGGGGCGCGGCTCGGGCGGCGGCGGCGCGGACGCGCGCGGCGCCGGCGCGCCGTCGGCCGCCAGCGCGGCGTCGAG
>Ga0315284_10014943_pt1 | contig 11043 bp, 11 predicted proteins | sample YL17G09_16_MG_FD_203696 | JGI IMG/M metagenome (GOLD analysis project Ga0315284, IMG submission 203696) | Sediment microbial communities from Yellowstone Lake, YNP, Wyoming, USA - YL17G09_16 | ecosystem: Environmental > Aquatic > Freshwater > Lake > Sediment | place: USA: Wyoming | collected...
ACAATATCATTGCCGAGGACCTGCATCCCGAATGCGATGGCCCTGCAGACAACCGCCTTTCCGACATTGCCCACGCCGATAATGCCGAGGGTGCATTCGTTCAGGGCGACGCAGTTCAGCTTGTTCCACCGCCCGCTTCGCATCTGGCGGTCTACTTCAGGCAGTTTGCGGGCGAAATTAAGAATATAACCCATAACAGAATCGGCAACCGGTTCGCTGAAGGCGTTGGGCGTATTTTTTACCGCTATCCCCAGCCGCCCGCAGGCTGCCTTGTCAATCGAATCCGTCCCTGTCCCCCACTTGGACAGGACCTTCAGTTTCGGCGCTGCCCGCAGAACACGCTCGGTGAACCTGTCATCGCCGCAAATGACCCCGTCAACATCGCCGACCCAGAGGAGCAGCTGCTCCTCCTCAAGACGTTCCTTCACCGGCGGTATTACAAGCTCGATGTCCCTCTGCTCGAACATATAACGGTAATTTTCTATGACCGGCTGTATATACGGCGCCGTTACCAGAACTTTTTTTACATACATAATTACTGCCTCCGTTCCTTCTGCCGACGCCAGAGAACCTCGGCTGTCTGAAAGTCCGGCTCATCATCAATGTCCCAGGCCTCGAGCGGGTCCGTCTCGAACATTAACGGCCGCTGTCCGATACGGTTATGATGGGTTTCGAGAACGCTGCGGCTGAAAATATAAATGCAGGAGTTCTCCTCGTATACAGGCGGCAAATCCTGCGTCTGCAGAAGTATCGCAGGGTTGTGGTTTATCGCCCTGCCAAGACCATCCCATAATCTTTTGCGGACGGCGGTAACGGAAAAAAGCGAATCGTAATACTGGCAATTCTTCAGAAACAGCTCCGCTGCCCTTGTAACAGTTTCGCTCCGCAGAAGAGGGTTTGTGCTGTGAGTCTGGAGATAATAATCGGCCTGTATCTGCGCAACATCGTAAAGCAGCACATCGTTCATAGGAACGGCATCGTCCCTGAGATTCTGCGGCCTCTGGATGAGCCTGACCTGCGGAAAATGACGACCAGCATCCTCCGTAATCACAGGACTGTCGGTATCAACAGCCACTTCGGCAATGGCCTTGCAGGCCAGCAGGGTCTCAATGATGTGATGATAAAGCGGCCTGCCTGCAAACGGTCGATAATTCTTGCCCGCCACCCGCTGGCTGTGATGCCTCAGGGGGACTAGTGCAACCATACGCGGATTCATAAACACACTCCTTTGGCCGGCTAAGTTATCGTTCGCAGCACAACCCTCGCCGGTGCGCCTTCGGCGCCGACCAGTTTTATGGGTAAACATATAAGCTCGTAACAGCCGCTTTTAACGGTGGCCAGGTTCAGTCCCTCCAGCACCACCACACCTGCCTTAAGCAATATCTTATGGGTGTCGGGACTCCCTCCGTAAGGCTGCACGGACAGGTAATCAATGCCGATAAGACGTATCTTATTTTCAACAATCCATCCGGCTGCATCCGGCGCCAGCGCCACGTAGTCTTTTTGAAACCGCTCCGTTTTGGCGGCCCAGAATCGAGAATTTGCGGTGCGCAGCAGCAGCCGGGCCGTGCCGGCTGGTATTTTCAAACCGGCCAGGTCATTGGCCGTTACCTCCGATACCTTCGGCAGACAACCAACAAAACAAGGGCCTATCATTGCATCCAAAGGCAAACGCTCTATGGTGGCGCCATCAGTCAAAAAATGCCGCGGCGCATCGATATGAGTGCCGCTGTGGACATCACAATCAAGCCTGGACAGGTTGCAGTCGTCCCCTGCTTCGAGGCGTTTGATGTAAGTGAGGTGCAGGCCCACACTGTCCGGCCAGAAAAGCATCTCTGAGTGCATCGGCAGTGTGATGTCGATTAAATCCGGCATACCTATACCTCTTCCCCAACAGCGCTGTATTCGATACGGCGCGCAGACCGCGAGGGGACAACTGTCGGCTGGGAACACCTGAAACCGTTCGGATAGTAAAATTTATCTCTCAACTGGCCGGATATCTGCCCCGTCTGGAGATAACCGCAGTATGTTCCCCAAAACTGCGCCAGGCGGAAAAGAAATATCGAGGCGAAATTTCGCCTAAGCACTCTTTCGAGTAGCGAATGATAATAATCGCTCACGCAGTTGCCCGCCAAAAGACGCATAAATGTCCAGAAGTTAAACCGCTCCTGCGGGTAAATGGTTTTCAATGCGATAGCCTCCCGGCGATAGCGGTTGTATATACTCGGAAGCGTCTCGTTGTGGATATGGACAATTTCCGCATCGCTGGAATAAACGATTCTGTGTCCTTTCTGGACAACTCGTTTTGCCCAATCGAGGTCTTCGAGACCGGTCAAGGTTTCATCGTAAGGCATCTGCATCCAGAGCCCTCTGCGGACGGCACAGTTTGCGTTGTTACAAAACGGATGCTTCTGGCTGGTATCCGAACTTTCGGGAAACCATTTCCTGAATATTTGTTCTTCTGAATATTTTGCGGTCTGGCCGCCTCGCTGTTTGCCATACACCAGTGCCACAGCAGGGTCGGTAAAAGGCTTGAGCAGGTTCTCAAGCCAGTCATTGTAAACCGGGTACACGTGCGCACTTGCCAGCACTATAAATTGTCCGCCTGCGGCCCGACAGCCGACATTCAGTGACCTGCCGAACGAGAATTCCTCCTTGTCTATTGTCAGGATGCGCACCGGATACCTGGAAACTGCTGCCAGGGTGGCGTCGGTTGAGCCTGAATCAACAACAATAATTTCGGGGTCTCTGACAGTCTGCTTGCTGATGCCGCTAAGCAGTCTGCCAATATGCTTTTCCTCATTGTAACTGCGAATTACTATCGAAACTTTCATCGGTCAAATCCTGTTCCAAAATGTTCCGGCAGGATAATTCAGCTTTCCTTTCAATCTGCATTCACCCTCACCGCAAAAAATTTTCAAAACAATCAAATATTTCTGCGGTATGTCCGGATAATCTTTCTGCCCTTCTGAATCTGCTCCAGTTTTTCGGCAACATCGGCATTCCGGACGGCAAGTGCGAGATTCAAGCTGCTATATAATTTTTGCAACCGCTCCTTTCGATTTTCAAATTCATCCGATTCAGGAATTCCTGTACCTGAAATTTTTTCTATCAGCGAACCTGTCCGTTCGATTAAAACCTCAACCTCATCTATGTCACCCTGCTGGGCCAGGGTAATCTGCTTTTCCAGCAGATTTTGCAGCTCATCCAGTAAATGTATTTGGCCCTCTACGCACATCCGACTTGAACTCCTGTCAGTCCCGTCTGGACCAGTCTGTGCTCAACCTCCTCAAGAAGATTGGCTGCATCTTTGTTGGCCGGGTCCAGCGTTAAAACATCGATGAGTATTCTCTGCGACTGTTCGAGCCGGCCATCCCTCATATACAACGCCGCCAAGGTAAACATAACAGAGGTGTCGCCCGGATGCATATTCAAATACGCCTCCAGATAATAGATGACCTTCGCAAATGATCCCATCTGGCAGGATGTCTGAAACAATCCCAAAAGGGCCGTCAGGTTGTCGGTATCAAGTTCGAGGCATTTCAAATACATCTCAAACGCCTGCTTGTAGTCAGCCCTCTGCTGCGCCACCATAGCCAGACCGGCGTATGCTCTCGCACAATTCGTATCCAGTCGACAGGCCACCCTGAATGCAAGTTCGGCGTCATCGAGCTTGCTTGTCTGCAAAGCAACCACACCCAGCCCGATATAAGGCCCCGGCTCATCAGGCTCCAGTGTCGCCGCCTTCCCATAGCAGTGCTGCGCCTTGTCACCATCTCCAACGGAAGTGTAACAATCGCCAAGCTCCTGCAAAACCTCATAGTGCTGGGTCAGATTGCGTTCTCCAGACAAGTCATTCCTTGCTGTGTCCATAATAATTCTCTTCCTTCAAGTATTTTTTTTGCTCTTTCGAGTAATTTAATCGCTGATTCAAAATTCTTCTGTTTTTGGTTTATTCTCCCCTCCAGCAAAAGCGTATCCACCACCGCTCGCCGCTGGTTGACTTCCCCACTAAGCTCGGCTGCTTTGGTTAAAGCACCAGCCTTGAAAAAAGCCTTTGCTGCCAGCGTCTTCATCCAAAGCTCATTCTGGTAATGTTTGCCAATATATCCAAACACTTCTGCCGCCAGTCCGCAGTTCCCATCCTTTTCCGCCAATTGGGCTTCCCTAAGCAGACTGTCAAACTGAAAAGGAATTTCTTCGGGACGCAGTTTTTTTATCACAATACCAGCGGCTTTCAGGGATTCACGCAGCGGCAGATTCGGAAAGCTTCTGCGGGCATACAGCAAATCATTTTTCCCAATCACCACTCCCCAAAACGCATCTGTTGAGCCTTCCAGTTCAAATGCCTCTTTGCCGGCTAAACTGTTAATCAAGGCATAAAGCGGGTCTTCAACATACATCTCTTTTACTGGAAAACCGCCCGGCACCACGGCAACATAATCGCCCTCGCATACGGCTAATACCGCTTCCATCCGCTCAGCTTCAGAAGCCGAAAACCTGACAGGCATCCTGATTATATTGGGCATATCGGTGCGCAACCCATCAAGGTCTTCCTGCGGCAAAGGCAGATAAACCTGGTAAGGATAAAAAGTATGACGCCAGATAAGCCCCAGAGTTTTCCCCGCCTCTTTATTAAGATGTTCAGGAGTAAAAATTATGGATAAATCCTTAATTTTCGGCCAGGGTTTGGTGGGTCTGGTAGTCCGGATTGTAAAAACATTTTTGTTAAACTGGATTCTGTCTTTGCGCTTCTGACAGGATATTCTGTCGGATTCACCAACAGGACCGTAGAATTCGCCTGTAATTTCGTAAGTATGATAAAAGTCCGTGAAAAAGGCCAGCCGGCGGGTCATATCCCAGTCAATCAGAACGCTGAGTTGCTCGTTGTAAAGCCCGGTTTTCTCAAGCAGACTTCGGCTGTGCATAAGACTCACGTGCAGCGCCTGATTGAAATACAGCATAAGAAACCGGTCAAAATCCCGGCTGATTTCAACAACCTTGCTCAAAACTTGTCGGCTTCCGTCCGGCATAATTTTGCAATACACCTTGTACAAATCGCTGTAGGCAGCCTGGCAGTCCGTTTTATTTTCCAGAACATCGACCAGCGTGCTGACATGATGAGGATAATACAGGTCATCGTCACCGAGATAGCAAATATACTTGCCTTTGACCCTGACAAGTGCCTCGTTAAGTGTATGAGGCAGGCCGCAATTCTCCTCCCTGTTTATAAATACAATCCTCGAATCATTGAACGAATTGACAATGTCACTGACTTCCTCCCCGCCGTCCCTGATTACAAAAATTTCCAGGTCCCTGTAGTCCTGATGAACAATGCTCGACAGTGATACAGGCAAATACCTGCGTCTGTTGTATGTCGGCAACAACACACTGACAAGCGGCCCGCTTTTTTCTCCATAGCTTCTCACAGTTCCAGAACTACCTGAAATCCCTTTCGCACCAGCTAAAATTTATACAAACCTGTTGCCTGCAAATGCAGGCACACTCAGTTCCGAAGATAACCTTTCCGGCGCCTCACTGCTGCGACACTTCAATTCTGTTTCAGCCTCATATCCGACGAAGATGCGGTTAATTTCACTTAGCTGCTTCTTCTGCGAATAACTTTCTTCGACAAATTTACGGTATCTGTAAGGTTCATATTTATCAGAAAGGACCTCCCGGCAGAAATCTTCAGAGATGTTAAATAGAAACTCGGACGGGAAAATCTCGATTGCTCCCGGGAAATTATGTATAACCGGCTTCAGACCGCACGCCATACCCTCTAATAACCCCATACCCTGACTTTCTATAATGCTCGTCGAAACAATATAATGTTTGTCCGCAAGCCATAAATTTACGTCTTTCTGCCAGCCGTCGAAAAACACCACGCCGCCAAGCTCAAGAGCATTGACCATATATTTGACATGCTGCTCAAGGGCCGAATCCTGAAAGATTCCGCCGAAAAACAAACGGTACTGAGGGTCTATATAATGCAGCTTTTGCATACACTGAAGCACAAAAGCCGGGTTTTTCACCATTCTGAAATTGCCCAAAAAGGCGATGTCCTTGCCTCGCTGTCTCTCAATAAATTTAAACTTCTCAAGATTTACGCCGTTGGGAATACTGATAAGACGTGTAACATTTTCAATGTTCGGGACCTGTTTAAGCAAAGCATCTTTAACAAACGAATTGCCCACGGTAATCAACATATCGATATTTTGCCAGTTAATCTGCTGCGGCCAATGAAGATAGGCCTCATAGCGGTGCAGCCTTACAATATTCTTGCAAACTTTAGGCAGATTTGATGCGATTACCGCAAGGTCCGTACACCACTCAAACCACGAAATATCGCTCCATTGCATCAGTTCATAAAGTTCCTCTTTTGTTCGACCCTCAAAAACCCGTGTCTCAAAACGTTGCTTTGCAAAATCGACAATTTCATTAAGAAACGTCATACCATCGGCGCCGCAAAAGAAAGCTATCTTCGGCCTTTTGGAGTGTATCACCTGAAGCATCGGCTTGAGAATTTCCTGCTGCGGAGACATCTCCAATGAACGCAGCAGCATTTCAATCGCATTGGCCTTGTCATTCTGATTGAGAAACACGTTGGCAACCCGGTTAAGCACATCGGCGCTCAATATACCCATCCGCTCCATATCATCTAAAAGTTGCGCCGCCTGGTTTGCCTCGCCGGCAGCAATATACGCCTCTGCCAGATTCCAGGTTATTTCAGCGCTGTCTCCATTAAAACTTCTCGCTCTGACAATATGGTCGATTGCCTCCTTCTGACGCCCCAGACAGTGCAAAATCGCACCCGCGTCATTCAGCGCCTGTGCATCGTCAGGATTTCCCCGGAGATGCTCCTGAATGTGAACAAGTGCCTCCTGGTGTCTGCCGGCTTCTGCCAGTTCCAATCCTCTTTGATAACCTGAATTCATTCCGATAGTCATTTGTTTTGCTCCTTACTCAGCTTCCCGCTGCCAAACCCTATGGCACAACGTTATAAACCAGTAATAATAGTGCAAATTCCGTGCCGTAAACAAAAACTTACATCTGTTTGCAATTTCACGGCTCCCAGCCCGCAACTTGTCCAAATATCAAACACCCATTCTGCTGTCTTAACAGCGCCGCCGGTAATCAGGCTTTAACCCCGCCGGCTAAGTTATGAAGTCCAGCAGCGACATAGACATAATTTTCGCCACCACCGCCAGAGACATCTGATACAGAACCTGCCGCCGCGAAATATCTATGGCAATTTGAGCAATGTCGGCCTGCTCAATACGGGTCGTCTCATCATCGGTGTTTAACTTTATATCTTCTAAACCATTCTTCAGATTATCGAGAAATTCGATTTTTGACCCCACGGAAACCGAGTCCTGAAGCAGGAGATTTCTCATCTCATCCAGCGATTCCACGGCGCTGTCCCGCATCATTTGCAGCTGGTCACGGGAAAGGTCTCTTTCATTCTGGAATATATCTCGAATGGTAATCATGGTCTCGAATATATCATGTGTCCCGGAGTTATTCACCAGTTCAGTGCCGGTGCTGCTTATCGCTCTGCTGTCCACATACAAAACCCGGCCGGTCCGCGAATCAGTCACCATCTGATTTTCGGTGCCATCGGCCTGTACGGTGGTCAGCCCGCCATCTATCGACAACATATACGGATTGCCCTGGCCGCCCGGCTGTGTTACCTCAAGCCAGACGTAACCTCTGACATTCGACGTCCCTGTCCCGGATGCGGCGCCGGTGGTGCCGCCGACAAATTCCGACTCACCACGGTCATCAGCACGAAAAATCTCATCGCCTATATGAAAAGCAGACATCTTCAGCCCCCCGCTTACTTCTATATCACGATTTTCGAGACTGCCCTGGTAAGTAACGCTGATTATCTTTCCGTCGGCGTCACGCTCTACGGTATAAGGTGCCGAATCCGTGTCTCCTCCGCCAAAAAGATACTGTTGCATATGCTTGGTGTTGGCCAATGCAACTATCTGTTCCAGCATGTCATTGACACCTTCCGCAATCCGCTCTCGCGTTGCATCATCATAAGTTTCACTGGCAACCTGTGTCAGGCGTGTCTTGGTCTCCACAAGTTGGGCCGTTATACTATCAAAAATAGTAGAGGAAAAATCCAGTGAAGCGATAACCTCTGAAAGATTGTCTACATAGTTTGACAAGTTCATCTTCTGTGAATTAAGTCCCAGAACTCGATATGCACTGGATGGGTCATCAGATGCCCGGTTTATGCGGGAACCGGATGCCGCCTGCTCCTGCAGCCGGGCCAGCACCTCTGCGTTTGTACTTAAAGCAAAGGCGGCGTTGTTGTAAACACTCGTTAATGCTCCAGCCATAAAAAAACCCTTGAATAAATCCGCTCGCTTAAATTATGTCCATAATAGACAACATTGAAGACTGAACCGTAGTCATATACTTGGCCATAGCCTGAAACATCTGCTGAATAACCAACATTCTGGCGGCCTCGTCATTAATGTCGACTCCGCTCAACTCACTTTGTTGATTGGTAAGGTTCTGAACTATTACCTCCGAATTGTCCTGGCGCATCTGTTTAACAGAAATCTCCTGACCGACATTCGTAACAAGCTGACGATAAAACTCACCGGCCGTCATATCACCCAAACTGCCTATTGCTTCATCCCTCAAGCCGGCCATTCGCAGAACATTTGCATTATCAGTCATATCCGCTCCCAGGGCGGTGGCTACGCGGCCGGGAGTGGAGGTTATATCCGAACAAACCGCCATATTCGAAGCACGGTTGCCGGAAAAAAAGGTGTTGATTCCAGCCGCAGATAATACCTCCGATGTATCGGTATCGGCAAATACATCTATTTCAAAACTGTCCCCATCATTCAAATCACCTGTGCCGAGGGATACTTTGATTCCATCGCCTATATTAAGATTATCGCCCGCTGCGTAACCGGACCCGATATTAAGCGTGGTAACTACTTCATCGTCACCATTCCTCACCTCAAGCTGCAGGGTGCCGTTGCCGACATCCCCGCTGCCTATCACCCTGCAGGTAAAAGTCTGATTTATTGTTCCTGTGTAAATACCTGAAACAGATATATCAGGCTTCGATGCATCGGGCAGATAACTGTAGGAGGTAGGCTCAGACAAAACAGCGGGAAGAAAATCAAACTTATAATCAGTGTCTGCCTGAATATGCAGCTTTGAGGAAACCACAGAAGCACTCAGACCATCAATAGCATCGATTCTTTCAGCTATCGTGGTTAAGGTATCCGTTGAGGCATCAATATCTATCTGCGGCGGGCGCGTTATAGTCTGTTCGCCTGTAACAGGGTCGGTATATATAAGCCTGATATATATACTGCCGTCGTTCACAGGCGGCTCGAAATCCGCCAGACTGTCACTCATCATCGACCAGCCGGTTAATTCAGTGAACGAACCTTCCGACCCCACTCCCTGAACATGATACTGATTTATCTGCTGTATTACCGCGGCGGCCAAATCATCCATCTCATCACTTATGTCGCCGACCAGTTCATTCTTCAGCGACAATAGTCCGCCCAGCCGTCCACCCTCGACATTTGGGCTGTAATTATATGTGCCGGCGATGGCAACGCCCAAATCCCCGTTCTTATCCAAACCCGTTTCCAGCTTGATGGTCGTGGTGCCAATCACCAAAGGTATTGCGCCGGCAGTAACATCTACCACCCCATATTCTCTGCTGACAGTCTGAACATCAATCAATTTTGACAATTCTGTTACATACTGGTCTCTCTGGTCTCGCAGGTTGTTGGCCTTGGCACCGCCTATTTCCATAGTCTGAATTTTGTTGTTGAGTTCCCCAATCTGTCCGACCAGCGTATTTATCTGCTCAACGGCATTTCCCGCCTCCAGCGTAATCTGGTATTCCATGTTGGCCAAAAATTCTCCCATCGTTCTGAACTGACCGGCCAGGGCTTCACCAGCAGATACAACCTGTTTTTGCCAGATAATCTCCCCTGGATGAGCGCTGAGGTCCTGCAAAGCATTGAAAAACTCATCCATCGTTGCACTCAGGCTGTTACCCGCTGAAAATTCCCCAAGAGCGGATTCAACCGTGCGCAAAGTGGAAAGTTCCTGCGAAGACTGCTCTAACATCGAGCGCTGTCTCAGAATTTCCTCTTCCAAAAGGGTATCTATCAGTCTGGAAATATTAGAAACCTCGACACCTCCTCCGAGAACTATCGAACCGGTTTGTGAAGAGTAGGCGGGATTCAGAATTATTCTCTGTTTGTGGTAACCCTCCGTGGCGGCATTGGCAATATTGTTCCCGACCACATCGAGACATTTCTGTGCGGTGCTAAGACCACTAAGACCTATGGAAAAACTATCCACGCTCTGACCTCATTTACAATAATCTTCTTCAAAGCTGTAAGTTCACAAAAGCCGTCTCTGCCTGCTGTTTGGCACGACCGTCGGCACTGTACACAACAGCTTCTGTCTTCCCAATCTTAAAAATACTTCTCAAAAGCAGTTTATTGAACCTCATACAGTCCGACAAAAGAATCGCAGTGCTCGTATATTCCTTCTTAAGCTCCCTCGTCAGCGACCTTAACTTCTCTTTTCTTTCTTTAAGTTGAATTGTTTTTTCCTTTGGCAATATACCCTCAAGCCGGGTCAAGGTCACTTGCTCGGGTTCACAGCCCAGGGCTCCTGCCATTTCTTTTTGTATCGAAAAACGTTCTGATTCATTGGCAGCATAACTGTCTAAATCAGCTTTGATGTCGCCGAGCAGCCTGGTTAAAGCAACATCATCACGTTTGATAACGAAACCACGTAGTTCATTTAGTCGCAATAAGCTGGCCTGTATATGCTCGATGTCCCTGTCAAGCACGGATGAAAGGTAATCTATCTTGTCTTCTATTCCGATTGACGCCGTCTTCATATGTCCCTGCTCAATTACTTCTCAATCGCTTTCGTTTGGTCCGAATTGGTTAAAAATTTGTATATGTCCTTCCACAACCCGAAACCGCCTCTGTCTGCAATATCGCGGGCCAGGTACATCCAGAACATGCC
>Ga0315284_10014944_pt1 | contig 11043 bp, 7 predicted proteins | sample YL17G09_16_MG_FD_203696 | JGI IMG/M metagenome (GOLD analysis project Ga0315284, IMG submission 203696) | Sediment microbial communities from Yellowstone Lake, YNP, Wyoming, USA - YL17G09_16 | ecosystem: Environmental > Aquatic > Freshwater > Lake > Sediment | place: USA: Wyoming | collected...
AAATGTTTATCTAGATATACAAGAAAGCCATTTTTGGGATCGGATATCATGGATGCCTCCATTTTTAATAATATATTGAGTAATACATTATTAAATCGTTTTGATTATCATTTTTTTTGAGTGAAATATGATTCCAATATCGTCATGTATTTATCATGTGGTATATTCCACTCATTCAAGACACACAGTGAATGGATAAACATATTAATTGGTATGTTATATTGGATAATATCTTTGTAGTTAACCAAAATATCAACATACATTTTTCGAATATGTTCATCGGGAATGGTTTTATCAAGCGTCATGATTGGTTCGTAATTATCATGAATGTGTGCCATACAATAAAGATCATTGAATAAATTCAAATGTGGATACTTATCTCCACATGACCAATAAAACATAATTTCTTTTTTCATAAAGTCAAACACAAGGAGATTTATTTCAAAAATATTGATGATGGTCTGAATGACATTAGGTTGTATTTTCCCACTGACTAAATTTTTGACAATTTCCTTGTTAACAGTTTGCATTTTCCTGGTGTTCTTGGTTTTATCAATCTTACAGTTACCATTAATTTTGTGAACAATAAAATTTTCAAACAGAAGATAGTTTTTTTGTTGGTCAAGTGAATTGTACGAAAATACATTCGGTCGCAATAAAACATTGATACTATTAAGAAATGACATATTGATTGTTATCATATTTTTTTCTATCCTAGATTGAATCCCACATCTCACATAATCAGGAGTTAGAAAATGACGAAATTCTGATGGGAACAATATGTATTTTTGTATTTCGGCTACTTGCAATTGGGAATAATCAGAGATCATATCTGTCATGATATTAAAATTGCTAATTGTGTTGCTTTTTTTTTCGGTTGTTTTCTTATGGGTATTTGAACAATCAACTACCACCGATAAAAAGGTTGGGTCGTCTACTAAATGGCAAAATATCGTATGTAAATTTATCTTTGACATACTAGTTCATATATATGTGATATAAATAATCATTTATATGATATAGAAAAAATCAATTTTTTTCTATATTATTTTTTTTGTTGGCTGGCTTTTTTCGGGGTGTTTTCTTGGACGTAATTTGCAATTCCTTGTATTCGCTTTCATTTTCCATAGTTTTCATTATTTCGCGATGTTTCAAAATATTCTGTTCATAGTTACTCAATTTGTATGCTCTATTTGGTTTTGTATGATTGGATCCAGGAATAATATCCATTTCGTTATCTGGCTTTATTTTTTGAATTTTAGATTTTTTATCCAGATACTTGCGAATTTCATCCAATGTAGCGTCGCTCGCTGCTGATAAATTTAAAAAAATACCATTTGAATTTTGCGTACAAACAATATCATTCGATTCGTTATTGATTAGAATATCTAATATTTCTACATAATCAGTATCATTTTTTAGATTTTCTATCGCTTCCGCAATTCGTTTTCTATCATCACGTGTAAATGTAATTTTTTTACTCATGATCGTTTATGTGATTATATATAAATGATAAAATAGTATCGTTCAATTGGACGATTTTATCTCGTTGTGCGTTTGGTAACTAAAAAAATAAATCCATATAAATTATAAGATCCAAAAGGCTGGATCTTATTGGCCATACCGCAACGCTACGTTAGGTACTGCATTAATGGGCCATTGTTATGACAATAGTTAATTTATTATTTTGATTATACAGCAATATATCATTATCGGAGAATAATCTTATAAAGAACGATCATTGAATAAATTAGATTTTGTTATACAGCAAACAGTCAGTTATAGACAAATTATCCGAACCATAGATGGTTCATAGAGAAGGATATCATTCTCTATGACACATAACCAGGTTACACAGCGATCATATAGTAATTGTTCCTAGATTATCGATTAATCGGATGCCGATTAATTGGTTGTCAAGTATCTAGATTAAGTATTATCCCAATACGTGTAGTCATACCGCGATTTTAGCAGAGCGTATGGCATATTTGTTATTCGACTATAGAATGTATTTGGTAATTTTAGTAAGTGGATACTAACAGCAATTTTTTGTTATAGTATTTATGAAGAAGGGATAGATGATGATTGTATTTGTGATGAAAACAGACAGCTATATTTGATACTCAGATTGGTGAATTGTGTTTTTTGTGATATAATTCATCATCTATATACTGTGCCATACCGCAAATTTATGTAGGTAATAGAAATTTGGCACTAGATAGAATGTTTCATATGATGAAACATTCTATAAAATAATGTGTTTAGAATATAAAAAAATACATCTAATGATACATCATATGGATCATACCATTTGTCATTCAGTTTGTCTTACGGAAAATGGAGATAAAGCATATGCAACATCTGGATCGAAATGTCTAGATTTTTTTGTTCGCATAACAAGATCTGCCAATGTAACTGATTATGTGGCATCATTCGTGGATGCATTGAGCGATAACACCGAAGTTGCTTTCAAATTGTTACTTAATTTGCGCGATATTCGGGGTGGTAAGGGTGAAAAACTAATTCCGATTGTATTAATGGTTTATTTGAAGAATGTCTATTCGCGACATGTCTACCAAGCGATGTTGGAAAAGTTTGTAGAATATGGTTGTTGGAAAGATGTGTTACGGATTGTTGAGATTAGTAACCGATTACAAATGTCACTCGATCCATCATTATCACATCGATTCATTGATAATTCTATTGAATATAACATGTTTGCCAAACAATTACAAAAAGATTTTGCATCATATACTGATGCGGCTTGGGAAGGGGGGATTCCAGCCATTTCATTATGTGCTAAATGGGCACCGAGTGAGAAAACTCATTATAATAAAGACCCAGTGTGTGCAGCGGACCATATTATGAAAATTATGAAAAAAAAACCCAAGCAATATCGATATATGTTAAGCCTTCTTAGAGAACACTTGAATATTCTAGAAAGGTTAATGTCTACTGGTCAAACTGATAAGATTGATTTTTCAAAAATTCCATCTATTGCCATGAGTAAAATGAAAAAATCATTCACCAGAGATACTAATGCAGATGGTACGTGTTCTGAGAAACGCACCGCATTACATCAATCATACCAGGCCTATCTAACCTCATTAACTGCTGGTGAAACAAAAGTGAATGTCAAAGGCATCCAACCACATCAACTAGTAAATACATATTTAAGGAAATCTACAGTGGACGTAGATCCATTGGTAGAAGCCCAGTGGTCGACTCTTGTCAGTCAAGTACGTACATCTGGTACATTCAAGAATACTATTGCCGTCGTGGATACTTCTGGATCAATGGATGGGGAACCATTACAAGTGGCTATCGCACTCGGCCTTCTTGTTGCAGAATGTTCCGAAACTACTACACAAAAGGTAATTACTTTCAATGAAACACCTAGATGGCATACATTATCCGGATCCAATTTGAAAGAACGTGTTGCATGTATGGATTATCGTGACTGGGGTGGAAACACTAATATGAAAAAAACATTTGATTTGATCTTACAAGATGCCATTGAACAGGAACTACCACCAGCACAAATGGCAAGTACATTGATCATTTTCACAGATATGCAATTTGATTCTGCTAATGGTTCCAGTAGTAGATGGGAATCTACATTCGAAACTGCACAACGGGAATTTTTGGAAAACGGATACGCATTACCTAAAATTGTTTGCTGGAATTTGAGAACCAGTTGTAGCAAATCATTACCTGTCCAAGCTGATGAAACAGGTTATGTTATGTTATCTGGATTTTCTTCGGAATTACTTAAACATGTTTTGAATGGTGACGATCTTACACCACTTACCATGATGTTACATGTTTTGGAACCTTATCAAGTGCCTACAGACAACATACAATCGATTGTTTCCGAATCACAATTCACTTTTGATCAGCTTCAATCAGCTATTGATGCGAGTGCTTTCAAAAAAGCCTACAAAAAAGGTAAATCGGAGTGATGATCCATCTACAATGTATCAAATTAATAATTAATTTAATACAAAATATTATGTCATATCATATTATAAATAATATGAATAATCAATCTTTGGATAATATCATATTAGATATATCATTAGAATCTGATGATGGATTAACCGGAGGTGCTAAACATAAGATGGATATTACCACAAGCGATGTAGATGATGATTATGATGTAGATACGATGATGTTAAATGATAAGTCGTATCCATCACCGGAACAAGAAGATTTCCAAAATGCAATTTATATAAAGAGGGAATTTAATATTCATGATGCATTGCCACGAAAAAAAATAGAATCATATGAGGAATTGAAAGAGTTCCGGGATGGTGTTTGTGGGAGAGAAGTAAAATATTCTGATCAACAGATATTGTTATCGAATTTTATCAGTCCACATACACCATATCGAGGGATTCTGATTTATCATGGAACTGGAGTCGGGAAATCCGGATCCGCTATTGCGATCGCTGAAAAATTTAAACCACAAGTTGAAAGATATGGTACCCATATTTATGTACTCGTACCGGGTCCTATTCATAAGGGGCAATTTTTAAATGAAATCATCAAGTTCACTGGAGAAACCTATCTAAAATATTTCAATGATAAAACAATGTATGTTGTTGAAGATGACCAGGAAAAAATAAAAAAAAATGCGATTAATTTAATCGGACAGTATTACAAAATCATCCCCTTTCGATCATTCTATAATAAAGTATTGGGTGAAAAAATCATCGAAAAAAATGAAGGTGCTGGAAATAAACAAAAAAAATCATTCGTAAAAACGGAAACTGGAGAATATGCCAGAGATATTTCCATTGATAGAATTTATAATTTGAATAATACAGTACTAATCATTGATGAAGCTCATGGTATTACCAATAATGAGGTAGGGGATGCCGTACGGAAAATAATTGCCGCATCAAAAAATTTAAAAATTGTATTAATGACGGCGACTCCTATGAAAAATCGAGCAGATGATGTGATTGAATTATTAAATTTCATCCGGCCATTGAATTACCAAATAGAACGGGATAAAATATTTATCGGAAAATGTGTACATCAAATAGAATTTAAACCAGATGGCAGAGATTTGTTACGTAAATATTGCAGTGGATATGTATCTTTCCTCAGAGGGGCTGATCCCTTAACATTCGCAGAGAGGGTCGATATTGGTGAAATCCCACCAGGTTTAAGTTTCACAAAAATGACAAGATGTTATATGTTACCGTTTCAATTGAATACGTATTCTATTGTAATTGCATCAGAAGGTGATTCATTGGATCGTGAATCAGAATCAGTGGCAAATTTTGTGTTTCCAGGTCTCGCCAAAGGAAAAAATATAGCTAGTGATGAATTGGTTGGATACTATGGACCACATGGCATTAATGATATCAAATATCAGTTGAAAAATAGTGGTGATTTTTTAACCAAGAAAATTGCGTCTACAATTTTATCTGAATATGATATCAAAGATCCATCTACCTTATTATATTTAGTTGATAATAAATATATCTCGGGTGACATATTTCATGAAAAGTATCTTAAACATTTTTCGATTAAATTCTATGAATCACTACAGAAAATCAATAGTCTGGTATATGGTAAAAAAGGAAATGGATTAATATTTATCTATTCAAATTTAGTGAAAGTCGGTGTGGATTTGTATCAAGAAGTATTGCGACAAAATGGGTATTTGGAATACCAAGAGTCATCATCTAGTTATAATATTCAGAAAAATACTAGATGTTATTTTTGCGATTTTACGCATGGGAATCATTCATTACACACTCAACATGGAGTTCCTGCACATATATTTTATCCAGCTACATTCATGTCAGTAACAGGAAAATCGGAAGAGAATTTTGAACATATTCCAGAAGAACAATTCAAAATCATCACTGGCGTATTTAATAAATCAAATAACAAAGATGGTAAATATATCAAAATAATTTTGGGATCTAAAGTGATGAATGAGGGAATATCACTATCGAATATCAAAGAAATCCATATTCTTGATGTTCATTACAATTTGCAAAAAGTCGATCAGGCTATTGGACGAGGAATCCGATGGTGTCGTCATTACGATATGATGACAGAAGATAATCCATATCCCAAAGTAGAAATACATAAATATGTCATTTCGGCAAACAATGGATTAACATCTGAAGAAGAATTATATCAAAAAGCAGAACAAAAATATAAAATTGTCAAGGAAACTGAGAGAATTTTACAAGAAGAAGCCATCGATTGTCCGTTAAACAGGAATCTTAATATTTTTCAAGAGGAATTAGAACGATACAAAAATTGTGGTACAAAGGATAATTTATGTCCAGCAATTTGTGGGTATATGCCATGTAATTTTAAGTGTGGTGATAAATTATTGAATGCAAAATATTATGATCCGGATAGGAATATTTACAAAAAGGTTGAAAGTACAAATCTAGATTATTCTACCTATGATATTTCCTTAGCGCAAGAAGAAATAAATTATGCAAAGGAAAAAATTAAAGAAATGTACAAATTGGATTTTGTTTATAAGCTGGATGCCATATTGAAATACGTTAAAAAATCATATCCTTCAGAAAAGAGAGATATTTTTGATGTTTTTTATGTGTACCAAGCATTGAATGATATGATTCCTATTACGACCAATGACCATAATAATTTTATGGATACTGTTGTAGATAAATATAATCGACCTGGATATTTAATCTATCGAGATATCTATTATATCTACCAACCATTTGGTGAAAATGAAGATATTCCATTATCATATCGTAATAAATTTGATCCAATTATTCCAAACAAGATTAGTTTAAAAAAATATATTTCTGGTATTGCTGGTCGACCACAATATAAGAAAAAATTTATCGAGGATGATACCAAGCCTCAAAAAATAGACATTGGTCCAGAACATTTCTATGATTATGATATCGACTATTATGATGCTCGTGATGAATACGAATATGTTGGGTGTATTGATCACTCATCCAATAAAAGTATGTTGATTGGAAAAACAGAGGATGTATTTAATATCCGAATTTTCCGGTCCAAAATATTATTAAAAAAGAGACAAACTGGTGTGCCATCTTTTAAAGGATGTGATTGTGTTACAAAAGATACTAAATTTTTATTAGGAGTCATGGATACTCTTGGAATAAAAATTACTGAAGGAGATAAAAGGAATAGCATCTGTAGTCAAATCCATAAACGATTATTCGATCTGGAAAAATATAGTACTAGCAAACAGAAAAATAAATTCACTTATCTAATCGTACCTTCTAATCATCCAACTATTCCATTCCCACTTAATTTAGAGGATCGCCAAAAACATGTCCTCACTGGCATTCAAAAGAAAACTAGAACTGCTGTAAACTGTAAAATTAATATCAATAAATTACCGAAAGGAAATTTTTCTGATATTAAGTATGTATCATATGATCTAGTATTCGATCATACCATGGACAAGTTTGCAGATATACTCGAATATTATCATGCTAAAAAAATAGATAACACCTGGGTCATTAATATCACGTAAAAAATTGATTATTATATGACAACAACTCCATATCTATCATGAATAACATACAAATGGGTGACTTATTACGTATTCCCACGGATCTTATTTTTCATGATATCAAACAATTGCTAGATCCATGTGATTATGCAAATTTAATTAATACATGTACATTTTTTGTATATACAATCAAGAAACGAACCATTATGGAAATACATAATAGACTTAAAAAAATTTTGAATACCAAGTATGATAGTTTTATTTCTATTATGAAAAAAATGAATTGTGTTATTTCTGGATCATTTATCATTCAATGTATGTTGAATGAAAAATGGGAACATTCTGACATCGATATCTATGTTCCAATGCAAGGTATTTGTGTTATGGAGACACCAGATAGATATTTAAAAACAGATGTCGATGATTTTATGTACAATGTTGTGAATTATGATGGATGCCATGATAATTACCATGGTGAATATACCAATAAAATTAAATACGTCAGGGATTATTTTTCGGATGGGCCAGATAGGGATATTTTCCAGATTATTGGCGTTGATCTTGATATAAATTCCATGAAAGAATTTATCGATAATACCTTTGATTTTGGCATTTGTAAAAACATTTATTCATTTAATAACGAAGATGATATTGCGATTCCTTATTTGGGTGAGATTTTGGGTAAATCTACTATTTTCACTCCATCCGGATTTGGATCTTGTATAGAAATAAGTCGCGAATCTCAATCGGACCACTTCACGGCCAGTATTGAGAGATATTATAAATATGTAAAACGAGGATTTACATTCAAAAACAAATCGTTTATTACATATGACATGTTAAAACCATATACTTCGCGTAATATTTTAATCCAACGAAGCACATTCATGCAATCATGTGATTTAAATATAATTAATCGATACTTCAGTAATATATTACATATACCAATTTATACTAACCCAACAGGGTTTAGTAAATCATTATCATATACACATATTAAGTGTAATAACAAATGTATTGTGAAATTTTTAGATGGCACGATTAAACATACACATCTTAAGTTAAATCTTAAGCATTCAGAAATTATCATACTCAAATAGTTGGTATACATTTATCCCACAAAAAATTGATATATTTTTATCCTACATAAAAATATATCACTTAAATACAAGATAAAATGTCCCAAATCAATTTATATTACCAGACTCAGTTGGATACCGATGTATCATTGTTACCACACCAGATTAATGGAAATATCGATGAATCTATTTTGGAAAATTTGACAAAGAAAGTTAAAGGGAAAACAATGGCGCATGGAATTGTAATCAAGATACATCGGATGATTGATTATAATTATGGCATTATCGATAAAACTAATTTTATGGGAACTACTGTCTATTCAGTGAAGTATGAGTGTTTGTTATGTTCTCCAATAAAAAATCTAGAAATTGTATGCGCCATACATAATATCGTGACTGGATTTATCATAGGTCAGAATGGGCCAGTCACGGTTGCTATTCAGTTGAATAATATTGATAAAAATAAATTTGATGTTACTGGAGATACGGTTAAACATATTGCAACCAAAAAAATAATTACCAAACAGGATTATATCAGAGTGTCTATCATTAATATCAACAGCAATTTGGGTGAACATAATATTATGACAATATGCAAATTAATTGATATTGCCAATGAGCGAGATATTGAAAGATTCAAAGAAGATAATTTGATGATTTCAGACGAAAATTTTAATGATAATTCGGTATTTATCTAATCGCATTTGTTGATATTAAAAAATAAATGTTATACTATATTAATCGCACATCATAAAGATGGAATATAAGATGAAAAAAACTAAAAAACAATTGTGTATAAATTGTGGAAAACGAGGGCATGAATTCAAATCTTGCATGGATCCAATTACAAGTTTTGGAATTATTGATATTAAAATATTAGATGATGATAGTAAAAGTGACTTATTTCGAACCAAATTCAGTACCAAGAAAAATATATCATATATACTGACATCATACAAATATAATAATATTCAATGTAATATCGCGGATGGTATTAAAATTATGAACGACAATAATTATAAGATTGATAATGAATGCATCAAATGCGACAATTCAATTAATATGAGGAAATTTTTTTACTATAAAAATAAAATTTTATTTTTGATGGTAAGTAGAAAATTTTCAATTGGGTTTGTGGAATTTATTCGAGGAAAATATCAAGTACATGATTCACATACGATTATTCGATTGTTTGAACAAATGACTGTTTCCGAGATCACATTCATTCATAATAGTGCATGTTATGATGATATTTTGTATTATTTTTTAAACAATAACAATTTAATGGAAAAGTCGGATATTTTGAATAAAGTTTATCGTGGAAAATACGCGAATGAATATTGTGAATCAAAAATCAAATTTGAAACACTATTGAATTCGGATGACCAGATTCCATGGAACTTGCATTTTTATACTAAAACAGTTAAACCAAAATGGAAGAATGTTGAATGGGGGTTTCCAAAAGGGAGGCGGGAAACAAATACAGAGGAAAATCTGTGTTGTGCTCGCAGAGAATTTGAAGAAGAAACAGGAATGAATAATAACGATTATCAAATTCTCGATAAGGTAGAACCGATAGATGAATATTTAGTAGGCACCAATAATGTTAGTTACAAACATGTATATTATTTGGGAATTAGTTCAGACAATGTATATCATTCACATATTCATACAAATAATGAAACTACCTCAAAAAATAATAGTAATAAACCATGCTCGAAATATGAAGGGATAATGCCATCTTTATCTAAAACGGATATTGGATCATCTAGTTATGATACGCAAGAAATAGGTGAAGTTAAATGGTTTACCTTTGATGATGCGATGAATAATATTCGACCATATCATGTTGGAAAAAAGAGCGTCTTGACAAAAATATATATGTTTATCATAAATTATTTGATGTTACATGATGATAATGCAATTGATTTTTGTATCCTATCTGGCTCATAGGATCATGTTTTTAATTATAGATAATAGACCTATCTATGATTAATGTATTTGAGATATTCTATCAAAAACAATGTGATAAATCTCTGTCAAAAAATCAATTCGTGTAATTCTCTGTCAAAAATGCAATCTTGTAAATCTCTGTCAAAAATCAATGTTGTAATTTTGTAGAAAATCGATCTTGTAATTCTGCAGAAAATCGATCTTGTAAATCTCTGTCAAAAATACAATCTTGTAAATCTCTGTCAAAAAATTCAATTCTTGTAATTCTCTGTCAAAAATGCAATCTTGTAATTCTCTGTCAAAAATGCAATCTTGTAATTCTCTGTCAAAAATGCAATCTTGTAATTCTCTGTCAAAAATGCAATCTTGTAATTCTCTGTCAAAAATGCAATCTTGTAATTCTCTGTCAAAAATCAATCTTTCAATTCTCTGTCAAAAAATCAATCTTTCAATTCTCTGTCAAAAAATCAATCTTTCAATTCTCTGTCAAAAAATCAATCTTTCAATTCT
>Ga0315284_10014945_pt1 | contig 11042 bp, 9 predicted proteins | sample YL17G09_16_MG_FD_203696 | JGI IMG/M metagenome (GOLD analysis project Ga0315284, IMG submission 203696) | Sediment microbial communities from Yellowstone Lake, YNP, Wyoming, USA - YL17G09_16 | ecosystem: Environmental > Aquatic > Freshwater > Lake > Sediment | place: USA: Wyoming | collected...
TCACCTCCGCCTTCCCCAGCACCTCGACGGTGAAGCCCCTCCCCTCGAGGCGCCTCACCACCTCGGCGAAGTCCTCGTGCCTGAAGAAGACGAGGCGGTAGTGATCCCAGCCCCCCACCATCACCTCCGGGGAGACCACGAGCACCGGCAGATCCTCGACGTTCATCCCCACGCTGTTCTGGGGCGTGCAGAAGCACGTGGACTCTATGAGGTGGATGCCGCCGCCCCCCGACTCCCCGACGACTGTGGCGATCCGCCCCACCTCCTCCAGCACCTCCCCATACTCCGAGGGGTCACCCACCTCGACCTCAAGCACCTCGTTAACCCTGTTGCACCACGTGTAGACCCGCATGGACGGGTGCCTCCCACTAAGCTCTAGGAGGGCGCCCCCATGCTTGACCCGGAAAAGGACCTCGAAGGCAGTCACATGACAGCCTCCGCGTGTGAGTTGATAGAAATATCGCCGTCACGTGACGCTACTTTAGGATCTCGCGGAAGACCCTGAGGTGGTTGCCGCCGAGTATCTTCTTCATGTCCTCCTCCGCGTAGCCGCGTCGGACGAGTTCGCGGGTGATGTTCGGCATCTTCGAGGCGTCCTCCAGCCCCACGGGTGGCGTGCCTATGCCGTCGAAGTCGCAGCCGAGCCCCACGTGGTCCGGCCCAACCCTCTTCACTATGTGGTCGATGTGGTCGACGAGCTTCTCCACCGTCGCGCCGTCCTTGGCGACGAAGTCGGGGGCGAAGTTCATCCCCGCCACCCCGTCGTGGTCAGCGAGGGCCTGGAGCATGTCGTCGGTGAGGTTCCTCTTATGGTCGCAGAGGACGCGGCTGTTGCTGTGGCTCGCCATGAAGGAGCCCTTCTTCACATCGGCGACGTCCCAGAAGCACGTGTCGCTTATGTGGCTCGTGTCGAGGACTATGCCGAGGCGATCCATCTCCTCTATGGCCTTGACGCCGAGGTCGGTGAGCTTGCTCTCGGCGCGGGAGGCGGCGAGGCCGTCCGCGAAGGGGGTGCGCCAGTTCCACGTGAAGCTGATCATCCTGACGCCGAGCTTGTAGAAGTCGCGGAGCACGCCGAGGTCCCCCATGAGGGGCTCCCCGCCCTCGATGGCGAGGAGGCCGCTGCACCTCCCCGCCTCCTTCGCGGCGAGTATCTCCCCCACGGAGACCACCGGCACTATCTCCTCCTTGTTCTCCTCCATCTCCCTGTAGAAGACGTCGGTCATCTGCATCGCCGTGAGCAGGGCATCCGGCTGCCCCTCCCTGCGCCCCGTGTACATGGCGAAGGTCTGGCAGTCCACGCCCCCCTCCCTCATCCGGGGGAGGTCGAGGTGACCCTTCTCACTCCGCTTGCCTAGCTTCCTAGCCGGGGGCTGCCCGTAGGGCTGAGGCATGAACGCCATCAACGTGTCGCAGTGGGTGTCGACGACGACGGCCTCCCCGTGAATCCGCATCGCCTCCTCCTCCTGCCTCCCAGAGAGTTCGACCATCATAATCCCCTCAACCATCCCCCGGGGGTGTAAAAGGTTTAAGGGCGACCATTTACCTTCACTTTCATCCACCCCGCCGGAAAACTGCGGGGTAGGTTTAAAAATAGAGGACTATTAGACACAGGAGTCCAGAGGCGCCGCGGATGCTGATCAAGGAAGTCATAATCAAGAATTTCATGTCCTACGAATACGCACGCATCCCCCTCAGGGACGGCGTCAACGTCGTCTGTGGCCCCAACGGCTCCGGGAAGAGCAGCTTCCTCCTCGCCATATGCGTCGCCCTAGGCGACACATACACGGAGAGGAGCAAGAAGCTAAGCGACCTCATCCGCTGGGAGCAGGACCAGGCCGAGGTCAGCCTCATCCTAGACAACAGCCCACGCGAGAACGGCAGGCGCCCCGTCCCCATCTTCAACGTCGACGAGGTCCGCCTCGCCCGCAACATCCGCCGCGACGGCAAATACACCTTCGAACTAAACCAACGCACAGTATCAAAGGCCGAGGTCGTGGAGCTCCTTGAGGGCTTCGGCTTCGACCCCGACAACATGCTCATCATCATGCACCAGAACATGCCGGGCCGCTTCGCAGAGCTCAGCCCGCAGGAGCGCCTCGTCATGCTGGAGGAGGCCGTGGGCTTCAACGCATTCCGCAGGGACGTCGTCGACGCGAAGCAGCGCCTAGGCGGCATACTCAGCGAGGAGCAGAGCCTCAGCCAGCTACTCGACCGCGCCCGCGAGACACTCGCATACTGGCGCGAGCAGAACGAGCGCCTACAGGAGAAGAAGAAGCTCCGGACCCGCATGAACTTCCTACAACGCGAGATGGCGTGGAGCCGCGTCCTCCAACTCGAAGGACAGGTCAAGGAACTCGAACAGGAGCTTGACCAGGCGGACGCCGACCTCTACGCCGCCGAAGAGGAGATGAACAGATTCGGCAAGGCCGTCGTCGATAGCGACGAGGCGCTAAAGCAGCTCCGCGGCCAATGGATGGAGTTCATAGAGCGCCGCGTCGAGGCCGAGAGGGCCCTCGGCGTAAGCGAGTTCAGCATCAACTCCGCCAAGGACCGCATCCAGGGCATAAACAAGATGCTCGGCAGCAGCGGTGAGCAGAGGAAGAAGCTCGAACTCACCGCCCAGACCCTCCGTGAGCATTTCAAGAAGGGCCCCACGAAGCTCGACGACTACTTCAACCTCATCGACGAGCTTGAGAAGACTCAGACGGAGACCTTCGAGGGGTGGAGCGGCGAACTCATCACGCAGAGGAGTGAGGCCGAGTCCAAGATCAAGCAGGTCAGCAGGCAGCTGATCGACGCCGAGGCCGCCGTAGGCCGCGCCACCGAGGACATGGAGGTCCTACGCGTCAAGATCGACGCCACCACCGACCAGCACGTCGAGGGCAGGATACAGCTCGCCCTCCTCAAGGACAAGCGGGGGCGCCTCAAGCGCCACATCGACGAGCTGAAGGCCGAGATCGACCGCGCCAACACGGAGCGCAGGGACGCCGAGGCAGAGGCACAGATCAAGGGCCCACGCGTCGAGACGGGGCGCACGGGCGACGACGTGCTCAACGAGATCAGGAAGACCTCCGGCATACTCATGGGCCTCGCCCAGGTCCCCGAGGACGCCGAGGAGATGTACGACTCCTACAACAAGACCTACAAGGAGATACAGGAGAAGGTCGTCCAGGTCCAGGAGGATCGGCGCCAGGTCATGGCGGAGATTGAGGAGAGGACCCGCAAGTGGGGCGACGTCATCCACAACCTCCTCGACGAGGTCAACGCCCGCTACCAGAGCCTCCTGAGCAAGCTCCAGGCGCGCGGCGAGGTGCGCCTCATCAACCCCTCGGACATCGAGGAGGCCGGCCTCGAGATATTCGTCAGCTTCAAGGGCGGCCAGCTCTCGCGGCTCGACCCCTACACGCACAGCGGAGGCGAGAGGAGCACCATAATCATGGCCTTCCTCCTCGCCCTCCAGCAGAACGTCCTCAGCCCCTTCAGGGCGGTGGACGAGTTCGACCTACACATGGACCCCAAGAACAAGGAGGTCGTCTCCGAGTTCATAGTCTCAACCATGGAGGGAACAGCCGACCAGTACATGGCCATCACCCCGAGCCAGGTCACATTCAAGGGGAAAGACGTCCACATCGTAATGATCCACAAGACCGAGGACACGAGCACCGTGAGGCTGGTAGAGGATTGAGCGGCAGGAAACGGGACGAGCTAGAGGGCGTCATAAGTCTCTGCCGCGCAGTCCAGGCGGGCAGCGTCGAGCCCTTCGCCGTCGACATCGACTACATGCTGGGGGTCATCCGCCGATACTACCCCGAGGCCAACAGCCTGCAGGACTTCTGCACCGACGCCGCCGCCATAAAGGGCCTCAGCGAGGTCCTCCAGAGCCAAAACGACTGGATACAGCACCAGAGCACCACCCTCTACAAGGACCCCTTCCTACTCAACCAACAGATTCAACGCATGGACATCTCAGCCATAGCCGACAGCTTCCTGAGGAGCTGGCACCCGATGGTGCAGATGGAGCAACTATCTGCCAAGACCCTCGCTGGGAGCCTCGGCTACTGGACGGGCCTCATCCCCCTCGCCGAGAGGTGGAAGGAGTCCGATGTCCAGATGGTAGACGCTGGCACGGCTACGCTCGACGAGGCGCGTGCCCTAGGTTACCTCCCGGAGGAGGGCTTCGCAGACATAATGGAGTCCTTCTGGAGGGAGTTGGAGGGGCGCGTCGGTAAGGGTGGGTGCATCGCCTACTGGGACTGGATCGGAGCCGACACCTACGAGGAGACCGTGAAGCGCAGCTACCTCACAGTCTTCCTTGTCAGCTACGGCTACGCCAACATAGAGTCAGATAGGTTCGGGGAGAAGATAGAGATCATACACAACGCCGAGCCCCACCCGGACCCAGAGCAGTCGAAGATCAGCGTACCCACGCTTGTCGACTACGAGGAGTGGAAAATATGGCGAAAAGGGTAAGATCAGAGGCCGGCTACGCCCGGAAAATCAAGGACGCTGTCCACCTACTATTCTTCCAGCACCATAGATTGCCCGGCGTACGCGGCTGGGAGCTACGCCAGGAGCTCGGTCCCGACTGGGAGAACGTGCTTGAGGTGCTTGACAAGCAGCTGCAGCCCATGGACCTGCAGGTCACCCGCGTGCTGGATGATCCCAACATCATCGATCCTGATCAGGCTCAACTCGCCGACGCCCGATTCTACATAACGATGCGTAGCGGCGTCGACCAGAAGGCCGCAAAGACCATCGGTTGGCGCGTCGACGACATCGCGGGTCTCGCCGTCGCCATAGCCTACATTATATCGAAGCAGGGCAAGGCGCCGAGGACCGACGTGGAGAAGCTACTGCAGGAGAAGCTCCCCGGGTGGCGCGTCAAGATGAGCATCGACCGCTACATCCAGCAGGGCTACCTCGGCGAGGATGAGAAGGGCGTCCTGTACATGGATTGGAGGAGCCGAGCCGAGGTCGATCAGAAGCAACTAATCGACCTGATCGTAGGCTTCGGGAAGAAGACCGACGCCGAAGCCCCCAAGCCCAAGGCGGATGAGGAAGAGGAAGACTAGGCTACTTCCAGCAGTACTTCGTGTCGCAGTAGGCGTCCCCCTTCATGAGGGACTTCGTCCTCTTCAGGCTCACCCGACTACAATAGGCGGGGGTGGTGTCGAAGTCGGGCTTGCAGCACATTATGTCTCCAAGGTCCTCGGCGGCCATCTCCCTGAAGACCTTGGCAAGTATGCACTCGGTCGTCCTGAACTCTATCTCGTGGTCGTTGTCGACGGGGTATGTGATGGTGAATAGGTTCCTGGCGAACTGGTTCTCGTGTAGCCCCTTCATCAGCTTCTTGAAGTCGGCGAAGTTCTGGATCGGTGGCTGGTCCTTCATCTGCCCGGCGATCATTGCCAGGTCCCCCTCTACACGGCTCATGTAGAGTATCTCGTGCGCCCTCTCCTTCCCCAACTCCCTCTCTATGGTTCTAGCCAGCTTCACCGCCGCCTCGAACGCCTCCCTCATCAGCGTCGCATAGCTAACTTTCGCGTCCCTGTCGAACTTGTGTACTATCATCAAGGCCGAATCTCACTCCATAGAGTGCCCCAATTTACAACTCTTTCCATCTCTAACAACGAAGATATAAACAGAATTGGTGAGTATATACTACAAGCGCGCGCACACTATTTGGATTAAGATTTGTGAATGTGCTATTTCGGCGGATTTACCATTTCTACTGAGATGATTTTAAAGCCGTTGATCTCCCCGGATGATATCTGCGATTTTAGTTTCATGGCCATCATCTCCTCCGCCTCTTCTTTCGAATAGGCGTGTACTTTCTGTTTCTTGGATTTGGATCCCTCCACTTCATAAGTTACGACAAAATCGATTCTCTTCCTATTCGCCGTCTTATCCACTATCTCTTTCGCCTTGTTGAGTGCCTTCTTTGGCCCCTGTTTCTCTTCTTTCATTATAATCCAGTTAGATTTACCTGATAATGGATTTTAACTTTATGGTGGCGTGTATTCAATTTTTACTTGGCTTGTGTTATTGATAATGATCGGATTTGAGCTATCAGGTCCAGTGGGAACCATAAATCAGATCGCGCGCGCCTCATCTAATTTCAATAAAAATTTCGAAGTGCCATAAGAGTGATGTATAATCCAAACCATTTTTCATGGAAATGGTCCTAAAATGAGTAAAAAAAGCTACCCGGTTCACATGAGCATGAGCCAGTAGAGGTTCAGAGCGAACGTCGCCACGAGCAGCACGATGGATGTCCTCTTGTTCCAGTCCCAGATGTCCTTACCGTTTAGCGGTGGGATCGGTATGCTGTCGAAGAAGGCGGACAGCAGGCACATGCCAAGCCCGATGTTACCGATCTCCGATATCCCCTTCGTACTCATGTAGTAGAAGCCTCCTGCGAAGAGGAGCACGAGTAGGACCCCGGAGACCGCCATCAGCCCACCTATGCGGTCGGCCGCCTCCCCCTCACTCTGCGCGCTCTTGCTGGGCGACGAGAACGGCGTCTTGAAGACGAGCGAGGAGACGAGGAACATCAGGAAGCCAGGAGGCCATATGCGGTACTCCGTCCAGGCCCCCTTGCTCCTCGCGAAGACGTTGAGGAGGTAGTTCTTCAGGAACTCGATCAGTATGCTCGTGGCCAAGACGACGGGGATGGCGACCAGCATCTCCGCAAGAGTCGCCGCGCTGGAGTAGGTGAAGGCGATGGTAAACGTCAGCAACGCTATCGCGTAGGCGATCAGCTCGACCTTCGTGAGCTTGAACGCCGGCCCCTTCCCCGTCTCGAGGGCGACGTCACTCTTGGATGAGATGTAGTTCTCGATCCACATCTGTACGCCGCTCGGCAGCATCCCGCCGAGTTTGTCACCGATCGCGCTCAACTGCGCGCGCAGGAAGTTCCCGACGATGTAGACGAGGGTCACGAGGCTGAATGCCTCGGCGGCCTTCTCGGGCGAGGGTGCCCAGAAGTTTGTCTGGCGGACGACCGCCTGCTGCTCCGTCGGAGGACTCAGCGCCACGTTGGTCGGGATGCTACCCACGACGACGAGCGACCCACTCTGGGCGTACATCTGGCTTATGTGAAGCTGGTACAGGTTGGTGACGTCCGACGCGAAGTACGCGAGCGCGCCGGCGTAGGCGTTCGCCTGGTCGGCGGGTATGGTCACCCTGCCTATCTGCAGCTCAGACATGTCCATCTGGGGGTAGCCCTGTATCGAGAGGGTCCCCTTAATGTAGATCGAGGGGTTCGTCTGCACGTAGCCGAGGTAGGGCCTCACCTGGCTCCGCGTCGCCTCGGGGAGGCCGATGGCGTCCGCGTAGCTGCTCCACCTGTCGACCCTAAGCACACCCGATAACTCGATAGTGTTGTCGGCGTTGATCTTGACCTGTACGTCTTCGATCGGGTAGTACTTCCACCGCGAGGCGTGGTCGTTGATGAGGGCGGTCACCTCCGCCGACGTCAACTGGACGCTGATCTGCCGCGAACCCGTCTCGGAGAGGGACGCCTTTCCCACCGCCGTCGCGGGCAGGGTCGAGTAGGTGACGCCGAGCTTGCTATTAACGGATGATAGACTCGTCGCCGTGGTTGATACGCCGATGTTCCTCGGGGCGTTCGCCCCCATGACGTCGGAGACGCCGGGCACGAACCCAAAGTAGCCGAGTACGATAACGACGACGAGAGCGGTGACAACTAATCCTGCTAGAAGCCTCTTCAGCAGAGCCATAGAACAACATTGTCTAATCTCATACATATAGACAATTCGCAAACATTCTACAGTGAAGATAATTCCCGGTTCACAGGTACAGAACGATGGCGTCAGAGGGCTAATTTCCCGCGAAGAAATCCGAGGATGAGATCAGCGACGCCCATTCATTGATGACTGGAAGAGGGGAGAGGGGGGTACATATAAAACCCTATTTCCGAGCTTCTTTCACCGAAAGAAGCCTGAAAACCGCGCCGTTTAAACACCGATCTATGCAAAAGGAGAACCTATTCCCTACAACGCTCCGAGAGCCCGCGCCAAACAACCCTCGCCCCACGAGCAGCTAAACATATGTGATTGGTTCACGAAACCCACAGCATCCACCTCATGAGGCACGTGGGAGGGGCGTGGGCTTCGGCACCCGCCGTCTCCTCGATGGGCGGCGCAGCGTTTGCCTCGCCTGCGCGCTAGGTCTATCGTCGAGCGTCCACTGGTGGAGGGGAACAGACTCCTCGATGACTGGCGCCTGAACGGGCAGTACCCTCTCATCCCCGCGGACGAAGTAGTCCTCGAGGGCGACCCGATCCGCCTCGACCTTCCTGTACCCCTCAGCCTTGAGCAGCATCTCCACAACCCTGAGCCCCTCCTCGGGAGCCTCCTCACTCACAGCCACCCAGGGCGACAGCCTCCAGGGGACCTCCGCACTGAAGAGCCCGATCCCCGCCGGTATCGCGTGCAGATCGATTAGGCTGTCCCCAGCCGTCGCGTAGATGTAGACGCTCTTCTCATTTATCGTGTAGCATCTCGTCATGCGTGTATCACCAACGCCAGCGCCGTCGCGGGTGGGAGCATGAGAAGGATGAGGGAAGTTGCGGCGAGGAGTGCCCTAACTGGGAGGTTTATGGCCGGCAGATCGAACACCGGGCTGAACCGGCTCAGCCTCCCGCCGAGGGTTAGCCACCTCAACAGCCCCCTCAGCCTCAGGCTGAGAAACATATCCGTGACGCTCCCCGTCTTCAGTGTCCTCACCCACCCGCCCTCCTCCCTCTCCAGCAAGCCGCGTAGAGCCGCGTAGCCCTGGAAGGGCGCGAGGATGTACGTGAGGGCGACGAGGCTGAAGGCGCCCTGGTAGTCGGAGCGCAGGTCCCCCTCGAGCCACAGCCCAGCGAGACACATGAGTGGCGTGGCGAGCAGGTTGCTCAAAAGCAGGCTCCACCCGAAGGCGGGCTGCCAGAACCATGGGTACCTGTGGTTCACCTCCGCGAGAAGCCAGAACGCGGTGCCTGCTAGGAGCATGACACTCTGCAGATAGTAGGGGGCGAAGTAGAGGAACTCCAGCTTCTCCGCCGCCGTGAGCTTCGCTGAACCGAGGACGCCGAGGAAGTGCCTCCGGACGGCGTGTGTGTGCCCCTCAGCCCACCTCATCCTCTGCTTCGCCAGCGCCCGGATGGTCGTCGGCATCTCCGCGGGCGCCTGTATCAGGGGGGTGTATGAGACCCTGTACCCCTCCCTGTATAGGCGGATGGTGAGTTCCCAATCCTCGGTGATGCTCTTCCCCCACTTGAGTTCCCTCAACACGTCGGCCCGGAGCATGAAGACGCTCCCACTGATCATCTTCATCGCCCCGAGCCTCTCCTCGGCGACGCGCTCCACCATATAGCTCCCCGAGAACTCGGCGCGGATCCCCCTCGTCACCCAGTTCTCAGACTTATTCAGGTAGTGAAGCTGGTACCCCTGGACGGCTGCGACGGGCTTACGTAAACTCGCGACTTGCTGGAGGTCGGGTAGGAAGTCGGTCCCTAGCAAGGTCGGGTCCTCTTCTCTGAATTTTCGGATGAACTTCCTCACCGTGTCCGGCGGGGGGATGAAGTCGGCGTCGAAGACGACGACGAACTCCGCCCGGGGGTCCATGAACCGGAGCGCCTCGCTAAGCGCCCCTCCCTTGAAGCCGCTCCGGTCCCGGCGGTGAATGAACTTTACCACGGGTGGGCGCCTCCTCCACCCCGGATCCTTGAGTATCTCGATGGTGTCGTCTCTAGAGTCATCCGCTACCAAGACCTCCAAGTTGGGGTAATCCTGAGCAAGACACGCCTGGATGACCCTCCGGGCAACATTCGCCTCATTGTAGAAGGGCAGGTGAATGGAGACCAAGGGCGTGTCCCTCCAGTCATCCATCCCCTCCCCTTTTTCCTCGCTATCCCCCTGTTTCTCCTTACCCAAGGTCGCTAACGCGATCAGGATCGAGGCGTAATACTTCACGGCGCAGACGAAGAAGAGGAGACCGCAGATCAGCGCCGCGAAAGACGCCAGCAGACCGATGGTCGAACCCACTCCATTTCTCTCCTTTGCCTTTGGGGAACCAGCAACCTAACATTCAGTTTCATTTAACATAAAACTTTAACTATTGGAATGGCTATTTTCGGCTCTATAACGCCCCTAAAATGGGTATCTGAACCCGTTTAAACCGATTTGAACTGCCTAGAGAGCCGATTCCTTTTTGAATAAGAGGCGTGGTGAATAGTAGGCATAGGTCTGAGACCCCTAAGCGGTGTATTTGCTGATGTCTGGCAACGACCTCAAGCTCGAGCAGCTTGAAACAATGGCTTCCGATCTCCGCAGAAAGAGGAGCGAATTATTCGAACATGTCAATCGCTGGCGCGACGAACGCGACAGGATCAACGAGTCCGCCCGGAAGATGCGGGATGAGGCGATTAAGCACAAGGAGGAGCGGGATAAGATCAACGCCCTCGTCGCCGAGGTGAAGAACAAGCTACAGCCCCTCTACGATCAACTGGACGTGAAGCGGAAGAAGCTCGCCGGCATTGAGCAGGAGGTCCAGCAGGGCTACAGGGAAATGCCCAAGAAGAGGAGGGTCGAGCGCGACCTGAACACCGTCGAGTGGGAGGTCATGACGACCCCGACCCGCGAACTCCTCGACAGGGAGAGGGAGCTCGAACTCGTCGAACGCGCCAACTCACTGAGGCGCAGACTGAGCACATTCAAAAAGCCCCCGAAGAGAACCGAAGCCACCATGGAGGCAACCGCCGAAGCAAAGGCAACGGAGATGAACATCCGCCAGATACGCGACGAGATGAACACCCTCCGCGAGGAAAGCCAGAAGCACCACGAGTCCATGCTCCTCCTCCACAGGAAGGCCGACGAGGAGAGGGAGAAGGCCAACCAGTCACACGCAAAGTTCGTCGAGTACCTCGGAGAGGTGAAGAAGGCCGAGCAGGAGTTCGACGGAATAAACCTGCAGGTCCATGGCATCAGGGACGGGCTACGCGCCGGCGACATCAAGGTCGAGCGGGACAAGAT
>Ga0315284_10014948_pt1 | contig 11041 bp, 9 predicted proteins | sample YL17G09_16_MG_FD_203696 | JGI IMG/M metagenome (GOLD analysis project Ga0315284, IMG submission 203696) | Sediment microbial communities from Yellowstone Lake, YNP, Wyoming, USA - YL17G09_16 | ecosystem: Environmental > Aquatic > Freshwater > Lake > Sediment | place: USA: Wyoming | collected...
GAACCGCCGGTTCGAAGAAATGACCGGTTACACTGCCTCGCAGGTCAGCCAGCTTGGATTCGACCGGCTCGTCGCCCAGAAGGACCGTGCCGCGGTCACCGAAGTCCTCTCGGGCACACGCAAGATTCTCGCGCCGGTCCACTACGAGATCCGGGTCGTCAACCGATCCGGCCATGAACTCGATTGTGAGCTGCGCATCGTGCCGACCGAGACGAACGGCCGCACGAATTTGCTCTGTTTCCTGCGCGACGTATCCGAGCTCAAGCAGGCGGAACGGGTGCGCACCGACTTCATCGCCATGGTCTCTCACGACTTGCGCACGCCGCTGGCGGCCATCAAGGAGGCGATGTCACTGCTTTCAGAAACCGCGGCCAGCCGACTCGAGGACCGTCAGCGCCGCTATCTGACCATCGCCCGCGAGGAAATCGACCGGCTCAACCGGATGGTTGACAACCTGGTCGAGGTCTCCCGGATGGACTCCGGCAAGGTCGTCCTGCGCTTTGACGCGGTTGACCTGGCGGAGTTGCTTTCCTCTGCCATTGAGAGCCTGTCGCTCCTTGTCAACAAGCGCAATCTGATAGTCGAGCGCAACATCCCGGCGCGCCTGCCGCCGGTGATGGGTGACCGCGACCGCCTCCTGCGCGTCTTCAACAACGTCCTCGACAACGCCATCAAGTACACACCGCGGGGTGGCACCATTCGCGTTGACATCGGGTTCGTTGACCCGGGCGCAACCGTGCTGAGCGAGAAGGGAATCCTGTCCAACACCGGCTACGTTCAGGTGACGGTGTCGGACGACGGGCCCGGCATCCCGGCGGAATTCCTCGACCGCATCTTCGGCAAGTTCGAGCGAGTCGACCCGCACGGCCCCGGAATCGGACTGGGCCTCGCCATCGTCCGCTCGATTGTTGAAATGCACTACGGTAAGGTCTGGGCGCAGAGCAACCTCGGCGAGGGAGCCAAGTTCAGCTTCATCTTGCCCATCAAGGAGAACGCGTGAGCGACACCAAGAAGAAGATTCTCGTGGTCGAGGACGATGACAGCCTGCGCGAGTTGGTCCAGAGCCGGCTCGAGAATGAGGACTTCGAAGTCGTCACGGCTGCCGACGGCTTCCAGGCATTAGGCAAAGCTCGCAAGTTTCGGCCCGACCTGATCATCCTCGACTTGATGATTCCCAAGATGGACGGCTACTCAGTCTGCCAGTTGTTCAAGGCGGGCGAGATGGCACAGACCCCGATTATTATCTTCAGCGCCCGCTCATCGCCGGATGACGTTCGCCGCGGCCTCGACAACGGTGCAAACGCCTACGTCTCCAAGCCGTTCGAGGCGCCGGTGCTGCTCGGCAAGATCCGCGAGCTCCTGTTCCCCGAGGAGTGGGCAAAAGAACAAGAGGCAGCCCCGAAGGAGCAGGCACCCTCGCCCGTGCCCGAGCCCCCGACGGCCGAGGAGGAGTCGAAGGAAGAACGCGAGGTTGCAGAGCAGCGTACCATGGAAGAAGCTGAGGCCAAAGCCCGCGCCGAGGCGGAACGCAAGGAACTCGAGGAGCAGGAACGCGAGCTCGCCGAGAAACGCAAACGGTTGGAGGCCGAAGCCAAGACCCGCGCCGAAGAGGAACGCAAACTCGCCCAACAGCGCACCAAAGAAGAAGCCGAGGCCAGGATACGCGCCCAAGCGGAAGGCAAGAGACTCGAGGAAGAGGAACGCAAGCTCGCCGAGCAGCGCGTCCAGTCAGGCGCCGAGGCCAAGGCACGCGCCGAAGAGGAACGCAAGCGGAAGGAAGAGGAACAGAGACTCGCCGCACAACGCGCCAGAGAGGAAGCTGAAGCCAAGGCCCGCGCCGAAGCGGAGCGCAGGAGGAAAGAGGAAGAGGAACGCAAACTCGCCGTGCAGCGCGCCGTTTTGGAGGCCGAGGACAGGGTCCGCATCGAGGCGCAGCGCAAGAAACTCGAGGAGGAAGAACGCAAGCTCGCCCAGAAACGCGCCAAGGAAGAAGCCAAGACCAAGGCACGCGCCGAAGAGGAACGCAAGTTCACCGAGAGACGAGCACGGTTGGAGGCCGAAGCCAGGCTACGCGCCGAAGCGGAGCGCAAGAGGAAAGAAGAGGAACAGAGGCTTGCCGCTCAGCGCACCAAAGAAGAAGCCGAGGCCAGGGCACGCGCCGAGGTGGAGCGCAAGAGGAAAGAGGAAGAAGAGCGTAGGAAGCGCGAAGTGGAACAGCGCGCCAAAGAAGAAGCCGAGGCCAAGGCCCGCGCCGAGGCGGAACGCAGGAGACTCGAGGAAGAGGAACGCACGCACGCCGAGAAACGCGCACGGTTGGAGGCCGAAGCCAAGGCACGCGCCGAAGCGGAACGCAAACTCGCCCAACAGCGCACCAAAGAAGAAGCCGAGGCCAGGATACGCGCCCAAGCGGAAGGCAAGAGACTCGAGGAAGAGGAACGCAAACTCGCCGAGCAGCGCGCCAAAGAAGAAGCCGATACCAAGGCACGCATCGAGGCGGAGCGCAAGGTGAAGGAAGTGGAGCGGCAACTGGCCGAACTGCGCGTTAAAGAGGAAACCGAAGCCAAGGCACGCGCCGAAAAGGAACGCCAGATCGCAGGGCAGCGCGCCCAGATGGAGGCCATGGTCAAGGCACGCGCCGAAAGGGAGCGCAAGCGCGCCCAGGCGGAAGCCGAGGCCAAAGCACGCATCGAGGCGGAGCGAAGGGAATTCGAGGAAGAGGAACGCAAGCTCGCCGAGAAGCGCGCACGGTTGGAGGCCGAAACCAAGGCCCGTACCGAAAAGGAACGCAAGACCCAGCGCTGATGCTCGCACGGCTCCACCGCTTCCCGAGCCGGCTTTCCCCGAACGTCCGATGACCACTGCACAACTCATCAAAGCCGCGCTGGCCGAAGACATCGGGCCCGGCGACGTTACGTCGCGGCTGACGGTTCCGGAGGACCGGCTCGTCCACGCCCGACTCGTCGCCCGCTCGGCCGGAATCCTTGCGGGCGTCGACGTCTGCCGTCAGGTGTTTCTTGCGCTTGACCGGTCAGTCCGGTTCACACCGAAGCTGAAGGACGGCGGCCGGTTCCGGAAGGACCAGGTGTTGGCCGTAGTCCAGAGCCGGGCCCGGTCAATCCTTGCCGCCGAGCGCACCGCCCTCAACTTCATCCAGCGGCTGTCCGGCATCGCCACCGCAACCCGGCGATTCGCCGACGCTATCCGAGGGACGAAAGCCGTTGTCCGCGACACGCGCAAGACAACGCCGGGCTGGCGCGCCCTTGAGAAGTATGCGGTCCGCTGCGGGGGCGGCTGCAATCACCGCGCTGGCCTCTATGACATGATTCTGATTAAGGACAACCACATCGCGGCTGCCGGCTCGATTACAACTGCCATCGACCGCTGCCGCTCCAGCCGGCTGCCGATTGAAGTTGAAGCTCAGACACTGGCTGACGTCGGCGAGGCGCTCGCCGCCGGCGCAAAGCGCATCCTGCTCGATAACATGACCGTCACACAGATGAAAAGGGCAGTCGCGCTGGTAGCTGGAAAGGCGAAGCTCGAGGCCTCGGGCGGCGTAACCTTGAAGAAGGTACGCCGAATCGCCGAGACCGGCGTTGACTACATCTCGGTCGGCGCCATCACCCACTCAGCTCCGGCCGCGGACATCGCGCTCGATTTCCTGACGGACTGAACCGGCTAGATTTCCTTCACAAAGTACTTGCCCGGCAACTGCCGCACCAGCCCCTTGATTTCGAGCTGCATCAGCACCGAGAGCAGCCCTGCCATCGGTATTCCCAGCCCCTCGCAGATTTCGTCAACGTGCATCGGCTCGGCGGTCAGGAACTCCATCACCGGCTTCTCATCCACCGCAACCTCAACCTTCGCCCGCTCTTCAGCTCGCTTCGCCACGCCCAGCTCGCGCAGGATATCATCGACCGAAAGCATCGGCTTCGCCCCTTCCTTCAGCAGCCGGTTGATTCCGAGGCTCTGCTGCGACGTGATGTTGCCCGGCACCGCGAACACGACCCGTCCCTGGTCCGCCGCCCATGCCACGGTGTTCAGGACCCCGGACTTCTCCCCGGCCTCGACCGCCACGACCACCTGAGCCAGGCCGGACACGACCCGGTTCCGCTTCGGGAAGTTCATCGCCAGCGGCTCGACCCCGAGCGAGAATTCGGAGATGACCGCGCCCTGCGCGCTGATGACATCGTACAGCTTCCGGTTTTCCGGCGGGTAGTGGACGTCAATCCCGCACCCGAGCACGGCCAGTGTCCGGCCGCCGCCCTCAAGCGCACCTTTGTGTGCGAATGTGTCAACACCCCGCGCCAGACCGCTGACGACCGTGACGCCATGCTGCGCCAGTTCGCGTCCCAGCTTCTCCGCCACCTGCCGGCCGTAGTGCGACGGCAGCCGCGTGCCCACGACCGCCGCGGCGGTCGTGTCCTCGGGCCGAATCTCTCCTCTCACGAACAGCACCGGCGGCATGTGCGCCAGTCCCTTGAGGTTGTCCGGGAAGTCATCATCGGTATAGCAGACGGTCCGCACGCCCAACGCCCGGGCAGCCGCAATCCGGCGTTCGGTCTCCTCGCTGCGCTTGTACGAACGGACTCCCGAGGCCAGTTCCTCGTCCACGCCCTTGACTTCCGCTAGCTCACCCAGCTCTGCATCGAATACGCGTTCTGGAGTTCCGAACCGGGCCAGCAGGTTCTTCAGCCGCGTCTCGTTCATCCGCGGCACCGCGTAGAGGTCGACGAACCGTGCGTTCAAGTGCCGAAATAGTGAATCATGAATGGTGAAGAGTGAGAGACGGATTCAAGGAATTGCCAATTGTCAGTCGCCAATTCCTTTGGGGAACACACGGTCAATCAGGGCCTTGAGTTCCGCGACCCCGTCGCCGGCAAGAGCCGAAACCCAGACGCGCTCTGCATCCAGCCGCACCACGGGCCGGCGGCCCTCCAGCAGGTCAACCTTGTTCAGCACCACGATCCGCGGCCGCTTCAGAATCTCCTCATTGTAGCTGCCGATTTCGCCAATCAGCTCGGCATAGTCATTCTTTGGGCGCCCGGCCGCGGCGTCAACCACGAACACGAGCATCCTCGTCCGCTCGATGTGCCGCAGGAACGCCAGGCCGAGTCCCTTGCCCTCGTGCGCGCCCCTGATGATTCCGGGCATGTCGGCAACGGTGAATCGCACGTCCCGGGTCTGCATAACGCCGAGGTTTGGCGTCAGAGTCGTGAAGGGGTAGCCTGCGACCTTGGGGTTGGCGCTGGTCAGCCGTGACAACAATGTTGACTTGCCGGCATTGGGCAGCCCGACGATGCCGATGTCGGCTACGAGACTGAGTACCAGCCTGGCCTTCCGCTCCTCAGCGGCCGTGCCCGGCTCGAACCGGCGCGGCGCCTGGTCTGTCGACGTAGCGAACCGGGCGTTGCCCCGACCACCCTTGCCCCCGCGTGCAACAACGAGCTCCTGTTCCGCCTCAAGTATCTCACCCAGCCTCGCGCCGGTCACGACGTCGAACACGTCCGTCCCCAGCGGCACCGGCACGCGCACACCGGCTCCGTTGCCGCCGTGCCGGCCCGCGCCCGCTCCGTGCCGCCCCGCCTCGGCCTTGTAGAAACGGTGATACTCAAGGTCGGCCAGCGTCTGCAGGTGCCGGTTGCCCCACAGCACGACCGAGCCGCCGTCGCCGCCGTCGCCGCCGTCGGGCCCGCCTTTCGGCACGTACTTCTCCCGCCGGAACGAAACGCAGCCGTCGCCGCCGGACCCGGCTCTCACCTGAATCACCGCCTCGTCAATGAACCGCAAGTTGTGCTACCGGGAGCGCTTCCCCAGCCTCCGCTTCAGCGCTTTCATCACCGACTCCGGGACAAAGCAGCCAAGCTCACCGCCCTTGGCCGCGAGCTCGCGCACCAGCGAAGAACTGAGATAGAAATACCGCTCCGACGGCACGAAGAAGATGGTCTCCACGCCCGGCGCCAGCTTCCGGTTGGTCAGCGCCATCTGGAACTCATAGTCAAAGTCCATCACCGCCCGCATCCCGCGGATGATGGCCTGCGCGTTTACCTGCTGCGCGAACTCCACCAGCAGGCAATCGAACCCCTGCACCGTGACCCCGTCCATGCCCTTCACGACTTGCTTTGCCAGCCGGACGCGCTCCGGCCACGAAAACAGCGGGTGCTTCTCCTGCCGGCTCGCCACGCCCACAATCACCTTGTCAAAGAGATGGGCCGCCCGCTTGACCACGTCCAGGTGCCCGAGGGTTATCGGGTCAAAGCTGCCGGGATAGACCGCAATCCGCTGCCCGCCCGTCACTCGCCCTTCGGACTTCGTCACTCCGGCTTTCGGACTTCTGCACTCTGACTTCCGATTTCCGACTTCTGACTTCGTCCGGCTCATCCAATCCTCCTCAGCACGCTTACCAGAGTCTCGCCGTAGGCTCCCTGCTTGATGGTTTCCCATCCCTCCGGTGGAACCGGCATCTCCTGCCGATGATGCTCGGCCACAAACCACGCGTCCGGGGCAAGGACGTCGAACTCGACTGCCCGGTCAATCGTTGCCTGCACCAGTTCGTGCAGGTACGGCGGGTCGGCAAACACGAGGTCAAGGCCGGCCCCGGCCAGCTTCTTCAACACCCGCAAGACATCTCCGCGCATGACTGTCACGTTCGGCAAACCCTTCAGGTTGTGCCGCAGAAACCGAAACACGGTCGCCTGCTGCTCCACGAACACGACCGAAGCCGCGCCCCGCGACAGCGCCTCGATACCGAGTGACCCGCCGCCCGCATACAGGTCGCAGGCCTTCGCCCCGCGTACCCGGGACCCGACGATGTTGAACATCGCCTGCCGCGTTATCGCCTTGGTCGGCCGCAGGCCCGCACGGGGATACTCAAGCTCCCTGCCTTTGTACCGGCCGGTGCTCACACGCATGACAGGACTATACTGCCCGGCCTCAGACTGTCAAACTTCGAGCCATCGGTCGCGTGCGCGTGTTTCTAGTCCTCCAGCCGAAGGATGATGATTGGTGTCAACTCGCCGCCCTGGCCGGCCGGGTTGTCGCGCATGGCCTCCTGGACCAGATTCACGTCGAGGCCGGCGGGCGCACCCACCACCGCGCAGCCGAAGATATCGTTGGCGTCAACTATCGCCACCGGGAAACCCAGTTCTCTCGATAGCATCTGCGCGGTTCCGTCCGGGTCCCTGGGCCCTTTGATCACGCACTCGTAGAACTCCTTCACGCCCGACGTATGGGCCGCGTCAATCATCGCCGCCTGTTTGCCCGCGACCCGGTAGAAATCGCCGCTTCTCCCCCGCAACTTGCCCCACGCGCCCGCAATCGCCGCCCGGATAATCCTCGGCGCGCCGACTTCGTCTATCGCGCACTGCATGGACCACGGGCTGCGCAGCCCGATGCCGTACGGTACCTTCTTCACGAACCGCCACAACACGCTCGCCCAGAACCCGGGCCTGATTCTCGAAATCGGGATCGCCCGGCCCTGCATCACCGCCACCGGGCTTTCGGCAATCGTGATGATGTCGCCCGGCCGCGCCGTTGCCAGCGCGTAGCGCTTCACGGTCTCGACCAGCGGGTCGGTCTCAAGCAGCACGTGGGTCTTCACGGGAATCCTGCGAACCTGCCTGCCGCAGGCAGTTATGCCCGGCGGCTTCTCTTTCTTGGCCATGTGTCCAATCTACCAATAAAGGGCCGGGAATCAACAGCACAATGCGACGCAGGAACTGACATGGGCAGTCATGGCCAGTCCGCAGGCCAACGATGAAGTACAAAGGACAAAGGACTAGGGACAAATCAACGGGAAAGCTGGAAAGGACGAAGTTCGGCCCATACTTATCACTTTCCGTCTTGCTTTGTCCTTTGTCTTTATCACTTTGTCCTTCAACTCGACCGACACTGTTCATCCGCTCAGCTTTACTTGCCCGTGGCGTGGAATATGATACTCGGTGATGAGTGAACCTCAGCAGGACACATCCCACACCGAGTCGCGCTTCACGCGCCGCGTCGGCGTGTTCAGCGTCGGGACGCTACTGTCCCGGATTCTCGGCGTGGCTCGCGAGTCGGTATTTGCCTACCTGTTCGGCGCCGGGTTTACGACCGACGCGTTCAACGTGGCGTTTCGGATTCCCAACTTCCTGCGCGACCTGTTCGCTGAGTCCGCCCTGTCCGCCGCGTTCGTGCCCGCATTTGTCCGCAGCCTGCACGAAGAAGACCGGCAGCGCACCTGGCGCTTCGCCTCGAACATGCTCAACACACTCGCTCTGGCCACCGGCGCACTCTCGATTTTTGGCATTATCTTCGCGCCGTGGCTTGTCAAGGTTATCGCGCTCGGTTTCGCCGACGAACCGACCAAGCTGCAACTGACCATCACACTCACCCGCATCATGTTCCCGCTGCTGTTCTTCGTGGCGCTTGCGGCGTGGGCAATGGGCATCCTGAACGCCTGCGGCGCCTTCTTTGTCCCGGCGGTCGCGCCGGCCGCGTTCAATGTCTTTTCGGCGCTCGTCCCGCTGGCCGCGTACGGTTTCCTGAAGACCCGCGGCATTGACCCGATACTCGGCATGGCCTGGGGCGTGACCATCGGCGCCGTAGCCCAGTACCTGGTACAGTTGCCGAACCTGCGCCGGCACGGATTCCGCTGGACTCCGGTCATTGACCTGCGTTCGCCGGAACTGCGGCAGGTCTTCCGGCGCTGGCTGCCGATGATTCTCGGGTTCGCGACGTGGCAGATAAACTTCCTGATTAACACGTTCCTGCTGACCTTCCTGCCCGAGGGTTCGGTGACGTGGGTCAACTATGCGTACCGGATTCAGCATCTGCCCGCCGGCCTGTTCGGCGCGGCCATCGGCTCGGTCGCGATTGCCGAGTTCTCGCACCAACTGGTGCGGGCCGACGTGAAGCAGCTTAAGGGCCGGTTCCGCCACTCGATGGGGCTCGTCTCGGTCCTCACGCTGCCGGCCGCGGTTCTGCTGATTGCCCTCGCGGTCCCGGTCACGCGCCTCATCTACCAGCACGGCCGGTTCACCCCGCACGACACGATGCTCACCGCCCAGGCACTGGCGCTCTACTGCACCGGCATCTGGGCCGCTGCCGCCACCCGCAACACCGCCGCCGGGTTCTACTCGTCCGGCGACACCCGCACCCCGGCCTTTGTCGCCATCGGCGTGGTCGGCAGCAACATCGTCATCAATCTCGTCCTGATGCGCTTCATCGGATTCCGCTCCTTCCCGCTGGCCATGTCAGTCACCCAGCTCGCCAACTTCGCGAGTCTCTTTCTCATCCTGCGCCGTCGCACCGGCGGGCTCGAAGGCCGCTACCTCACCGGCATAACTCTGCGCACCCTTGCCGCCGCCCTGCTGGCCGGGGCGATTGCGTTCGGCATTGCCCGTGGCATCGAACACTACCTGCCGACGCGCCGGATTCTGCACCAGGCGGTGCAGGTGTTCACCGCCGGCGGCATCGGCGTGCTGGCCTACTACGGCCTTGCCTTGCTGTTCCGCATCACCGAAGTGAAACAGGCAGCGCGCGACTTCCTCGGCCCGCTGCTCCGGCGCGGGTCGGTGCCGCGCATTTGACACGATGTCCCAGAAACCGACATGGACGCCACGAAGACACGAAAGACACGAAACGGATGGGTGCGGAGATCCGGCGGTTCGTTTCATCCGACTTCGTGCTTTCGTGGCTCTCAGTATCGGGATTCGCGTGACGCCTTGGATGCAGCCCAGAACTGAAATGGCCGAAACTGCGTCTAATAGAAAGATATGGCGACAAAACTGCTAGGAGACGCCGCGGTTCGTGCCCCGGTGCTGATTGCCGGCTGGCCGGGCATGGGACAAGTCGGGCTGGGCGCATGCGACTACCTGCGCCAGAAGCTCGGGGCCGAGCTGTTCGCCAAGATTGATGTTAGTGCCTACCACCAGCCCGACGCCCTCACGGTAGAGAACGGACTGGGCCGCATGCCGGAACCGCCGAAACAAGACCTCTACTATGCCAAAGAACCGCCGCTGTTCATCTTCGAGGGCGACACCCAGTTGAACGGCGAGCCCGGGTTCAAGCTGGCGGCTGAGCTGCTTGACCTTGTCGAAGGGCACGGCACCGAGACGGTATTCACCGGCGCGGCCTACGCGATGCCGGTCAGCTTCCGCCAGCGCGCCGAGGTCTACGGCGCGGCCACCGACGAGCACCTGAAGGCGAGGTTCATCGCGCTCGGAGTCGAACCGCTCAAAGAAGGCCGAATCTCCGGCCTGAACGGGCTGCTGCTCGGGCTGGCCGCGCAACGGGGACTGCCCGCCGCCTGCCTGCTTGCGACCATGCCCCAGTACGCAATCGAAGCCCCGAACCCAAAAGCGTCACGCGCCCTGATTGAAGTGTTCCAGCGCATCCTCAACACCAGCGTTGACATGACCGAGATTAACGAGTCAGTGCGCGAGGCCGACCGGATGTTCAAAGACTTCGAAACCAAGGTCAACGAGGCAATCCAGCAGTTGAAGGAGAACCTCGGCTCGCACTCGGAGGGACAGGAAGGCGAGGGGCACGAACCCGAGGACCGGCCCGAACCGCACGACCTGATGGCGCGGGTCGAGAAGCTATTTGACGAGGCCCAGCGGGATAGAACCAAGGCGATTATCCTGAAGCAGGAACTCGACCGCTGGGGCCTGTTCAACCTGTACGAAGACCGGTTCCTCGACCTGTTCGAGAAACAGCGCCGCAGCCCCGGCGTCTAGTCCCGAGCCCTCTTTCCGCGACACCTCAAGCTCAACCGCGCATCCTGTCACGCAGCGGGCTACGCGGCACATGATAATTACAATTGTCATGCGCGGATTCGGCTTCTTCGTTGCATCATCCGGGAAATCAGCGGATTATGGGAATCGTGCCGGGAAGTGCAGGGTCACCCCCGGGGTGAACTGGGGTCTCAGCTCACTCTTCAGGTACTGCGTCAGGACCGAGTTGATGTCGCGCCTCAGGTCTGGTTTCAGAACCTGCCTGAACTGCGTCCTCAGCCCTGGTTTCAGGCCAGGCGTAATTTCAGGCTACAGCTATCAACTCAGGA
>Ga0315284_10014949_pt1 | contig 11040 bp, 12 predicted proteins | sample YL17G09_16_MG_FD_203696 | JGI IMG/M metagenome (GOLD analysis project Ga0315284, IMG submission 203696) | Sediment microbial communities from Yellowstone Lake, YNP, Wyoming, USA - YL17G09_16 | ecosystem: Environmental > Aquatic > Freshwater > Lake > Sediment | place: USA: Wyoming | collected...
CGGCGGCGGCGGCGGCGGCTACCAGGGGCGCCGCGAGGGCGGCGGCGGCGGCGGCGGCTACCAGGGGCGCCGCGAGGGCGGTGGCGGCGGCGGCGGATACCGCGGGGGCGGCGGCGGCGGCGGCGGATACCGCGGCGGCGGCGGCGGCGGCGGAGGAGGCCGCTCGTTCGGCTCGGACGCTTACTAAATACGTTTCTTGAGTTCGAGGTCGAATCGAATCGACCATGATTCTTCCCTCCCACGTCCCCTTCCTCCCCCCTCCTCCTTTTTCGAGCGATTTCTTTTTTTTACGGCGAGAGCAGGAGAAAGAGAGAGAATGACCCTCCACCCTTGAACGAAACCTTCGCCCCCCTTGTTTTCTGTTGAGAGGGAACCACCTCCACCTCCACCCCCCTCCCCCAAATTTTTCCGAATTCCAAACCGAGCTCCCTAGACGTGTTCCAAGGGAGTGTTTTTGCTTTAAGTTTCCTCGTGTTTTTTGTTGTTGTGCTTTATTCTAGTGAGAAAAATGATGACGCTGTTTTTTTTTTTTTTGAAGAGAGAACGGTGCTACGGCGCGCTCTGACGGCAGGGGGGAAAAAAGAGAGAAAAACGAGTAAGAAAGAAAAAATCCAAAAGGAAAAAAAACGAAAAGAAGAGGGGACGAGGTAGGGAACGAAAAAGAGAGAAGAAGGTTTCTCCCTCCCATTTTCGGACCGTCAGCGCCGTCGCTCGCAGCTAGCCGTCGACCGAGTAATCCCCTATTTTTTCCACTGTTCTCCTTCCTAGCTTCACTTTTGATCTCGCGCCCTACAGCGACATGACCATCTCGCCTCGTGCCCGTGCGGGCGGAGGCTCCGCGAAAAAGGGCGCCAAGAAGGCAGCAGCAGGAGGAGGAGGGGGCATTGCGACCAAGGCGGCGAAAGCGGCGGCCGCCGCCGATGCCGCCAACGCCATGGCCGACGGCGATGCTGCTCCGACGACCCCCGCCGTCTGGCGGCCCGGGTATGACCCGCTCGAGGAGGACGAGACGCTGCAGTACGACCCGACGGCCTACGACTGCATGCATAGCCTGGCGCTCGAGTGGCCGTGCCTCAGCTTCGACGTGCTGCGGGATGCGGCGACGGCGGCGCGGGTCGCCGCGAGCTCGGCGGCGAGCTCGTCCGCGGCGTCGGCAGCGAGACACTCGACCACCGCGGCCGCCGCCGCCGCCGTCGCGTCGTTCCCGCACACCCTCTTCCTCGCCGCGGGAACGCAGGCGGCCACCAGGAGCGCCAACTCGCTCTCGCTGCTGCGGCTGGGCAGGGTCGGCAGGGGGAGGCACGGCCCGGCCGCCCTCCGGGATGGCGACGACGACGACGGCCTCTCGACCGACTCGGACGACGACGAGGGCGACAGGCCCACGCTCGCGGCGCGGCGCGTCGCGGTCGGCGCTGGCGTAAACCGCGTCAGGGCGATGCCGCAGCACCCCGGGATCGTCGCCGCGTGGCTCGACTCGGGCGTGGTCTCGATCTGGGACCTCAGGCAGCAGCTGGGCGAGCTCGAGGGGATGACGGACGCCGAGAGTGCCCGCGACGAGGACAGGGAGAAGCGGAGGGCGGCCGCCGCTGGGGGGAAGAGGAGGGCGGCGGCGGGGGGCGACTTCCTGTCTCTGGCCCCCGTGGCGTCGCACCGCCACGGCGCGGAAGGGTTCGGCCTCGCCTGGTCTCCGGGCCCGGCGCCGGGCAGGCTCGCCTCGGGGGACTGCGGCGGCGGGCTGCGGGTCTGGGAGCCCAGGGAGGGGGGCGGCGGCAGCGGCACTCCTTCCGGCGCCTCTTCTTCTCTCTCTGCTTCTCCTGCTACCTCTGCGCTCTCGTGGGCCGTGTCGCAGCCTTACGGAGGCCACGACGACCACCGCGCCTCCGTCGAGGACGTCGCGTGGTCGCCCACCGAGGGCACCGTCTTCGCGACGGCCGCGACCGACGCGGCGCTGCGCGTCTACGACGCTCGCGCCCGGTCGAGGCCGCAGCTGGTGATCCGGAGCGCGCACGCCTCGGACGTCAACGTGGTGTCGTGGAGCGCGCTGGCGACGTTCATGCTGGCGAGCGGCGGGGACGACGGGGCCGTCAAGGCGTGGGACCTGCGCGCGGTCGGGAGCGGCGGGCGCGGCGGCAAGAGCGGCGGCGGTGGCGGCGGCGAGGCGGCGACGAAGAAGACCGCCGCCGCCGCCGCCCCGGCGGGGGAGGTCGCGCGCCTCTGCTACCACCGCGGCGCCGTCACCTCGGTCGAGTGGTCCCCGACGGAGTCCAGCGTCCTGCTGTCGACGGGCGACGCGAGCGACGGGACGACCTGCGTGTGGGACCTCGCCGTCGAGAGGGACCCCGAGGAGGAGGCGGCGCTCGGGGCCGGCGCCGCCGTCGCCGCCGCGGGCGGTGCCGAGGCGGCCCTGCCCGCGCAGCTCCTGTTCGTCCACGCCGGGCAGGCCGACGTGAAGGAGGCGCACTGGCACCCGCAGATCGACGGGCTGGTGGCCTCGACGGCGGCGGACGGGTTTAACGTCTGGAGGGCGGCGAATGTTTGAAAGGTGGGAAGGGGGGGGGGGAGAGAGGGGAAAAACGAGTAAGACATGCCATAAAAAAAACACTTTGTTTTCCTCCTTTTTCTTCGAAACGATGCCGCGCCCTCTCCTCTCCCTCGGCGGGATCATTTGCAGCTACCTGCTGCTCTTCGCACCATCGTCTTCGTCCCTGTGGTCGACTTCGCCGTCTTCGCCGTCTTTGGTGGCTGCGTCGGCCGCAGGCGCGCTGCAGCCAGAGAGGGACGACGCGACGGCTACAACCGCCGAGGCCTTTTCTTCTCCTTCTTCTTCTTCAACCGCCCGCCGCCTCGGCGGCGGGCGCGTCCCAGCCTCCCTCGGCGGAAGCAGCCGCTTCAGCATCATCCGGCTCGGGCGCCGAGGAGAAGACAACGACGACGGCGACAGGGACAGCGACCGCCGCCGACGCTGCTCGTTCTCCGTCGTCGACTCCGCGACGACGGCGCCGACGACGGCGGCGGCGACGCCGACTTCTCTTCTCTCCCGCCCCTCCCGCCCTCGCCGCCGCTCCCGCCACTCCTCTCTCCCTCCGACCATCGACGTCTACGTCCGCACCTACAGCGGCGACGCGGCCTGGCTCACCTGGCTGCTCCGCTCGATGGAGGAAAACGTCGAGGAGGGCGCCTTCCGCCGACTCGTGCTCTCTGTCCCTCGCGGCGACGCCCCGCTCTTCGAGTCCCTGCTGCCCTCCTTCCGCCTCCGCATCGTGCTGCTCGTCGTGGACGACGCCCGCTTCGAGAGGGCCACCAAGGCGATGAAGAGCCCCACCGAGAACGGCGGGTATCACGCGCAGGTGAGAGAGTTCCCGCCCCTCTCTTAGGGTTTTCCTTGTTGTTCTTCGTCTCTTCTCGACCCCAACCTCAATAAAAACCAAACAAAAACAAAAAGAACAAAAAAACTCCTCAGATGTTCGACAAGCTCACGCGCCCTCCTCTCTTCTCCGACGCCGACTATTTCGTCCACGTCGACAGCGACTGCGTCTTCAAGAGGCAGCCGCTGGCGAGAAGAACCGCAAAAGAGGCAGAAGGAGGGGACAAGAAACTACCCTACGGTACAAGAAACTACCGCAAGGTCTCCCGACGCGACTTCGTCGACGACCGCGGGCGCGTGCGCGTCCGGCGCGTCGCGTTCGCGTCCCTGCCGGAGCCCTTCCGCCGCTGGCAGAGGGCCGCCGAGGGGATGCTGCTGGAGCCTGTGCCCTACGAGACGATGAGCTGCTTCCCGCTGGTGTTCCCCAGGGAGGTCTACGGCCTGGTGCGGGAGCTTCTCCTCGAGAGGCACGGCGGTGGCGGCAACGTGTCTTCGCCGGGGCGAGGAGAGGGCGAGGAGGGCGAGGGTGGAGGAGAGGGCCCCTCCTCCGCTCCTCCCCTCCTCCGGGTCCTCTCTCAGCGCCTCGACGACTTCGGCGAGTTCACCGCCATGGGACACGTGCTGACGACGCGGATGGAGGAAGGGGAGAGGTGGGTCCCGGATGCCGACGGCGGCGGCGGCCGCGGCGGCGGCGGGGAGGGCGACGGGGACGGCGGCGAGCAGCTGCTCAGAGGGGAGCGGAGGGAGGAGGGAGGGGTCCCCACCCCGACGTCCGCCTCTCCCGAGTCCTTCTGCGCCCTGGCGCAGCAGGCGTGGAGCTGGGCCAGCGTGACCCCGGAGGCGGCCGCGGAGGCCGAGAGGAGTCTGCGGGTCGGGTGGTGAAGGGGGGAGGGAGAGGAAAAAGAGAAACGAGGGAGAAAAGAGGGAGAGAGGAACGAGGGAGTCGACGGAGAAAATCAAAAAATTTGATTTTAAATCAGTGTCAAGAAACAAAAGCAGGCCTCTTCGCCGAGCTCTCGACACCACTTTCTCCCATTTTTTTTCCTTCTGCTGCTCCGAATCTGCGATGTCCTATCCGATGGCTGCCATCGCCGGAGAGGACAGGGTCGCCATAGAGAACGCGAGGGAGGCAGCGGAAGAGGCTGCATTCCCGAGCGAGACGCACGCGAGGCTCGAGCGCGCCAAACCGGCCGCAGGCGGCGAGCCTCCGCTCAAGCGCCTGAGGGCGCTGGCGGAGAAGGACGGCATGGATCGCGTGCTCGAGGTGAGGAAGAAGAGGGGAAGGAGGGCGTGGCGAGAAATGCGCAGAGCAGGTTTTTGCTCATCTAGGGATTTCTCGACTCGTCGACTCATCCAGACCCATCTCTTTCGTCTCTTCCTTCTCGGATTTTTCAACCATAGGACGACGGCGAGGACGACGTCGACGGGGCCAACCCTGCCGCGACCGAGACCACGGGCATCGCCGGGCCGACCCCTCTCGCGGACCGTGACGTCATCGAAGAAGTCGCCGACGCCGCAGCGAGGGTCGCCGCGGCGGCCCGCCGCGCCGCCGTGGAGGCCGCCGCAGCTTCGGCCGCAGCGGCGGCAGCAGGCAACAAGTCGCGGCAGGGAGGGGGGCTTCGGAGGGGCGGCGGCGACGGAGAAGATGGAGGAGGAGGCAAGGACGGCGCCGGAGGCCCCAACGGCGCCTCCGTCGTCGCCGACGAGGAGGCGGAGGAGGCCCAGAGGGAAGCCGCCGTCATCGACGCCCTCGCCGACGCCGAGGCCGACTTTGACGAGGCGGCGGCCGCCAAGCAGAGGCCCGGCCCTTCCTCCTCCTCGCAGCAGCAGCAGCAGCAGCAAGCCCACGCTCGCTCCCGTTCGCATTCGAGCGTCAGCGTCGTCGACGACGCCACGAGGGAGAAGGCGCGCGCCAGGCTCGAGGCCGCGCTCGAGAAGGCAGACAGCGCTGCCGCGGCGGCGGCGAGAGAGAAGGAGAAAGGGGGAGCCGGCGGCGGCGGCGGCGGCTGCGGCGGCGGCGGCGGCGAGGAGAGGAGGGCGACCGAGGAGGAGGGCTCGAGGGCGCGGCGCCGCCGCTCCGAGATCGCGGCGTCCGTCGAGGCCGAGGCGGCGAGAGGGAGCACGAGCCGCAGCGTCTACTTCTCGAAGGTCGGGAACGCGGCGAGGCTCGCGGCGAGCTCGGCGCTGAAGGCGGCGGCGCCGCCGCCGGCGCCTCTGTCGTCGTCGGGCAAAGGTTAAAAATGCTGCTGTTGCTGTTGGGCTCCCTCGGTCTCTCTCTTAACCTCGCTGGAAAGAGACCTCCGCTTGTGTAGCCCCCTTCTCTGCCTTTGCGCGCATGTGCCGCCAATGAGTTTTTGCTGTTTTTGAAACTTTGTAATACATCGAGAGACGGGGGGAACCAAAGAAAAACCCAAGTTCTCACTTTGTCGTCGCCTCAAGTCTTCTTCTTCCCTGCCTTCTCTCCCTCGCTCGCACCGGAAGAAGAGGAACTAGAGGCCAACCACCAGGTTCCGGCCCCCACCAGGAAGACGGCGCCGTACCCGAGCCTCGCGTAAGGATGCCTCCTCGCGGCGTAAGAGAACTGCTCGCCCAGGCTCGGCGCCTCGAAGCCCGGCGGCGTCGAGAACGGCTTCGCGTGGGCCTGGGCGAGCTTGGCCGCGGCGGCGATGGCCTCGGCCTCTTCCTGCTGCGCCAGCGAGCCCCAGGACGAAAAGTTGGAGGCAGAGGAGGAGGGAGGGGGCGTGCGCCGCGAGGCGGGAGGGGGGGCCTCGGGGTCGACTGGCGGAGGAGGCATGACGATTGACGGACGTCAATCGAAAGTTTTGAACGTCTCTGATCGAAAAGTGGAGCGGCGTGCAGAGTCTCTCGACAACAAGAGCACTGGAAGAGGCGCGAGACTTTTGCTTTCTCCGGTTTCTCTTCTTCTCTCTATCCCTCTGTCCTACCGCGCGACACGCGCGCTGCGATGATCTCTCGCGCAGTCAACGTGCGCGCGACAGCGCCGCCCTCGCTCCGAGCGAGCTCCACTGCCGCGGCGCTCCCTCTTTCTTCGCGGCGACACCAACGCCGCGGCGCTCTCGTCGTCGTGTGAGTGATGCATTCTGTTTTGTTGACTCCCGCTCGCGCTTCTCCCCTTCTGCGGCCACAACTGCGATGTCGATGGCTCTGTCATTGTCGCAGCAATTTTGCTACAGTAAAGAGAAACCCAGAAACAAAGAGTAGCCCCCGCGATTCCGTTCCTTCTTCGCTCTTTTCGTCTCCGACGGCGGCCCGCATGCCAGCGAAAAACACTCTTCCCCGACGCCGCTAGCCTAAAAAACTCAACCTCTTCCTCCTCTTTTTCTCTCTCCCACTCTCGCTCCGAAAAATAAAAAATACAGCGCCGCCAAGCGCAGCCGTGGTCCCCGCGACGGTGGAGGCGGTGCCCCCTCAACCTCCGCCCCCAAAACCAGCGGCGGCGGAGGAGGCGGCAGCGGCGGCGGCGGCGGCGGCCAGAGCTTCAAGTCTCCGGGAAAGGTCCGCGAGGGCTCGTCCTACGAGCAGGAGACCCGCAAGATCATCCTCTCGATGGACAAGGTTACCAAGTCCTCGCCCAGCGGCAAGAAGCTCCTCGACGGCGTCGGGCTCGGGATGTACCTCGGAGCCAAGATCGGCATTTTGGGAGCCAATGGGGCCGGCAAGTCGACGCTGCTGAAAATCTTGGCAGGCGTAGACGACGCCTTCGACGGGACGCTCCAGGTCAACGACGGCATCAAAGTGTCCTACTTGGAGCAGGAGCCGCCTCTGTCAGATGGCCCGACCGTCGACGACAACATCCGCCCGGCGCTGGCCCGCGTCGAAGGTTTGCTCAAGGACTTCGAAACCGTGAGCGCCGCGATGGCCGAGCCGGGGGCCGAGGTCGACTCCTTAATGGCTAAGATGGACCGCTTACAGACCGAGATCGATGCCTGCAACGGCTGGGAGCTCGAGCGCACGCTGGCGCGGGCCACGGACGCGCTGCGGTGCCCTCCCGGCGACGCGCTCGTCGAGCGGCTCTCTGGCGGCGAGCGCCGCCGCGTCGCGCTCGCTCGCGTTTTGCTCGAAGCGCCAGACATCCTGCTGCTCGACGAGCCGTCGACGCATTTGGATGCTCTCTCTATGTCGTGGCTCGAGAGGACGCTGGCGGAGTTTCGAGGGACCGTGGTGGCCGTGACGCACGACCGGTAAGAGATGGAGTCCCCCCCCCTTTTTGATCGGAGAGAAAGATAGATAGAGAGAGAGAAAGAGGGTCGAGACGGACTTTTTCGGCCAAAAAACTCATTCGGTACAAAAAAAACGTACCTTCTTCCTTCTAGCTACTTCCTCGACAACGTTGCCGGCTGGATCCTCGAACTCGACAAGGGGAAAGGGATCCCCTTCGAGGGGAACTACTCCGAGTGGCTCGAGGCCCGCGCCCTGCGCGAGCAGCGCGACGCCAAGGCCTCGGCCGCGGTCGGCCGCGCGATAGACAAGGAGCTCGAGTTCGTGCGCTCCAAGGCCAAGGGCCAGAACAAGAAGGGGAAAGCGAGGCTGCGGGTCTACGACGAGCTGGTCGAGGAGCAGAACGCGTACGCGCGGGCGGGCATCTTCGACTCCCTCACCATCCCCGTGGGGCCCAGGCTCGGCGGCGTCGTCGTCGACGTCGAGGGGCTGACCAAGTCCGTCGAGGCGGCCGACGGCGGCGAGGGGAAGCTGCTGATGGAGAACGTTTCGTTCTCGGTCCCCCCGGGCGCCGTCGTGGGCATCGTCGGCGGCAACGGCGTGGGGAAGACGACGCTGTTCAATATGATCATGGGCCTCGACAAGGCCGACGCGGGGTAGGTTTTTTTCTTGAGTTTCGGAAGAGTTTTTTTCTTCATTTTTTTTCATCAGAGGAAAAAGCACTCGCCTCTTTTTCACTCTCTGGCCCTCGTTTCCCCCTTTCTCACCCCTCCCCTTTCCTTTCAAAAACTCGAACTCTGACAGCGAGATCAGGGTCGGGGAGACGGTCAAGCCGATGTACGTCGACCAAATGCGAGCGGGACTCGACATGGAGGCCACCGTCGCCGAGGCTATCGCGACGGCACTCTCGGGTTCCGCCGCCGCGGGCACCACCGTCGACCCGGCGGGGACCATCAGCATCAGCGGGAGAGACGTGCCCGTGCGGCAGTACTGCTCCTGGTTCAACTTCAAGGGCAGCGACCAGCAGAAGAAGGTCAAGGTGCTCTCGGGAGGGGAGCGCAACAGGCTCAACCTCGCGCGCACGCTCGCCGGCGCCGGCAACTTGTTGCTGGTCGACGAGCCGACCAACGAGGCCGACGTCTTCTTCGTGCAGGCTCTCGAGGCCGCGATACAGCGGTTTGCAGGGTCGACGATGGTGATCTCGCACGACAGGTGGTGAGTCCTGGCGAAGAGGGAGAGAGGAAGGCGAGGAGAGGAGCAGAAGCGAAAGAGAGAGAGAAAAAAAACTCACCTCGGATGGAGCAAAAAAAAAAACATAATCTCTCTCAACCCAGGTTCCTCGACCGCCTCGCGACGCACATCCTGGCCTTCGAGGGCGACTCGAAGGTTGTTTGGTTCGAGGGCGGGTACTCGGAGTACGAGGCTGACTTCAGGAAGCGCACGGGGAACGTGGATCCGACGCGGGTCAAGTATAGGAAGATGGCGACGGTTTGAAGGGAGATACAGATTTTTCCCCCGTTTTTTTTTCCGTTCTCGCTCTGCTTTTCTTTTGCAAAAAACAACAACTTTTGATTTCCATTTCTTCTCGCCTTCTCTCTCTCGTTCTCTCGCTCTCCTCGAGACCGGTTACACAACGACAACTAAGGATACAAACATTACAGCCGCACTACCCACGCCTCATCCGAAGATAGACTCCCTCATTCAAAAAAAGAAAGGGAAAAAAAGACTCTCTCACTGCTTCCCTACGAGCCCGACAGCGAGCAGCACCGCCTCTGCCGTCCTCCTCGCCGCCGCTCCTCCTGCTCCACTCTCGTCGTCCTCGTCGCCCCCGTCGTCGTTCTCCACCACCATCACCTCCTCCGAGTCCTCCCACGCCTCGAGCTGGCTCTTCAGCAGCGAAGGGTGCAAGAAATGACCCGCCACCTCCTCGGCCGCCCCCGAGGACCTTTGCGTCTTCTCCTGCCGCCGCTCAAGCCGCGCCTGCAGCGACTCTTTCCGCGCCCGGAGAAGCACAAAGTCGACATCGATGGCTGGGACCGCGCCTGCCTCGTTGGCGACTTCGACGAGAAGGTCCCGGTACTTCTTTTTTAGAGCGGAACAGGCCAGGACGGCGACGTGCGAGGGCGAGAACGCCGCGGCGTCGCGCGAGGCGGCGGCGGCGCGGGCGAGCCAGGGAAGTCTGTCTCCGTCGTCCAAGGGTTCCCCCTTGCTCATCTTCAGCTTGGCGGCGGCGTCGTGGTAGTCGTCGGCGTCGAGGAACGGCGCCGCCGCCGCCGCCGCCTCCGCCGCCGCGGAGGAGGAGCCGATGGAGCCGAGGAGCGCCGAGAGCGCCCTGCCGACGGTGGTCTTGCCGGAGCCGCAGGGCCCGGCGAGGACGACAAGCCTGGCGCGTCTGGACGAGGGCGGCGGAGGGTTCGTGCGGCCTGTTGTTTTCTCGTCGTTTGTCGACGACATCGCGCACGTCGCCTCTGTCGTTTTCGCGGTCATCTTTCGTCGCCGGCGCTGCCGTGCCTCCTCTGCTACTCCGCAAGGCGACGCGACCGCGGCTTTGGCGGCGACGGGAGGCACGGAGAGAAAAAAGCGAGGGAGAGGGAGGCGTGAAGCGAAAGAGGTATCTGAAGGAAAGAGAAGAGACTCGATGGGACGTGAGCTCTATTGTTGGCGGAGTTGAAAGGACAGCCCGAAGTTTTTTCTCTTTCTCTGTTCTCGCTTTTCCCCCCGTTCCCTCTCTTGCTACTGAACGAGGAGCAGGCTCCTCGGCGCAGAAGAAGAAGTGAGCATCGACGACGGCGTCGACTGATTCTCGGTCAGTTTCTCGTTTTACAATTCATTAATATCGGTGGCAGGGAAACACTTTCACTGGTGCCGAGGAGGAGGAGGAGGAGGAGAAAGACGAGGAGGAGGAGCGCTTGCCGCCGCCGCCCCCGCTGCTGTCGCCGCTGCCGCCGCCCCCGCTGCTGTCGCTGCCGCCGCCGCCGCCGCCCCAACGGGCACGGGAACCGGCGGCGGCAGCATCCCCAGGTTCTGGACCGTCTTCTCGACCGTCGCGAGCCTCGTGAGCCTGTCGCTGCTGCCGTTCTCTGCCCTGCCTCCGCCTTCGTTCCCTCCAGCGCCTCCTCCGACTCCCTTAAACCCTCCTCCCCCGAGAAGCGCCCTGGGCGGCAGCGCCCGCGCCACGGCCGCGAGCGTTTCGCGGGCCTCCGCGGCGAGGTCGAGCTCGGCCTGCGCCGGCATTCTCCCTCCGGAGAGGACGACGGCCGCTGTTGGAGGTGCGCGTGTTTTGGTTTTGGCGGGTGAGTAAAACGAGTGGGGTCGAAGGTCGAGGGGAGCGGCTAGGAAGTTCGGATTCATCGACCCCCCCAAAAAAACGGCGTACCGTGCAGGGTCTTCAGCGTCCCCGCGCTCTGGTCCAGGAGCGCCTTGACGCCAGTGAGGCGCGCGTCTACGTCGCCGTCGTTCTGACGGTGCGTTCCGGCGCCTGCTGCGTTCGCAGCGTC
>Ga0315284_10014952_pt1 | contig 11039 bp, 7 predicted proteins | sample YL17G09_16_MG_FD_203696 | JGI IMG/M metagenome (GOLD analysis project Ga0315284, IMG submission 203696) | Sediment microbial communities from Yellowstone Lake, YNP, Wyoming, USA - YL17G09_16 | ecosystem: Environmental > Aquatic > Freshwater > Lake > Sediment | place: USA: Wyoming | collected...
CGCCCGGCGTTCAGCCACGCCGTGTACCAGTACGAGCCTACGTCATGGGCAGCGGTACCGATCTGGCGCGCGGCGATGGACCCGACCTGTGAATAAAAGCGGTCGTAATACTCGTCGGTGTAGCCTCTCTGGCCTTCCAACGACCGCCGGTCCGCCAGAATGACCTGATCAACCCAGGTGTAGGATTCCAGACACATCTGGAAGGCGTACTCCGTGGGATCGTCAACCTTGACGGGATCCTCGGGGCGAAACATAAAGAAGCTGATGTAACGATCGATGAGGTCTGTGCCGAACCTGGTCTTCAACCCGGTCTGCCCGGTCAACTGCCCGTCGTCATTCTTGGTTGTGTACAAAGGATTGCGGGCGTCAGCCACATAGTGGCCGAGGACCGCCGCGTCCAGTTTGGCTTCGTCCCATTTGCGCGCCCGTAAGGCTTCTGTCAACTGCAAGCTGTATCGACCAATCTGCCAGGGCAAAACCCCGTCGCGGTTGAGGCGGCCCGTGCCGAAATGGTTCACGGCAGCCTGATAACCGTGGGGCAAATCGAGAAAAGGGAAAATCCCGTACTTGTCCAGGTAGATGAAATGTCGTTTCAGCTCGTAGCGGTCTTTCTTCATCCACTCGCTGGGCTCTTCGGCATGGTCGATAAGATACTGGCGGTTGGCTTCAAAAAAGCCGCGGACTTCCGACCGCATGGTATCCACCGCCCACCGGTTGACGGCGCGATGCGCGGCGGGGCCCCAGGCAAGAGCCACACTGCCCGTCAGTAACCAGCCAAGGAGCACTCCGGCCACGACCACGGTGGTAGATGAACCCTTTCGGGCAACCCTGCCGCTCCGCTTGCTCGCACGATGGATTGATCTCATGAGTTCAAACCTAGCGGTTTTGTATCAAACCGTCATATTCTACTCCATTTTCGGCCGGTTGTCGTGGTCCATTGCGCGTTTGAATTCGACGCGTTGAAAGGCTCCCCTGGTCTGGCTCACTTCCTTCGAACTGCCTGCCCGGTTTCCAATTCCCTTTACCTGACCGCTGGGAACGACATCGAGCCACCCTACGCGGCAGGTGTTGACTCCGGCACGCTGGCAAATTCACTACGACGCCGGCTGTAGGCAATATAGATGATCAATCCGATCATCAGCCAGACAAAGAATCGCAACCAGGTCTCGACCGGTAGGCTCACCATCAGGACCACGCAACTCAAAATGGATAAAATGGGAATGACGGGAACCCACGGCGTTCGAAATGCCCGCCGTCGCTCCGGCTGCTTCGCCCGCAGGACCAGCACTCCGAGCGACACCAGAACGAAGGCGAATAGCGTGCCGATGTTGGAAAGATCCGCCAGGGTACCAATATCGAAAACACCGGCGGGGATAGCCACGAAGAAGCCCGCCATCAGAGTGCTCACATGCGGCGTCCGAAACCGCTTATGGACCCTGGAGAAGGCACGCGGCAGCAGCCGGTCACGGGACATCGCAAACCAGACGCGCGCCTGACCCAACTGGAAAACCAGCAACGAACTGATCATGCCCATCAATGCGCCGAGAGTCACCCAGCGCTGGACGCTGTGAAGTCCAATGGCTTTCAGCGCATTGGCCACGGGCGCGGCATTCCGCAGGCTGGGCCACGTCTGGACGCCCGTCAGCACCAGCGCCACGGAAACGTAGAGCACGGCGCAAATGATCAGAGAGGCGATAATCCCAATGGGCAGGTCTTTCTGCGGGTTGCGGCACTCCTCGGCGGCCGTGGAGACGGAGTCAAATCCAATGTAAGTGAAGAACACGATGGCCCCGCCTGTCAGCACTCCTTGCCAGCCGTTGGGCATGAAGGGCTTCCAGTTCGACACCTGAACATAGCGCGACGCCGCCACGAGGAAGATCAGAATCGCGATGAGCTTGACCGAGACCATGAAGATGTTGGCGCCCGCGCTCTCCCGAATGCCGAGCACCAGGATAGCCGTGAGGATCATCACGATGAGGAAACCCGGCAGGTTGAAGTAGGCGCCCGTGTAGTGGCCTGAGACAAAGATCGGCTGCATCAGTTCGCGCGGCAGATGCAGGCCGAAGCTCTGCAACAGGCTGTCGAGGTAGGCGGAAAACCCCACGGCCACGGCCATGTTGCTGACCGCGTATTCGAGGATGAGGTCCCAGCCGATGATCCACGCGAAGATCTCCCCCAGGGTGGCGTAAGAGTAAGTGTAGGCGCTCCCCGCCACCGGGATCATCGACGCCAACTCCGCGTAGCACAGCCCGGCGAAGGCACAGGCGATGGCCACCAGCAGAAACGACAGCGCGATGCCGGGACCGGCACCCGGGCGGCCGGCGGTCCCCAAAGCGCCCTGCCCATAGAGGAGGGCGTCGAGCAGCGGGGCCTTCAAGATGGAATGGACCTGGAGCACCTCGCCCGCCGCCGCCGTGCCCGTGAGGATGAAGATCCCCGTGCCAATGATGGCGCCGATGCCTAAAGCGGTCAGCGACCAGGGGCCGAGCGATTTCCGCAGGCGGCGCTCCGGCTCTTCCGTTTCGGCCAGCAGCCGGTCAATGCTCTTCGTACGCCAGAGCTGCGACGGCATACGCAAGCTCCCTTTCCCAAGGCGACTAGTGCTTAGTTGCCCAAGTTCGCGTATCTATCTTCGACTGGAAGGGCGGGTCTTTAGCCCCGCCGCCGTGAGGCCCCTCACCCGGCCTTCGGCCCCCCTCGCCCTTGTGGGGGAGCGGGGCTAGGGGTGAGGGGGTGGTAGAGTTTCGGCGGGGTTAAAACCCCGCCCTTCCCCTTCACACCTAGGCACGAGAACTGCAGGAACCAAGCAATGGGGCCATCAGAATCTCGCTCCGCTAACGGCGCGCCGCGGTGCCCGGACCCCTCTTCTTGACCTTCGGCTTGCGCGACCCACGCGGTTCCGTCCGCTTGGGCTTAGGTGGCTGCTTCGCCCGCGCTGCGCGTTTCAGCTTCTTTCGTTCTGTCCTGTCTTTGATGTTCTTGGTATTCATCGGCTCCAGTCCTGTACTCCTAGCGTTAAACCTTCTCCAAAGAGGCAAATCGCTCCATCAGCTTCTTTCGTCCGTAACCCGGGAAGCTCACGGTCAACTTCGTGTCTTCACCCTCACCCTCGCATTCCAATACGGTACCCAGGCCGTACTTGGGGTGGCGAACCCGCGCGCCGCGCTGCCAGCGTACTCCGCCGGAAGGCCGCGAGCGCACGCCGCGCGTCTGAAGGTACTGCTCCACGCTGGCCACCGAATTCAAGGCATTTTCCCACCTCTTCCGCGGCTTCCCGAATCCTCTTCCCGTTGACGCGACCTCCAGCAACTCCAAGGGGATCTCGCGTAGAAATCGTGAAGGCACTGTCTCTTCGTAAGCATCCCGCCCGTACGAGCGGCGACGGTGAGCCCAGCTGATAATCAAGCAGTTTTTCGCGCGCGTCATCCCCACATAGCAGAGTCGCCGCTCTTCTTCGATCCCCATTTCATCCTCGAGCGCGAGTTGGTGGGGGAAGAGTCCTTCCTCCAAGCCCACCAGAAAAACCGTCGAGAACTCCAACCCTTTGGCGCTGTGCAGCGTCATCAGGGTGACGCGAGCCCGTTCGTCGTAATCGTCAGCGTCGGAGACGAGGGCAGCATGGTCGAGAAACTCCGCCAGGGTTTCACCTCGGGCTTCCGCCTCCGCGGCGGCGTTCACGAGTTCCCACAAGTTCTCCGTGCGTTCCGGGGAATCCGGCAGATTCTCCTCCCGGAGCATTTCCACATACCCGCTGCGCTCCAGAATGCGCTTGAAGAAGTCAGCCAGAGGACGTCGCTGGCGGTCTTCCACGAGTTCCCGAATGAGGGTGGCGAAACCTTCAAGCACTTTCAGGGACCGTGGCGGAAGCTGCCCGGCCTGGAGCTCGTGTTCAAGGGCTTCCCAGAGGCTGAGTTTCTGCTGCTGCGCCGCGGCGGCGAGAAGCGCCAGGGTGGCATCCCCGATCCCCCGCGCCGGCGTGTTGACGATGCGCAAGAACGCCGCGGAATCCTGCAGGTTATTCACCAGACGGGCGTAGGCCAGCACGTCCTTCACTTCCGCGCGCGCGAAAAAGCTGAACCCGCCTACCATGCGGTACTCGATGCCGCGTCGCCGGAACGCCTCCTCAAACAGGCGCGATAGGGAATTGACGCGGTACAAGACCGCGAGGCTCTCACTGGCGTTGGCCTCCAAGCGGCGCGCAATCTCGTCGGCCACCAACAGGCTCTCCTGCTCCGCGTCCGCGGCGTCAAGCAGGACCGGCGGAGCGCCCGGGCCGCGGTCCGTCCACAGCGTCTTTCCTTTGCGGGCCACGTTGTGGCTGACGACCGCCGTCGCCGCATCCAGAATCCGCTGGGTCGAGCGATAGTTCTGCTCCAGGCGAATGACGCGGGTCGAGGGATAGTCCTTCTCGAAACTGAGGATGTTCTCGATGTCAGCGCCGCGCCAGCGATAAATCGACTGGTCTTCGTCGCCCACCGCGCAAAGGTTCTGATGCCTCAGGGTGAGCTGGCGAATCAATTGATACTGGATGCGATTGGTGTCCTGGTACTCATCCACCAGCAGATAAAGGAAGCGGCGGTTGTAATCCTCACAGACCTTCGGTGCCGTAAAGAGAAGCTGGACGGCCTTCAGCAGCAGGTCGTCAAAATCCAGCGCCTGCGCTTGCCGGAGCTTCCGCTCATAGAGGTCATACAACACGGCGAGCTTCTCAGCCTGGGGATTATCTGCCCGCTGGCGCAACGCCTCCGGGCTCAGGCCCTGGTTCTTCGCGTGGCTGATGCGTCCCAGCGCGGCGCGCGGCGAAAAGAACTGTTCGTCCCAATTGAGCTCCCGAAGGCTCGTCTTGATGACCTTCTGCTGATCGTCCTCGTCGTAAATGGTGAAGTCGCGGCTGTATCCGAGCGCATCAATATTCCGCCGCAAGACCCGCGCGCAGAAAGAATGGAACGTGCAAAGGAGCGGCGGTTGTTCCGCGCGCTGCCCGAGCAGCGCTGCCACTCGCTCGCGCATCTGGTCGGCCGCCTTGTTGGTGAACGTCACCGCCAGGATGTTCTCCGGCGGCACGCCCCGGGCCCCGATCAGGTAGGCGATGCGATAGGTGATGACCCGTGTCTTGCCGCTGCCCGCCCCGGCCAGGATGAGTACCGGCCCCTCGGCCAGTTCGACGGCGAGGCGTTGCTGCGGATTGAGTTGGTCGAGCAGATCAGCCATGTCGGGTCGCGTGGGCCCGGCCCCCTCAGCGAAGAAGTCAGGCGAAAGCCTAATCAGCCATTCTACATGATTCGCGCTCGACCCACCAAGAATCACGCCCCGCCCTTGTAGCGGCGCTCTATGATCGCCGGTTTGGGAGTGCGGCGGCTTGCCGCCGCTACGTCCGTAAGCGGCGACATGCCACCGCGTTCCAAAGAAAAGCCGCGGAGTTGGAGAACAACGCCACGGTACTCGGCCGGTGCTTTTTACGGCTCACCAACAACTTGCTTGGAAATGTGAACATCTGGGAAGCATTCCGGCACGTGGGTGTCGTAGACGCGGTGGCGGCTCATGACCCAGGCCGGGTGGGGATTGAGCTCGACGCCGCCGGGTTTCAAGAGTTCAAATCTGCCGAAAAAGATCTGCCAGACGTCGCCGTCCTTGGGAGGCAAGGAGCGCCCCGCTGCCAGCCACTTCATTCCCTTCCAGGGAAAAGCCAGCTCGACGGTCCAGCCGCGGTCGATGTCCGAGTGGTTGTTGAGCGTGCCGTCGACGTGGACGGCATGCAAAAGCCCGGGAAAGTCCCAGTTCAAGAACGCCCAGCGGAGCCCGCGCGGGTGTGTGCCTTTCCAGAACGTCGCGGGCTGGCGATCGTAATCGCCGCCGAAGGTGATCGCCTTGGGGTTGCTCAAGATTTCGAATTCGGGCAGATCGAAGCGGCCGCCTTTCTGGTAGGCGTCGCGCCAGATGTAGAACACTTCGTAGATCGTCCCGAGGGCGTTGGTCTCGAACTCGTAGTACGTGTCGCCGCCGTTGATGAAGACCTCCGCGTCATTCTCCTGAAAGACCAGCGAATCTCTCTCCGTAAGATGTGCTTCGACCATCGGGTCTTCGAGCCACACGCCGAGGTAGAGGTATTCGTCATCCCACAGTGCCGCCGCCCGCGTGCCGTAGAGGCCGGGCTCGCCCGTCACCATGTCGACAAAGCGCGGGGACTTCTCGGCTTTCTGCCAGGAGGGCTCGTCCAGCCGGCCGTCGATTTTGATCGGCCCCGCCGCCCGCCGGCAGAGGTAGTGCGCGATGTCCTCTGCAGTGCATCCGTACCTCGGTCTTTCCGCTTTCGTCGCGGCTTGGCCGGAGTCCGCGTCGGTCCTTATCTTGGCGGAATCTGCCGCCTGGCCGCCCGACCAGGCCACAAGGATGAGGGGAACAACCACTTTCCATGGAGTCTTCATCGCGCGCCTCCTTGGTGCCTATCATCTGAATTCGGAAGGCCGGCCAACCGGCGGCCGTCCGCGGCAAACCAACGTTGCCGGCCCGCTCCGGAATCGGCGCCGATTGTATCGGAACCAGGAGCGGCTCGCGGCATTTTTCGCTCGCGCCGAAGCTGCGAAGTTCTTCTCCCGCGCTCCAGCCTCTGCCATCCGCGGAGGGGCGCGGCGTCCGACGACCCGCCCGGGGCAGGTCTGGCGACAGCCCCTGTGTTCGTTCACAATGATGGGTGACAGTGCTGGTAGAGTGTTCCCGGTCAGATCAAAGGGAGAGGATGGCCCCGCTCCAGGTACCTGGAGCGGGGCGCGGTCGAACTGAGCCGGGCGATGCGTGTGCTCGGTGGCGTCTCCCGCCTGCAGTTCGCGCGCAATTTGCCGGCGGTAGGTATCCAGCGGACTCGTAGCCATGACCCTCAATCAACACGGACTGATGATACGTTCATAGTTACCACATGGAGGCTGGCAGGGCAATCAATAATCTGTCGATAGAATCGATGGAACTTTCGGCGGCGAGAAAGCGTAAATTCTGGTAGAAAGAAGATGCGTTCCGAAGCGCTCGAGGAGTATCACCCATGTCTACTGTTCCTCCCCCACCAAGCTATCCCCGTGTACCTCCGCCGCGACCCGCGAGCCTGTGGCTGGCGATCGTGTTGTTGATTCTGGCGCTGATCCTGGTGGCTTCCGGCGTCACCCTCTATGTGGGAGCACGCTACCTCTCGCGCGCCGTTAAAGTAAATGTGGAGAAAAAGGGTGAGAAGCAGGTTTCCGTTCGAACCCCCGTGGGTTCATTAGAGATTGGCAAAGAGGTGAGTGAGGCTTCCCTCGGCTTGCCCATCTACCCCGGGGCGAAGAAGATAGAGGGCGGCGATTCTGCCCGCGTCAATATCGAGATTCCCGGCGGCGCGAGTGTCCGCGTACTTGCCGCTGAATTTGAGACACCCGATCCCCTGGACAAGGTCAAAGAGTTCTATCGCGGGCGGCTGGGCACCGAGGTTGCGAAATACATGGAGCGGAACACCAACGGTAAAACGGTCTTCCACATCAAGCGCCAAGGACTCGAAAAGGTGGTTTCATTGAAGAGCACCGTATGTTGCACTCGCATTGAACTGGTTCGCGTCGCGCATGGCAAGGGCGAGGCGAACTGACCGCCTCCGCGGTTCTCGCTCGCGCCGCACGGGCGCCTACCATGTATTACATTCCTTTATGGAGCGTATAAGCGATTTGGGTTTGACAACTCGCCCCGCCCCGCCTTAAACTGATTGGCTTCGGCTTGAGCCGTCTGGATTTACTGTCTCGGCAGTCGCCGCGCCCGCCAGCGTTTCCCCGAAGCTAAATCCTTCTAAGGAAATGACTTATGCCTGGACTCATCAAAGAGAGACTCTTTACCCCCGGACCGACGCCGCTCCTGATGGAGGCGCAGGCTCGCGCTTTGACAGCCACGCTCCACCATCGCACCGAAGCCTTTCGCCAGATCATGCGCGAAACGCTGGAAAACCTGAAATATTACTTCAATACCAAGAACGACGTGCTCATCTTCTCCAGTTCGGGCACGGGCGCCATGGAAGGCTCGGTTTCCAACCTGTTGTCCCCTGGCGACCGCGTGCTAGTGGGAACTGCCGGGAAGTTCGGCGAGCGCTGGCTCGAATTGGCCAAAGTGTACGGCATCGAGGCCGTGAAAGTTGAAGCCCCGTATGGCCAGCCTGTCAGCGTGGAGGAGATCAAGAAACAACTGGAGACCAACGGTCCCTTCCGTGCCGTGTATGTGCAGGCGACGGAAACTTCGACGGCGGTCAGCCACGACGTGAAGGCCATCGGCGCGCTGGTCTCCCAGTACGCTGAGACCTGCCTCGTGGTGGATGCCATCACCGGCCTCGGCACCACCGAACTGCACCCGGATGAGTGGGGTCTGGACATCGTCGTCGGCGGCTCACAGAAAGCTTTGATGATCCCGCCCGGTCTGGCCTTTGCCAGCGTCAGCGAAAAAGCCTGGAAGCTGATCGAGAAGTCAAAGCTCCCTCGCTACTACTTTGACTACGCCAAGGAGCGGAAGAACCTGGCCAAAGCAGAGTCGAGCTACACGCCTGCAACTACATTGGTAGTAAGTCTGCATGCGGCTCTTGGCTACATTCGTAGTTTAAGTCTCGAGGGCTTGGTTGCTAATGCGGCCATGCTGGCGGAAGCCACGCGGGCGGCGGCTAATGCCCTGGGGCTGGAACTCTTTGCCAAGTCTTCTCCCGCTAATGCGGTGACGGCGATTTGTCCTCCGGAAGGCATCGATTCCGGCGCGATTGTCAAGGAACTGAGAACACGCTTTGGCGCCATCGTTGCCAATGGCCAAGGTACGATGAAAGGCAAGATCTTCCGCTTGGCGCACCTTGGCTATTTCGATGTGGCAGATGTGTTCGCGATCGTTGCGGCGCTGGAAATCGTACTGCAGAAAATCGGTCACAAGGTTGAACTGGGCAGCGGCGTGCGGGCGGCGCAAGAAGTATATTTGCGACGCAACGCGTAAGTCCTGCCCCGGGCCCTATACCGCCGCCGGTTCGCCGGCGGTGATTCGAGCCGCAAGGCAGAGTACTCTCTCGGAGCATCCATTATGAAAATCCTGGTAGCTGATAACGTTTCCGAAAGTGCCCTCGAGGTGTTACGTGCGGAGGCGTCCTGGGAGGTCGTCTTTCTGCCCAAGAAGCCGGGAGCATCCGTCACCGAGGAAATCAAGGACGCCGACGCGCTCATCGTGCGCAGTGCCACCAAGGCCAATGCCGAACTGCTCGGGCAGGCCGGGCGGTTGCGCGTCATAGGGCGCGCGGGCGTGGGCGTAGACAACGTGGACCTGCTGGCGGCCACCCGGAAGGGCATCGTGGTCATGAATACGCCGGGGGGAAACGCGGTGAGTGTGGCAGAACACAGCCTGGCGCTGATGCTGGCGCTGGCGCGCCGGATCGCCCCGGCGAACAGTTCCATGAAGGCCGGCAAGTGGGAAAAGAAGAAGCTCACCGGGAACGAATTGCGTTCCAAGACCCTGGGGCTGATTGGCTTCGGCATGATCGGTCGCGAGATGGCGCGTCGGGCCAAGGCCTTCGAGATGGAGATCATCACCTATGATCCCTATGTCTCCTCGCAGTTGGCCCAAGAACAGGAAGTGAAACTGGTGACCCTGCCGGAACTCCTGAAGGCCAGCGACTACATCAGCCTCCACGCCAAGTCTAACGCGGAAACGCGCCACCTGCTCAATGCCACGACCTTGAGCCAGGCAAAACCGGGCGTCCGCATTGTGAACTGCGCCCGCGGCGAGCTGATCGCGGAGGAAGATTTACTCCAAGCCCTCGAGACCGGCCAGGTGGCAGGCGCGGCGCTGGACGTCTTCGAGAAGGAACCCCCGACCGACCTTCGCCTGGTCAACCACCCGAACGTCATCGCCACCCCGCACATCGGTGGTTCGACCGAGGAAGCCCAGGAGATCGTCGGCGTCCGTATCGCCGAGCAGGTGCGCGATTTCCTGCTGCAAGGTGTGGCACGCAATGCCATCAACATGCCGACCATCGCGCCCGAAGAGTACAAGAAGATGGAGCCTTATATCCAGTTGGGTGAGAAACTGGGAGCCTTCCTTGTCCAGGTTGCCGGAGGCCGCCTGGAGGAAGTGCAGATCAGCTACGACGGCGGCTTGGCCGAACTGAACACTCACCTAGTGAAGAATGCGGTGCTGAAGGGGGTTCTGAATCAAGTCGTCGCCGAGGACGTCAATCTGATCAGCGCCGGACCCATGGCCCAGGCGCGGGGCATCAAGGTGGTTGAACTGCGGAGCGCGCGCCGCGCCACCTTCTCGAACTCCCTCGGCGTCTCGCTGCGGGCCGAAGCCGGTTCGATCTCGGGACTCGGCATGGTCGGTCTGGGAAACGCGCTGCGCATCCTGGGTATCGATGGGATCGAGGTCGAGGTGGCGCTGCGCGGCACCATTCTCTACATCCGCAACCAGGACGTGCCGGGCGTGATCGGCCGCGTGGGCACTATTCTCGGCAACCGGGGCGTGAACATCGCCACCTTTGCCCTCGGGCGTAATCCCGAAGTCAAAGAGGCCGTCGGTCTGGTGAATATAGATAATCAAGTCCCCGAAGATGTCCTCGCGGAAATCCGCGCCATCCCCGCCATCCGCGTGGCCAAGGTCGTCGAACTCTGAGTTGCGATTGGATCATTGGATCGCCGGGTCGCTGCGCCATTGAATAGCATCGCGGATTGCGCCAAGTGGGCAAAGCCGCCCTCGATGGGCCAGGGTGGACGCCGGGTCCGTTGGCGTCGGCGACCTTCTTCTGCCATAGACCACCGCTTGCCATTCCGGGCAACTCAGGGTCATTCCCCGGACAATCAGAATACGCAGTAGAGGTGGCGCGAACTTGGAAGTTCAAGCCCGCTAGGGGGGATTTCTCACCAAGGAGTGGGAAGGGCGGGGCTTCGGCCCCGCCGCAACAGGACATTCCTAGCCCGGTTATCTCACCAGACTGTCGAATAAGTATGGAGGGCGTGGAAATTTGAGTTTTCTGGCCGTGCGGAGCAGCTGGGGTCGTTGGTTCTGGGGTTGGG
>Ga0315284_10014953_pt1 | contig 11039 bp, 3 predicted proteins | sample YL17G09_16_MG_FD_203696 | JGI IMG/M metagenome (GOLD analysis project Ga0315284, IMG submission 203696) | Sediment microbial communities from Yellowstone Lake, YNP, Wyoming, USA - YL17G09_16 | ecosystem: Environmental > Aquatic > Freshwater > Lake > Sediment | place: USA: Wyoming | collected...
GAAGAACGGGCGAAGTCAGAAGTCAGATATCAGATGTCAGAATGCAGAAGTGAACCGGAGAGTGCTCAAGTGCTCCAGTGCTCAAGTGCTCCAGTGCTCTAGTGCTCCAGCGTAGGAAGAGAGATGAAGGGATCGAGAGATCGAGGGAATGAGTGCCAGAGACGATCTGTCGAATCTGCGTCATCTGCGGACATTCTCCGGACCTTGGTGACTTGGTGTCTTGGTGGTTGGGTTCGGCATCCGGGTTGCGGGGCCCCGGGAACCGACATGGAAGCCACGAAAGCACGAACGACACGAAACGGATGGGTGCGGATGGAATCGGCTACGTTTCATCCGGTTTCGTGAGCTTCGTGGCTTTCTATATCGGGATTCGGAGGGGCGCGGGAGTTTGACTCGGTGCGGCCCGACGCTAGAATAACTTTCGTTCCGGCTGACAGCAGAAGCCGGGACGGAATCGTTTTCAGGAAGGATTCAATTCAGTCAGGCTTTGGGGACAGTCCACAGCGGGACAGTCCCCTTCTCCGGAGGAAGTATGAAAGCACTAACCGTTCGCGAAGTAATCAGTCGGGTCAGCAAAGACCGCATCCGGTTCGTCCAGCTCTGGTTCACCGACGTCCTCGGGTTCCTGAAGGGCGTGACGATTCCGGTCGGCCAGTTGGCGCGCGCCCTTGAGGACGGCATGGCCTTTGACGGCTCGTCCATCGAGGGCTTCGCCCGCATCGAGGAATCGGACATGGTCGCGAAGCCGGACCCGGCCACGTTCGCCATCCTGCCATGGGAGGTGCAGGGCGGGCGCGCGTGCCGGATGTTCTGCGACGTGATGACCCCGGCCGGCAACCCGATTACCGCGGACCCGCGCTTCGTCCTCCGTCGCATCGTGAACCGGGCAAAGAAGCTGGGGCTCACCTGCTACTGCGGTTGTGAGATGGAATCATTCTACTTCAAGAACGACAAAGCGCCGGAGTTCCTCGACTTGAACGGCTACTTCGACCTCTCTCCCACCGCCGTCGCGGAGCGGGTACGCCACGACACGATCGACGCACTGGAGAAGCTCGGGGTCAAAGTCGAGTACAGCCATCACGAATGCTCCCCGAGCCAGCACGAGGTCGACCTCCGCTACACCGACGCGCTCGCGATGGCCGACAATGTCGTCACGTCCCGGTTCGTCGCGAGGCAGGTCGCGCAGGCCAACAACATCCACGTCAGCTTCATGCCCAAGCCGGTCTTCGGCATCAACGGCTCGGGCATGCACGTCCACATGTCGCTCTTCAAGAATGGCCGCAACCTCTTCTACGACCCGCGGACGCCGATGCACATCTCCGACACTGCCCGCCACTTCGTCGCCGGCCTCCTCCGGCACGCGGCCGAGGTGACCGCGGTCACCAACCAGTGGGTCAATTCCTACAAGCGGCTGGTGCCCGGCTACGAAGCACCGGTCTACGTCTCCTGGGCGCAGATGAACCGTTCCGCGCTGGTGCGCGTGCCGGCGTTCGACAAGAGCCGGCCCAACTCCGCGCGGGTCGAGTACCGCTCGCCCGACCCGGCCTGCAACCCCTATCTCGCGTTCGCGGTGCTGCTCGCGGCCGGGCTCGACGGCATCGAGCACAAACTCAAGCTCTCTTCACCGACGTCCGACAACATCTACCGGATGACCGATGAGGAACGCGAGAAGGCGGGCATCAGCTCGCTGCCCAAAGACCTGTCGGACGCGGTCCGGATTGCCGAAGGCTCGAAGCTCGTGCGCGAGACGCTGGGCGACGAACTCTTCGCCAACTTCATCCGGAACAAGAAGCTCGAGTGGGACGAGTACAAAGCGCAGGTGACCGAGTTCGAAATCAAGCGCTACCTGCCGCTGCTGTAGGGCCCGACCGCGGGTTGACTGCGGCCACGCGGCAATCGCCGCCGAACCGCAAGACCGGATAGCGCGGTCTATATGTTGTCGGGATAGTCCCTGCGGACTGCCACAGGCTGAGAATCCGAGGCGCGCCAACAGGACCGGCCAGGTCCTGGAAAAGGTGCTTTTACGGCCACTTCTGTCTTGGCGAGGAGAGCAGGCTTCACCCTGATGGGCCTGCTGGTAGCAGTCGGGGCGGCGGGAGCGTACTCAGTCGGCCCGTTGAACCTGAACGGCGGGCTGAACCTGTCGCTGTCAGGCTACTACGGCTTGGGCACCGCTCGCCAGTCACCTTTCTTCTGGGCCGTTACCGGCGACCCGTCGGTGTCCGCCTACGGCATCTCGGTCCCGTTCTCGTTCGTGCTGAGCGAACAGGAGCGAGGCTTCCGCCAGCCGTTTGACCAGTTCGGCCTCAGCCCGAGTTGGCGCTGGGCCACGGCCCACCTCGGCTACCGCAACCTCACCTGGTCGCCCTACACCCTCGCCGGCCAGACGTTTCTCGGCGCCGGTCTTGAACTGAACCCGGGCTGGCTGCGGCTGGGCGCGATGTACGGCCGGTTCCGCCGCGCGGTGAAGGAAGACACCATCGCCGCGCCGCCCGGCTCGGTCGAGCAGACCCCGGCCTATCGCCGGACCGGCTACGCGCTCAAGCTCGGGCTCGGCCGGCCCGCCAACTACGTCGACCTCATCTTCCTCCGGGCCACGGACGACTCTTCATCCCTGCCGCGCCGGCCGGTCAAGACGGAATTGATGCCGGCCGAGAACGCGGCACTCGGCATCTCCGCGCGCCAGGGCATCGGCCGGGTGCTTTCATTCGAACTCGACCTCGCCGCCAGCGTCCTGAACCGCGACCAGGCGTCGCCGACGATCGTCTCCGACAACTGGGCGTTCAAGGCGCTCTCATCGGTCATCACCCCGCGCGCCTCGGCCGGCTACTTCATCGCCGGCCGCGCCGGCCTCTCGCTGCACCTCGGCCCGTTTGACGCCGCCGGCCAGTACGAGCGGGTGGAGCCCGAATACACCACGATGGGCGTCCCGTCACTAACCAGCGACTTGAGCCGTTTCACCGTCACGCCGTCGCTCCGCCTGTTCGGCGACCGGCTGAACCTTTCCGGCACCGTCGGCGCCGAGCAGGACAACCTGCACCACACCAAGCTCGCCACCACCGGCCGCACCATCTGGTCGGCACACGCCGGCCTGAATCCGGACCCACGCTGGGGCGTGGACGCGCAGGTCGGCAACTACGCCACGAAGCAGCGGGCAGGCAGCCAGGCCTTGAACGACACGACCCGGATGAAGCAGGCCAACCGCAACCTGACCCTGTCGCCGCACCTGTCGCTGGTTTCGGGCGTGGTCGTGCACAGCATCGCGGTCGCGTTCGACTACTCCGCCCTTGCCGACGACAATACCTTCACCCGGGGAGAGAACAATTCGAGTTCGGTCACCATGGTGCCGAGCTACAGCCTGGCGACCGCGGCCGGCTCCATCGTCGCCGCCGGTACTTACGCCCGGTTCGCGACCGGCGCCGGCCCGACGAGCGTCACCGGGCTGTCGCTCTCGGGAACCAAGCCGCTCCTGTCAAACCGGCTCACCCTCAGCCTGACCCCGAGCTTCGCGGTCACCCGCATCGACACGATTTCCGCCGGTACTTTCACCGGCCAGGCCGGGGCCGACTTCCGTCCCCAGGCCCGCCATTCGCTGCACGCCGGCCTTACTTACACAACCAGCTCGGCCGCCGGGCCGGGACAACCGAAGTTCGCCGAATTCAAGGCCAACAGTGGCTATACCTTCAGCTTCTAGCCCGCTGTCCGAGGAGGCAAAATGAACTCAAGGACCGTGATAATGCTGTTCGCGCTGGGTGCCGTCGCCCTTGCCGCGCCGGTTACCGTTTCAAGCGTGCTCTTCCCGCCTTACTCGCCGCACCTGTCCGACTACACCAGCCAGCCGAACAAGCTGCTCGTGACCGTGCAGTCGCAGCCGGGCAGCCCGGTCTACAAGGTGAGGCTGGTCGCCCAGGTCATCGGCGTGGACAATCCGATCCGGATTGTCACCGACCCGGCGTACAAGCCGCCCCAGCCGCTCACGCTCCAGCCCGGGATACCGGTCCTCGTCACCGTCGCCGACCTCTCCCAGTACTTCGCCCTCGACCACGTCATCCTCACCGCCATCACCAAGCAGCAGCTCGCCCAGGGCGACGGCCTGCCCGAAGGCATCTACCGCATCTGCGTGCGCGCCTACGACTACGACACCGGCAACTCGCTCTCCGACCCGGCGCCGGTCGGCTGCACCGGTCCGTTCACCATCAAGTCGGTGGAGCCGCCGAAGATCCTCACGCCCGTGGACAAGAGCACCGTCTCCCCGGCCACACCGCAGGCCTTGAGCTTCACCTGGACCAAGCCGGCCGGCGCACCGCCTCTTGCCGAGTTCACCCTGAAGCTGGTCGAGCTCGTGCCCAAGAACCGCGACCCCTACGACGCGATGAACTCCTCGACCCAGCCGCCGTTCTTCGAGGGCAAGACCAGCGCTGCGATGCTGCTCTTCGGCCCGGCCCAGCCCCTGCTCAACAAGGGAAGCCGGTACGCCGCGCGCGTCACCGTGCGCGACCCGCAGGGCAAGGTCTACTTCAAGAACAATGGCCGGAGCCAGGTGATAACCTTCGACTACGGCACCGGCTCGGGTGGCTACGTGCCGTACGTGCCGCCGCTCCCGCCCGGCCCGGGCGGCTCCAAGTCCGGCTCGTTCTTCATTCTGAGCCACGTCACCGGCCGGTTGATGTACGACTTCCCCGGCTTCCGTCACGGCCGCGGCGGCTCGCCCAAGGCCAAGCCGCTCGCCAACGCCCCGGTCAGGCTGGCGCTCTGCTACGTCATCTACGAGACCGGCACCAAGGTCCCGGTCTTCAGGTTCACCGAGCCGTTCAAGGGGTTTCCGAGCGCGGGCAAGACCCTTGCGACGACGACCACCGATGGCAGCGGCGACTTCGACTTCGGTTTCCTCTGCAAGGACAGCCTCGGCCTGCTCGGCAAGGACACGACCATCCTCATCGACGAAGTAGAGTTCAAGCGCAAGTTCAAGGGCGACCTCTGGCGCGTGGCGCGGCTTATGGTCGAGGACCCGCACTTCACGAGCCCGGACGACGACATCATGGTCCAGCCGCTCGAGATGAAAGACGCCGGCACGCTTTACGCCGATGCCCGGCTCTACAACCTCACGGTCACGATGATGCCCTCTACCTGGAAGAAAGAAGCCCAGTACACTCAGGGCCCGCTCTCCGGCATCATCGTCTATATGCTGCGCAAGAACCGGCCCGAACTAGTGCCCGACAACGAAGGCATACCGCCGGTGCCGGCGATGACCAGGGAAGGGATGCAAGTCATCGGCGTCGATACGACCGACAACAACGGCCGGGCTACCTTCCGCGGCCTGGTCAAGAACATCGGGCCCAACGACAAGTACTACATCGCCGCCGAATCCGACCCCCACGGCGACAAGAACTACATCAGTATCAAGACGTCGTTCGCATACGACTTCGTCGACCGATCTCACCCGCAGCTCTTCATCGACAATGACAGGGCAGTCTTCAACTACGACTTCAAGGTCGGCAATGCTGCGACCGAGAAGTCGATGCACCCGCTCCCGCCCGAAATCTCGGGCTATGTCTACCGTGACGACAACCCCAAAATCCCGGTGGCGGGCGCCAAAGTCGAACTGCGCGACTACGCCGTGTTCGGCTGGCTGTTCGAGGAGGGGACGCTCACCGACAGCTCCGGCCATTTCGCGTTCCAGGGGCTGAAACTCGACCTCGACGAGTCGGGCAACGTCAAGGGCCCGGTACGCGGCCTCAAGATCAGCGCGCAGGGGTTCCGCGACACGTCGTTTGCCGTGCCGCCAGGCGGCATTCCGCTCAGGCTGGGCCAGCGGGAGCACAGAGCCAAGCTCCGGCTCTCCCCGGACGCCTACGTCAAAGGCCGGGTCGTGGACGAATCCGGTGAAGGCGCCAATGCCATGGTCACCATCGGCGACGGCACCTCGCTCCCCGCGGTCTCCACGCACATGATCCTGCCCGGGTTCAAATGGGCGCCAGCCGGGTTCTCCGGATACGCCCCGTCGGGCAAGGACCAGCAGGTGGTGATTGACCCGGAGAACAAAGCCTATTTTGCCGAGACCGCCTACGTCGACATCGCCAAAGGCAGCCAGGACCTGGGCAAGTTCACCGTCTTTGTCCGCGAGCATCGCATCCGCGTCAAAGTCACCAATTGGCCGGTGCTCAGCCCCAAGGTGCCGCTCATCGGCGCCCATGTCACTGTTGCCAGCGTCGGTTCCAAGCTCACCGACAGCAAGGGCATCGCCGAGTTCCGGTTCCAGTCATCGACCGACAGCTTCGCCATCACCGTCACCACCCCGGACGGCTCCGACTACGTCAGCCGGACAAAGAACGTCAAGGCACCGCTCTCCAAGACCTGGGTCGAGGTGCCGTTCCCGCTCCAGCCGGGCGTGCACGTTGCCGGCCACGTCTATGTCGGCAAGACCCCGGTCGAGGGCGCGCGTGTCTACCTCGCCGATGCCGGTGCGCCCGCGGTCCAGGCCTTCACTGACGCGGCCGGCGCGTACCGCATCGCCGGCGTGCCCAAGCTGAATTCGGCCCGGTTCCGCGCGGTCAAGTCCAAGTCCAACTACGTCGGCGACTCGGCCGTGGTGTCGACCAACGCGCACATCGAGAGTCTCGACTTCCACCTCACGGTATACGAGGACATGGACATCACCGAACTGCTCGGCTTCCCCATCGAAGTGACCGATCTGAAACCGGCAACCGGCGGCGCCGAGATATCTGGCGCCTTCGTCAAACTGCCCCCAAACAGCCAGTTCGGGCCCCAGGACTCGCTCGCGACGCTTGGGTTCGCCGGGGTCGCCATCGTCCCGGGCAGCGAGAAGAACGCCCAAGGCGTGCCGCGCGCCCGGCCCAAGACCCTGCCGGTCAAGACCTCGACCAACCAGCTCGATATCAAGGTGTACGAGAAACTCGTCGGCCGGCTGGCCGACAACACCACAGGCCTGGTCGTCGACGAACTGGCCGGCGTCGGCGTAGTGAAAGGCGGCGTGGCGGTCGCCGCCGCCTCGTTCACCGACCCGAACCTCAGCTTTGACGAGAACGGCTTCACCCTCGCCAACCCGGCAGGCGGCAAGCTCCTGCCTGCGGTCAACGCATCCGGCAGCGTTCCCTTCCCGGACCCGGCCGGCCTGGCCGCGCGGTCGAGCAGCCTCGGCCCGATCGGCTACTCGCTCTACGGGTTCAAGTGCGATGCCGAGACCGCGGGCTCGCGCCTCGCCGCGTCGGGCCTCGGCCTGAACACGACCCTGCACACCCACCAGCAGCACATCACTCCTGCCGACATCAAACTGAAACTCGGAACCGTCAAAGTCGAGAACGGCAAAGTCAAACCGGTAGCCGGCCTGCCACCGGTCTCCTTCCCGCTCGAGAAGTGGCAGCTCGTGGCCGACTCCTGGTCCCTCTCCACCGCCGGCCTCATCCTGAACAAAGGCAAGATTAAGGCCACCGCGGTCGACGTCCCCTTCACCGGCATGGAGGTGAAGGATCTGACCCTCGCGTACGGTTCGTACGACTTGAAGAACCTCTCCATCGCCTCGGTCATCCCGCTCACCGTGCTCGGCAAGACCTCTTTCGGCTGGGACCCGGGCAAGAAACACTGGTCGCTTTCGGTCACACCCGACACCGGCACCACCGCGGCCTATTTCTCGGGCATGCCGGGAATGGCGGCGGGCGACAAGGTGCGCATCGACAACTTCTACCTCCTCTCCTCGGGCGAAGACGGGTTCACGCCCATGTCCAAACCGATAACGCTCTACAAGGTCGCCACCTTTACGCCGTCGATGCTCACCGCCTACGCCGACTACGTCCACATCCCGGGCGTCATCGACGTCCACGTGCCGTTGGCCAAGGCCCAGAGCGCGGCCATCGACTACTCGAAGCCGGGCGGCGTGCTCAAGTTCGGGCTCCAGTCTTTCCCCATTAGCTTCGACGCCAAGGGCGTGCACCTCGCCTTCCTCGGCGGCCCGGCCCACCCGCAGACCCTCGACGAGAAGGGCTTCATCGCCCGGGGCCGCGTATCCGAACCGGACAAGTGGGGTCTGGAGGTAAAGCTGTTCCGCACCGTCGAGTCGACCGCCATCTGGGTCGTGCCCAAGGAGTCGCTGGACATCGATGCTGCCAGCAAACGCAAGCTGCGCAACGTCGTCGGCCACATGCGCGTCGTCTCCGGCGCGTGGGAGAACTTCACCTTCTCCGGCGACCTTGCCGGCGCCGACTCGGCCAAGTCCTACCTGACCTTCGTGGTCAAGGGCGAGGTCCTCGCCGACAACCAGTCGGTTTCGGTCAAGAACCTGCCCACGCCGTTCGGCGGCCTCGCGCTGACCTACGACTTCGAGCACCACCGGCTCATCGGCAACCTCCACTTCAAGCAGGTCATCCAGGGCGGCGCCAGCGCCGAAGGCGACGCCGAGGCGGTCGTGGACGGCGACGGCTGGTACTTCCTTTCCGGAGGCAGCTTCTACCTGCCCCAGCAGAGCACCGAAGGCCAGGCCGCGCTCCTCTTCGGCTCCTACCCGATGACCGCCGCCATCAAGAGCACATTTGCCAAGTACTCGTTCATCTACGCCGAGTACGGCTCCCTGCCCGTCACCTTCCCGACCGAAGTGAAGGGCTTCTACTTCGAGGGCGAAGGTGCGGTACCGGTGCCGGTCATCCCCCAGGGCGAGTTCAACTTCGGCCTGGTCGCCGGCGTGCTCAAAGTCCAGGCGGGCGGCGACGTCCGGATGGGCATGCAGTTCAGCAAGGGCGCGACCTTCAGCCTCGGCCAGTCGGTCTTCATCCTGGCCAAGGCCGGGCTAGGCGCCGGGTTCGTCGGCGTCTGCGCCGGCCTCACCGCCCAGGTGAAAGTCGTCACCAGTTGGGACGGCCAGTACTCTACCACGGGGGCCTGGTTCGTGGACGGAGACGGCCACATCACCCTCTCCGGCTCCACCTACCTGGGCGCCGGCCTCTGTGACGCCGATTGCGGCGGCAAGTGGTGCCTCAAAGCGTCGCTCGACGACTCGAAGACGCTCGGGTTCAAAGGCCACTACGGCACCGATTACAAGAAGTTCGACTTCTACTGGGAGTAGGAGGTAACAATGCGATTGCAGATTGCAGATTGCAGATTGCAGATTCTACGGTCGGCCCTCGTCATCCTGGCGCTGGGCTTGCTCGCTTCCGTCCCCGCTCAGACGACGCTCGATTACCTGGCCGCGGGCAGCCCGAACGGCATCTTCGTGATGCTCGGAACGCGCGTCGCCGCGAAGGGCCAGGCCCTGTCCGGGTACCGGGTCGAGCGTCGAACCGCGGGCGGCGCCTGGCAGCAGCTCGCCGACGTTTCCGGCCCGGCCTCGCTCGCCGAGTTCCGCGCCGCCGTCGAGAAAGCACGGGACCTGTCACCCGAACCGGTCGACATGAAGACCCTGCCGGTCGATCGTATCTGGCAGGACATTACCCGCGCCGGCAACATCGACTCGCTCCGGTTCCCAGGCCAGCTCCTCGAAGTCCGGCTCGCGTTCGGCCTGCTCTATGTCGACCGCACCGCCGAACAGGACCGCGACTACGAGTACCGCGTCTCCGAACTTGACGCGACCGGCGTGGCACGGCCGGTCCTGCTCTCGGGCAAGGCCCACTGGCCGTTCGCGGTGCCGTTCGCACCACTGCGGGTCACCGAGGCGCGCGCCGACGAGAAAGACGTCTCCATAACGTGGCGCGCGACCGGCAAGATGCGCGGCTGCTCGTTCCGCGTCTTCCGTGACGAAGGCCTGGCCGGCCGGTTCGAACCGGTCCCGGCCCTGCGCATCGTCAGCAGCAAAGGCGACACCACGACCTACTTCCTCTCCGACACCACCGTTGCCGCCGGGCACCTGTATCGCTACTTCGCGGTGACCTTCTGCCGCTACGGCAACACCGGCCCCACCACGGAAACGACCCTCGTCGCCACCTACCGGTTCCGCAACCTGCCGCTGCCGACGAACCTTGCCGCCGAGAGTACGAGTTCCGGCCTCCGCCTCCGCTGGCAGCTCAGCCAGCCGCTCGCGGTCAAGAGCCTGCGCATCTATCGCAGCGAGACGTGGGACTCCGGCTACACCCGCATCGCTGAGGTGTCACCGCAGGGGACGAGCTGGCTCGACCAGACCGCGGCCGCCAACACCAAGTACTACTACTACCTCGAGATGACCGGCTTCCTCGACGAGGTCTCGCCCCCCAGTGCCCGGTTCTTCGGGATGTTTGAAAGCAGCGAACCGCCGCTTGCGCCCTTCGCCCTCTTCGCCGAACCACTCAGCAACGGTGTTCGCCTGCGCTGGGACCTGGCCGAACCCGATGTCGCCGGTTGCTACGTCTTCCGCCGCGACCCGCTGGCTGGCGGCTGGCGTCAGGTGTCTGACCTCATCCCTGCCTCGACCGCCAACACCTTCGTCGACTCGGGCCCGACGCTATCGCCCCAGTACCAGTACGGCTACTTCGTCCGCGCCATCACGGCCAGCAAGGTCCTGGGCCCCGCTTCGGAAACCGCCTATGCCCGGCCGCACGGTGATACCCGCCCACCGGTGCCGCTCGGCCTGACTGCGGAATGGAAAGACGGCGCGGTCAAGCTCTACTGGGACGACATGCAACCCGGCCACCCCGCACTCTCAGGGTATTGGCTGCTGCGCCGCATCGGCAGCGGCCAGTTCGCGAAGACGCACGACTCGCTCCTGCCCGCCCGGCGAAACTCGTTCACCGACACGACCGCCGTGCCGGGCAAAACCTACGAGTACCTCGTGCTCACCGCAGACATCTTCGGGAAGAAGAGCGACTCGGCCGCCCGCGCAACCATCTCGATACCGATGCCAGTGCCGGCTGCGCCGGCCGGCCTGCGCGCCCACGCGACCGCCTCTGGCATCGAGCTCTCCTGGGACGAACCGTTCGGCCCCGCGGTCAGCGGATACCGGGTCTACCGCTACGAACGCGGCCGCGAGCCAGCGCGCATCGCCTCGCCCAGACCGGGCACGAGCGCCTACACCGACAATGACCTCACGCACGGCAGACTCTACTTCTACTACCTGACCTCGG
>Ga0315284_10014954_pt1 | contig 11038 bp, 10 predicted proteins | sample YL17G09_16_MG_FD_203696 | JGI IMG/M metagenome (GOLD analysis project Ga0315284, IMG submission 203696) | Sediment microbial communities from Yellowstone Lake, YNP, Wyoming, USA - YL17G09_16 | ecosystem: Environmental > Aquatic > Freshwater > Lake > Sediment | place: USA: Wyoming | collected...
AAGAAAGGAAGAACGGCTACGGTTTGGGGAGGGCGGTCACGGAGGGAAGGAGCCACTCTTAACTCTCCTTTAAATTGAGTCACGATAGGAGGGGCTATCTTTATTTGCTTGGTGTAAACACACCCCGTTACTAAAATTATCAGAGTTAAAGCTACCGTTGCCCAAAGTGCTCGCTTTCGCCTTGTCATAGGTCCCTCCTTAAAGGATCCTTTATGATGGTCTGCCCCCTCTTCCCCCCACCTTGAAGGCGAAGGGTTTTAAGGAAGATTATACCACGAGGTTGACCAATCTTTTGGGAATCAGCACGAACTTTTTAATCGGCTGGCCTTGCAGTAATTCCTGAATGCGCTGGTTGGCCAGAACCGCTTCTTTCACCTCATTTTCGGAGGCATGCACACCGACCATGATCCGCCCGCGCAGCTTCCCGTTTACCTGGATGACCAGCAAAACCTCTTTCTCTTTTATGACTTCTTCTTCATACTTTGGCCAAGGAACCTGGGACATGCTATCCGTATACCCCAGCATCTCCCAAAGTTCCTCGCCGATGTGGGGAACAATAGGAGAGAGAAGGATAACCACAGCTTCCAGCGCTTCTCGCATAACCCCCAAGGTATGGGGGTCTGAATCTTTTCCCTTTTCTTCGCCCTGATAAAGAAGATTCACCAGCTCCATCACGGCGCTGATCGCGGTATTGAAATGGAACCGATTTTCGATGTCTTCCGTTACCTTCTTAATCGTCAGGTGGGTTTTGCGCCTCAGAGCTTGAAGGCCCTCCGAAAGTTCCCACTCCGGGCAAGGCCGTTCAGCGATCCTGGATATTCCCGCCCGCTCATCCACCAAGCGCCAAACTCGATTTAAAAAACGCGAAGCTCCTTCCACGCCTTGCTCGCTCCACTCCAGGTCTTTTTCCGGCGGTGAAGCAAAAAGGCAGAATAGGCGGACGGTGTCTGCTCCGTATTGTTGTACCAAATGATCCGGCTCCACCACATTTTTCTTTGACTTACTCATCTTCTCCGTACGCCCAACCTGGACGGCATTGCCGCACTTCCGGCAAATCGCCCCCTCCCCTACTTCCTCCGGGAACAGGAAACCATCTCGAGCGCAGAAATGAGTTTCTTTCACCACCATTCCCTGGGTCAAAAGATTGGTGAAAGGTTCGGCAAAACCTACTAAGCCGAAGTCCCGCAGTACCCGGGTGTAAAAGCGGGAATAAAGAAGGTGTAAAATGGCATGTTCGATCCCGCCGATGTATTGATCCACAGGCATCCAGTATTTTACCTTCTCCCGGTCAAACATATCTTGGTTTTCGTTCGGACTGCAGAAGCGTTCAAAGTACCAGGAAGATTCTACGAAGGTATCCATGGTATCCGTTTCTCGTTTAGCCGGCTTCCCGCAAAGAGGACAGGATGTGTTCACGAACTCGGGAACGTAGGCCAAAGGGGATGTTCCCATGCCGGTGAGCTTGACCTCGTGGGGAAGGATCACCGGCAAATCTTTTTCCGGAACGGGAACGGTTCCACAATCCTGACAATAAACGATGGGAATCGGAGCTCCCCAGTAACGTTGCCGGGAAATTCCCCAATCTCGCAGGCGATAATTCACCGCTTTTTGCCCCAGGTCTTTTTCCTCCAGGTAGGCGGCAATCGCCTCTCGCGCCTGTATGCTGGACATTCCATTGAAAGGCCCAGAGTTGACTAAAGTTCCTTCCCCGCTGTAGGCCTCCAACATGGTCTCAGCCGTTAACAAAGGTCCTCCCTCTGGTTGGATGACCACCACTAAGGGGAGGCCAAACTTTTTGGCAAAATAAAAATCCCGCTGATCGTGGGTAGGGACGGCCATCACGGCTCCCGTTCCATATTCCATCAATACAAAATTGCCTGCAAATATAGGCATCTTCATGCCCGTGAGGGGATTCCGGCAGTAGGCCCCGATAAAAAGGCCTTCTTTCTCGTAATCTTCCGCGGTCCGTTTGGCCCGATCTTGCTTTTTAATCCGCTCTACAAAATCGAGCACCTCTTTCTCTTGCGGGGTTCCTTGGGAAAGTTCCAGGGTAAGCGGATGCTCGGGGGCCAAGGTCATAAAAGTAGCCCCAAAAACTGTATCCTGACGAGTAGTAAAGACGGGGATAAACCCTTCTCTTTCCCATAACGGAAAATGAATGGTGGCTCCCACGGACCGACCGATCCAGTTTTTCTGCATGGTGACTACCCGTTCTGGCCAGCCGGGAAGTTTGTCGCAATATTCTAACAATTCTTCGGTGTAAGCCGTAATTTTAAAGAACCATCCTTCCATCTCTTTCTGAATTACTTCTTCGCTACATCGCCAGCACCGCCCAGCTTCCACCTGTTCGTTGGCCAATACGGTCTGGCATTTTTCACACCAATTGACCGAAGAGGTTTTTTGATAGGCTAATCCTTTCTCGTACATTTTTAAAAAGAGCCACTGTTCCCATCGGTAATAAGAAGGATCGCAGGTAGCTAACTCCCGGTCCCAGTCATAGCTGAATCCCATCCGCTGAAGTTGGTTTTTCATGGCAGCGATGTTATCGGTCGTCCATTTCGCTGGATGGACCTCGTGTTGGATCGCCGCATTCTCAGCAGGCATCCCGAAGGCATCCCAACCCATGGGATGGATAACATTGAAGCCACGCATACGCTTATAGCGGGCCACCACGTCGCCGATTGAATAATTCCTCACATGTCCCATATGGATCTTCCCCGATGGATAGGGAAACATCTCTAACACGTAATACTTTTGTTTTTGTGGGTCTTCGAAGGTTTGGAAAAGTCTTTTCTCTGCCCAGATCTTTTGACATTTTTCTTCCACGATCTGGGGATCGTACCGCTTGCCCATTGATCCTCCTAAATTAAACAGATGAAAATAAATACCATAATCATCTTCTGGCTGCAAGACTAAATAAAGAAAGTTATGAGTTCGGAGTTCGGAGTTCGGAGTTCGGAGATCGGAGATCTAATGACTCCGAACCAATAATTCCCAACTATTTATTCCCCACTGGGGCAAAAAAAAAGGGCACCCGTAAGGGTGCCCTATAAATTTTTATGGTAATAATTTTAAGATGCAGCTTTGGCCTGCATAAGAGTTGGCGTAATAAAGATCAGCAGTTCTCTCTTAATATTTAGAACTTCCTTATTTTTGAACAACCAGCCCAGAACAGGAATTTTCATCACCCAGGGAATCCCCTGCTGAGTTTCGGTGTTTTCCGATTCGTAGATCCCGCCGATGACAATGGTCTCTCCATCTTTGACCAGAACTTCCGTGGAGGCCTCGCGGTTATCGATGCTGGGAACCTGCATCACGGGGGTGCGGTAGGCTCCCCGGGCATCCCGCGTGACGACGACTTTCATCATGATGGTTCCATCCGGAGTCACCTGGGGAGTTACTTTCAAGGAAAGAACAGCATCAATAAACTGGACTTGGGTTCCGGCCTGAGAAGTCGTCTCATAGGGGATTTTTTCCCCCTGTTTGATCACCGCTTCCCGGTTCGTCAACGTGGCTAATTTAGGCCGAGCGATTACTTTGGTTTGACCCTCGCTCTCGCCCAATTGAAGGCGCAAATCCAAGTTCACTAAATTTCCCGTCAATTTGGCGAAGGAAATACCCATCCCCCCTACTGGGGTAGCGGCTGTGGAGGCTGGGAAGTTTACCACAAAGTTAGACGGGGTAATCGCGGCTGTGCTGGCCCCTGTGGCGCTGGGAGTAAATCCCCAGCCTGCTGCTGCGCTGGGATTATTCCCAGTTAATCCCCAGGACCCTCCGGTACCCGTTTGGTTGTAACTGCCCCCCCATTGAACACCCAATGAGCGCGCGAAAGTCGTGACTGCCTGCACAATACGGGCCTCAATGAGCACCTGAGGGGTGGGAGTGTCTAATTTTTTAATGAGACTCTGAATTTCTTCAATTTGCGGCCTGCCGTCCTGAATGATTAAGGTGTTCGTCCGCTCATCCGCTTTTACGGAACCCCGAGAGCTTAAAAATCCTTTTCCTTTTTCTTCCTTTTCTCTGAGGAGTTTTTGCAGGTCTGCAGCTTTGGCATAATTCACTACAATAGTCTCCGTAGTTAACGCTTCCAACTTTTCCCGGCTCTCCCTGGATTTGATCAGAAGATCCTCTTCTTTTTGCTTATCCTCCCGATCCTTACGAACGTTCTCGATAGTGGTGATACGCAGGACATTCCCTTCTTCAATTTTTATTAAATTTTTTGTGGTCAGGATAACGTCCAAAGCCTGATCCCAAGGTACGTTTACCATCCGAATGGTAATTTTCCCTTTGACGTCATCGGTGGTTATGATATTAAGCTCGCTCACTTCTGCAATGAGCCGAAAGATGTTGTGCACATCTGCATCTTTAAAGTCTAAAGAAATTTTTGCTCCCTTGTAGGAGCCTACCTGGCTTTTATCCTTCTCCGGAGTAACCTTAGCTTCGGCAGAAGCTTCTTTTTCTTGGGCCGGGGCCAGCGGCTTTTCCGCCGGTGGAGGAGCTGCGGCTTCTTTCATTTCGGCAGATTTCTTCGTCTCCGCTACCGCAGTAGGGACTGGCTTGGGGGTTTCAGCAACCGGAGCGCTTTCTTTCTTGGCTTCTTCTTTAACCTTCCCTAAAAAAACTCTTAGATCTTGGCCTTCTTTGGCCAACTGATAAGGGGGTAATTTTTTATCCGGGAAGGTAAAAACCACCCGTAGTTTTTCCGGAGTTTGACCCATGCGGATATCTTTTAAGAACCGGCTGTCTACGTCTATGCGTTTCTTGGAAAAGACATTGGTTATCCTCGGTAAGTCCACAACAAGACGGGGAGGGTTCGCAAGCTGGAAGCTTCGATAATCCGGCAGAGGGCCATCTCCTTTGATTTCCACTTCAACCCAATCTGTCTTGTCGACAATGGCCACATCCGTGATAGCTTTAGCTTTGAGCAAAGGTTTTTCTGCCTGGGGCTCTTCTTTTTTCACTTCTGGTTTAACTTCTTGTTGTTTTATCGTGATCGGAGAAGCCACAGCGGGTCTGCTCAATACGATGAAAAGGTAATTTCCTTCAGAGTCCACATTATAATCAACGGGTTGATCGAGTCCGATCTCAACTCTGGCCCTGGGTTTCTTGGGATCATCAATTTGTTTATTTTGAATTACATTCACAATTCCATTCTGGACCTTGAGGGGGCCAGCCAGTTTGCCAAGTTTCGCCTCGGGCAAATCCACTACGATCCGCAGCGGATTACCCAATTTGAACACCGTATATTCAAACGGCTTTGAACCTTCAATGGCAACCCTGGGCCCACCGGTTGACTCGGTCACCTCGATCTTCTGAATGGAAAGGATTTCGGGGTTTGCCGACTGCCCCTGAGAGAAGGAGGGGGAAACAAGAAATAAAACAATCAAGGCCCCCCAAAAAATGCGGTGGCAAAATTTCTTAAAAAATTTTCCTTGCATGTTTCCTCCTTGGTTAATCTGCGTACAACTTGAGGGTAACCTCCCGGGCACTAAATTTGCCTAATGAGGTTTCGTATTTTTCCCTCACTACGACCCCCGCGGAGGTTATCTGGGTAACTTCGCCTTTGTTCTTCCCGATCGATGTTCCGTTGGCAATAATATATCCCCTGCCCGTTCCGTCCTCTACCATGGCTTTCGGATCTCGAATATTCCAGATGACCGCCACCAGCTTTAACTGCTTTAATTCCATTTTCTCCAAAGGAGTGCCTGACTCCGATACTACTTCTGCAACCTTTTTCGGAGTAGGAACCTCCGGCCTTTCAACGATCAATGGTTTAAAAGGATCTGGTTTTCCTTCAGGTTTATAAGTATAGGTCATCACCGGCGGTCGTTCCGCTTTCAATTCCGCGGTAAGGGGGGGAAGTATTTTGGCCGGAGTTACCGTTGGTTTCCCTACCGGAGGCATGGGAACTTTTGTGGGTTTTGGCGGTTCTCCGCCGCATCCCCCGCAGATTAAAATTGTGCTCAGGAATATTACAGCTCCCAATTCTTTCATGGGATAGCGCTCCTTACTTCTTAGAGGGCGGAACTCCTTTTGGCTCTTGTTGACTCTTTTTATCTTTGGCAAGGTCGCTTGCTTCCTTCTCTATAAATTTGAAAGTGGTGGCTGTACAGGAAGTCGTAATCTCCCATTTCCCGAACGTCTCTTTCGCTCCCTCCATTGTGACTCCGGCGATATTTACGATGCGGGGCATCTTACCCACTTTATCGAAAAAAATCGCTACATCGTTATAAGTCCCTTTCACCTTAATTTCCACGGGAATCTCGGCGTAAAATTCTCGGGTCACCTCAGGAACGGGTCGAAAGAGGAGGAACTCTAACCCAGCTTCTTTTCCTAAATTCGAAATATTCGCTAACAGCGAAGGAATCTCTTTACTCGTGGGAAGTTGGGCCATGGCTAAGGTCAACTCTTCCTTCAACTTGGCGGCTTCCGCCTGGAAACGTTTCATGTTGGCGGTGATGATGCGCAGCTCCCGAACCTGCGTTTCCAGCCTACCCACCTCCGTTACTTTCTTCTCCAGCACTTCCGATTTGGGCAAGTAAATCAAATAAAAGTAAAGCCCCAGAATCACAACCAAAAACAAAGCCAGGATCAGTATCTTCCGGGAGGTAGGCAGTTTGACAATACTATCTAAAGTAATGGTCACGTTGTTTTCCCCTCACGAAGTGGGCCCGCTGGGCGAGCTTCCATACTGTACATGATAGGTAAGGGTGAACTCTTTGAGTTTTACGTCTTTCCGTTCCAGCTGTTGGGAAATGATCAGCTCTACATTTTTGATTACCCCTGATTTTTCCAGATTGATCATAAATTTAGCGATCGTTGGGTTATCCAGGGCGATACCCTTCAGTTCCATTTTCCCGTCTTTCTCTTTTAAGGAGGTTAACCAAAGCCTTCCAGGAAGAGAAGTAGCCATATCATCCAACACGCGTACAGGACCTGTTTTGGCCCGCTGTAATGTATAAATGATATTCAAGCGTCTCTGGAGATCTTCTTTCTCCGCCTTAAATTTATTTACATCTTTAGTATCAATTTTCAGTTGTTTGATTTCCTCATTATAGACGGTTATCTGGGCTTCAACTTTGTTAAGTCGGCTGGAAAGAGAGATATGAAAGAAAAGGGTGATCAGAACTACACAGCCCACGGACAGAAAAAAGACCGATAGCATCTGCCTGGTAGTTTCTTTCTTCTTTAATGCTCGGACCGGCAGCAGATTGATACGAATCATTTTAAGCCCTCTCTCCTTAAGGCCAATCCCATTCCTACAGCTGTTAAAGGAGCGATTTGTTTGATATACTCTGGGTCAAACGCTTCTGGGTTGCAGTCGATTTGCATGAAGGGATTGAAAACTTCCACCGGTGTTCCAATACGCTCTTCAATCAGTCCAGGGAGCATCTTAATTTTGGCACATCCCCCACTAAGAAAAACTTTTTTAATCTCCCCCCCCGAAGTAGAGGCTGCATAAAATTCTAAGGATCTTCGGACTTCAGTGGCTAGATGTTCGGCTATCCCCTGGACGATCTTCTCTACTTCCGCACTTTGGGGCCCGGAATCTCTTTCTTTAACCTTCAGGGCTTCGGCTTCCTCGTAGGTCATCTTCAGTCGTTTTTGGATCTCTTCGGTAATCTGCCGCCCACCGATGGAGATGTCGCGGGTGAACGCTGAAGTTCCCTCCTTCAGAATATTGATGTTCATAACGCCTGCCCCGATGTTAACCAGGGCCACAACTTCTTCCGCGGGAGATTCGTAGTTCAAGTTGTAGGCGTTTTCAATGGCGAAAGAATCTACATCCACAATTACGGGGCGAAGACCCGCTTCCTCGATGACTGCAGTATAGTCATTAATCATATCTTTTTTTGCCGCCACCAAAAGGACAGCCATCTGATCCTGCCCGGCCGGTTCATCCAAAATTTGGAAGTCTAAGTTTACGTCTTCGATGTCAAAGGGGATATACTGTTCTGCCTCCCACTTAATAGACTCTTCCAGCTGTACTTCAGACATGACGGCGACATTAATTTTTTTAATGATTACCGAATGTCCGGATATCGAAACAGCCACATTTTTTGTTTTTACCTTCAAACCTTCGATTAAGCTCCGAATTGATTCCACAATGCTGGCCGAGTCCATAAAAGCACCATCCACGATGGCTTCCGGAGGAAGGGAAATCATCCCGAAATGTTTCAGTTTTGGGATTTTCTTTCCCAATTCTAACTCCACCGCCTTGATGGAACTTGATCCGATGTCTAAGCCGATTAATTCTTTCTTGTCAAAAATCCCCATGTCTCCCTACCGATCGGGCAAAACTTCCATCCCCTTGCCCCAAAGTTGAAATACATTGATCCGAGGGGTTTGTCTAGTCCGGATTCGCTCTTTCTCGTTGGGAACGTACACCGATAAAACCACTATGGTGGTCGTCCCCGGTAGGACTTGCACTTGCATGGATTCAGAATAAGAATCATTGTTCTTTAGATCTAAAAAAATGGTTATCAGGCGATAACTTTGGACTGGAAGAATTTCATCAAAATAAATTACATTGGTAGAACATTTGCCATGCAGGAAAGAATATTCCAATTGCTTTCGGGAATCACTCCCCAAACTCAGAGGTGCAAGAAGAAGTTCTCCCAAACCGACTTTGACCTGTTCGGGGATGGTTACTTCTTCTTTCCCCAAAACAAAGACCAAGGGAACTTGTGCCCAAGGGAAAGGACGTTCTTTCATGAATTGTTTGACGTATTCCGTCTCCAGCAAGGCGTTGCCCCGGTTATTGGCCAATATCAGAAGTCGACCTTCTTCCAAGGGGCGCATCTCTCCACGCAAAACAATCTCGTTGGCTTCCTGCAAGGCCTGTTCGGTTGGAAGGGGTATTTCAACGTTCAGGGAAAGAACATCCACGATGTTCTTTTCCATTTCTATGGCCCCAATGTTGAATTGAAAATTGACCAAGGAGACGGAGACACGAAGACTTCGGCCAACCCCTTTTTGTACTTCCCCAATAATCAAAGCGTGAATACCGTTGGCCGGGTCCATAGTGTTAATCCGCCGTTGTAAGCGACGCAGACCTTGGGCATCCAACTTTTCCATAACACTTAGGCCGTTCCAGCTCAAATAGCGATTTACTTTCTCCTGGCTTACTACATTAAATTGGGTCTGAAGATAAAGCCTCCGGGTGATTTTATCAGCCAACTCTCGCCCAGCCTTCACTACATTCCCTGATCCGTCTGTAAAATCAAAGACAGCTACCCGAATAATTGGCCGATTCCGATAGTCAAAAAATTTCTTGGCCAGGGCCGTTTCCAGGCTGGAAAAAAATTTCTCTGTAGCAATTTCCTGTTCGGTGGCCAAACGTCCGGTTGCGAATCCATCCGCTCCTTGGGTTACAGGAGAAAAGGTCAATAGTGACAAGACCAAAGTTAAAATGAATAGGAAAAATAATTTTATATTGGCATTTTTGCGAATAGGGGTGACTGCCGCCAAGTCTTGGAGGAAAGGTTTCATTTTACATCCCCAAAAATTTTTTCTCTTTCGGAAAGCTTTAACCCCAAAGCAAGAATGATCTTTCGCTTTGTCTCCAAACGACAAGTTTTCCCTTTTTCCACCCTATCGATCGTTAATGTAGAAATCCCAGCCTTCCGCGCCAATTCCGCTTTGCTTAATAAAAAATTTTCGCGATATTTCTTGAGAAAATTCATTTCTGCTCTGCTTTTAAAACCTGGAGTAGTGAGGAAAAATTTATTTGCGACAGAAGTTAATCCTGCAAAATAAGTTCCAAAGATTATGAAGTTAAGTAATTTTTTAAAAAATTATTGTAATTTAAACTTAATTATATATAATTTATACCTCCTAATTAAACCTTATCCCATTAAATTCATTAATTTTATTAAAAATATTAATTTTATAATTTCAACTATTCCGTTGACCTTATTTTTATTTTTCCAGGAGTCCTCCCGATTTTCCGGAGAATCCTTTACGTACATTTTTGCGCCTTCTGTAACAATTTTTCAACCCTGCGTGAGTTAATTTTAACACAGATTTAGAGAAAATCGGAAAAAGAAAAAGCAATTTGATTCTTGGGTAGATTCTTTAAATATTTTCCAAGCTATGTCTTACTACTCGAATTTATAGATTATTTCTCCTTTTTTAACTAATCCTAATTCCTCACGGGCAATTCTTTCAACTTCTTCTTTTTTATTTTTTTTCATCCTCTCAATTTGCTGGGCAAGTTTCCGATTTTCTTCGCTCAAACGCCCAGTGGCTATCTTTATTTTTTCCCGCTCTTCCTTTAAGTGGTAAATTTGCATCAAACCCCTTCCACCGAAGATGGTGAAAACAAGCATAGTGGAAATGAAAATAGTCAAGTATAAAAAATATTGTTTTCGAATGGATCCAAAGAAACTCATATGAAGTAAGGAATTTCTCTTGTATTTTTTGAAAATCATAAACTTTCTTTTTTAAAATGTAAAGGGGATTTTTACTTATTTTTTTTCACATAAACCTCGCGGCCGATGTCCTCATCCAAGGCTAAGGTCGTTTCGCCAATTTCCAGAACAAAAGCGGGGCGCTTTTGGGCCAGTCTCACTACTGACCCCGGGATTAATCCCAGAGAACTCAAACGTTCTAAACGGATCCGTGATCGTGGGGTGATAAAAACAATCCGTCCTTCCTCCCCCAGCTTCAAGTCGGCAAGAGGCCGGACCAACGGTTCCATTTCACGCTTAAATCGCGCACAACAGGGGCCTCTGGGTATAGGTTTGCCATGGGGGCAAGTGGGGGGATGCCCCAGAAAGGTACAAACGCTATCCAGGACTTGGGGATTAAGGATATGTTCGAACTGACAGGCACTTGGTTCCATATATTTTTCCTCAAGCTCAAAAACTTCGGAGAGTAACCGCTCGGCCAGGCGATGCCTGCGGATGATTTCTTCAGCCCTTCGTTCCCCTTCCTCCAGAAAAGCAACTTGGCCTTCCTTTAAAGAAATCCATTCATCGCGTTCCATCTTTCGCAGAAGATGGTCAGCTTCTTCTTCTTCGGTCATCCGCAAAAA